>Ga0209372_1000409_pt1 | contig 22296 bp, 11 predicted proteins | sample AgamicAtPe_FD_187170 | JGI IMG/M metagenome (GOLD analysis project Ga0209372, IMG submission 187170) | Agave microbial communities from Guanajuato, Mexico - At.P.e (SPAdes) (version 2) | ecosystem: Host-associated > Plants > Phyllosphere > Phylloplane/Leaf | place: Guanajuato, Mexico | collected... | reverse complement strand
GATCATGAAAGCACATATAAAGCCATCCTCGTAGGCGACAAACAAAAGAAAAGACCCCGCATGCTCGAATTCTCTCAGGATGATGTCGAAAACAGACCTGCTCTTCTCACCCTTTTCAGCTTCTCTTCTGGCCGTACCTGAGATTTGTGTTTCTGCATTTGCGCCTAGAACTCTTATAGAGACTAGATGGTTTTCTAAATAGGAAGGATAGGCCAAGAGGGCTCTATTCTCATCAATGTTCTTTGAATCTCCACGAGAGAAGAGAGATTCAAATATTGGGAATGCGGCGACTGTTGCCGGATCAGTGGTTGAGGGGTCGGCAGAGATTGCTTGTTCGAGATCTATTATATGGAGACCGTGATCGCGAGACTGCACGGCGATAACTTTTGACTGCTGCTCCTGTATTTTGAGTCCGAATACCCTCAGTGACAAGATTCGGCTTTTTACTAAAGATTTGAAGGCACGGTATTTCTTGAAAGTCAACAGATCCCAAATCAGCACGCTACCCTCATCGTCGCCCGATATAAGGTATGGCGAGCCATTCAAGTTGCAATACGCAATCGATGAGACACCTCGTCCATGGCCACGCAATTTGACTAGTGGTGATGGGACTCTTTTTGCCATGGTGGTGTCGTAGTAAAGTCAGGTTTGCCTCCTTGCCTGTGATATGATTCGGTATATATCGTCCATTCAATACAACTCGGCTGGGTCACAAAACTTCATCGATTATGCTAGTGAACCGGTTAACGCTCTTCCACTGTGCGGCGTTATGGCATCCGAACCAAATCACGGATGCGCAACTGCGAACTCCAAGTCCGGCTTCTGGCTTGCGGAAAGGTTTAACTCAATGTGGCTCGGAAGTCAGGATCTGATATGAGCAGAATGCAGATTGTTCACTTTTGAAGGATTGGAAACGTCGACAACAGAGACCACAAGTTTTGATTGCTGAGAGTTATTCCACTAAAAACTACTGAGGCTTGATTGACGCTAAATCATCAAAAATGAAAGGAAACCAAGAGTCACTCCTTGGTGCAACAGGGAGACTTGTTGAATTGATCGGCAAGATTGTACTCGTCTATGTATACGCCTGTATAAATTTATTTAGAAAACCAAAGAGGAAAGATATTGCTGGGCAAAATGTTCTGATAACTGGGTCTGGGCATGGACTTGGACGGGATTTGGCCAAGAAATTTGTGCAGGAGGGCGCAAATGTCATTATGGTTGACATCAACAAATTCAACAACGAACAAGTGAAGGGAGAGCTTCTTGGGAGCTGCTCAAAGATGAATACAAAGGTTTTGGCCTACACAGTAGATATCAGGGATGAGAGACAAGTAGCCGAGCTGGCTGCAAAGGTCAGGAATGATGTGGGCCCAGTCGACATCCTCGTGAATAATGCAGGTATCGTGCAGTGCAAGAATTTTCTCAATTTATCACCCGAATTGATAGAAAAAACATTCCAAGTTAACGCGCTGGCCCATTTTTGGACCATAAAGCATTTTCTACCAGAAATGATAGAGAGAAAACGTGGCCATATAGTTGCAATTGCGTCCATTGCAGGTGTAATCGGGACCAGATATCTCACTGATTACTGTGCATCGAAATTTGCTGTTGTCGGCATGATGGAGGCTCTAGAGAAGGAAGTACATGAGGGGGGAGCGAACAAGGGTATCCGCTTCACGACAGTATGTCCAGCTAGCATGACGACCGGAATGTTCCAAACATTAACGTCGAGGTTCAGCTGGCTTATGCCCATTCTCAATGCTGACCATGTGGCTGATGAAACCATGGATGCCGTATTAACAAACAAGCCATTCGTTACTGTACCACCGGTGATGTTCTATTTATATCAGCTCTCGAAGATTATTCCCTTGAAGGCTGGTCGTTTGATTCAGGATTATCTTGACTACGGAGTGAGGCCTCATAGTGACTGACTCAACGTCACCACTTTATCAAACTTGGAGCTTATTCGGGTCTGGAGACGATGATTGTGTGAGAAAACTCAATTAAATTTGATCATGTTTACTACACCATTAGTTGACTTCTCAACTGGCTCTATGCTATGCACCCTCAACAACTAGACAAGCGTGGATCAACTTGAGATTGGCGATACTGATCTCGAGTTGAATCATACATGTCTAAATCAATGAACTTGCTATTATTGAGTGTTATAATCTAAAACTTTGGTGAAGTAAAATTTCATGCTTTTTAAGAATAAAAATGTACTCGCGAATGGAATGAACGGATGAACTTCAATTCAGGTAATCCTTTCTGAACTTCATAAACTCAGGTCTACGAAATTAGGGACCGAAGATCATTTGTATGAAGAGCAGATGAAATGCAGGACATCGCGCTGGCGGAGAAAACCCCAGTTGGGGAGCTTTTTTTCAGGCGCTCGAGGCTTCAACACGAGACTCTCTCTTATGCATTGTTTTATTCCGGTCGGACTAAATAGACCTCCAACCCAAATCAACCAAGGTTTTGTCTCCCAGCTACCATGAGTCAAATGTCTGTCCAAACGCCTCCCCCGATTCCGAAAAGGAAATCTAGGTGGGACGAGACCCCCACCGATAATCGGGATGTCCACAGCAGTCCCCCGCAGCCAGAGCAAGAACTTCATCCGATCAAGAAGAGCAGATGGGATGAGGCTACCAAAGACAGTAAACTCAAAGCTGAGGAACCCCAGAAAGATGACTTCAAGGTTCCTCTACCAGTACAGCTGCCACCCGTTACTAAGCCAAAAAGAAAATCAAGATGGGGTGAGGCTCCTGCTACAGTTCTCGCAGCTCCAGCTTCTAAAATAGATATGTCGGGGGCAACTCCAATGGGAACTCCTGCGATGGGCATGGCAACACCAACCCCTGGTCAACTGGTGGCTATGACGCCAGGGATACTCAGTAGTCAGCGAGGAGAGGTCGAGATGTTTGAAAGGAATCGCCCTTACACAGACGAAGAGTTGGATAATATTCTACCTTCAGGTTACAAAATAACACCTCCCCCAGAGGATTATCAACCTACCAGAATACCAGCAAAAAGAGTCCTCGCACCATCGGCTACCCCAACTCCCATGCCCGGACCTCTAGCAACACCAAGAACTGGATTCTATATGCAGAAGGAGGAGAATTTTGTCGCCTCCGCAAACAAAATTGTTGATTTAGAGCCCAAGGGAAATTTACCCGCACTCAAGCCTGAGGATCTGCAATACTTTGACGAACTTTTGGCAGATGTCGATGAAGACAGTCTTCCTGCCGAAAAGCAAAAGGAGCGTAAGATTATGAGACTGTTGTTAAAGATAAAGAATGGTACTCCTCCAATGAGGAAAGTCGCTCTCCGTCAGATTACCGACAAAGCTCGCGAGTTTGGTGCTAAGGCCTTGCTCGATAAAATTTTACCTATTCTGATGTCACCCTCACTTGAAGATCAGGAGAGGCATCTCCTAGTCAAAGTTATTGATCGTATTCTATATAAGCTTGACGATCTAGTTAGGCCGCATGTGAAAAAGATCATGACTGTGATAGCGCCGTTACTCATTGACGAGGATTACTATTCTAGGATTGAAGGTCGTGAAGTTCTCTCCAATTTAGCCAAGGCAGCTGGCTTAGCCACCATGATTTCCACTATGCGTCCAGATATCGATAACAAGGATGAATTTGTCCGCAATACAACTTCGCGAGCCTTTGCTGTGGTCGCTTCAGCTTTGGGCATACCTGCACTGTTACCCTTCTTGAGGGCTGTCTGTAAGAGTAAAAAGTCTTGGCAAGCTAGACACACAGGTATCAAAATCGTCCAACAGACGACCTTCCTCATGGGTTGCGCGATCCTGCCCTACTCCTCAGATTTGGTGAAAACGATAAGTCATGGTTTAGAAGATGAGCAACAAAAGGTACGGACGATAGCAGCTTTAGCCATAGCTGCAATAGCTGAAGCCTCTGCCCCCTATGGTATTGAGTCTTTTGACCCAAAGACTGTACTCAGACCTTTGTATGATGGTGTGAGAAAGTTTAGGGGTCCAGTGCTAGCAGCATATTTAAAAGCTATCGGACACATAATACCTCTCATGGATGCCGATTTGGCGAGCATGTATACTCGAGAAGTGATGACTACTCTCGTGAGAGAGTTTGCCTCTTCCGATAAGAACATGAAAGAGATAGTCTTGAAGGTGGTTGAACAGTGTTGTAGTACAGAGGGCGTTCAGCCACAATATATTAAAGAGGAGGTCCTACCACCATTCTTTCAGCATTATTGGAACCATCGTGCTGCTCTCGATCGGCACAACCATCGACAGCTCATTGCGACTACAGTAGAGATGGCAAACAAGGTGGGCACGTCAGAGATAATTTCCCGAATAGTGAACGATCTCAAAGATGTAAACGAAGAGTATAGGAAGATGGTAATGGAGACTATAGAGAAAGTGATAACAAATTTAGGTGCCACCGATATAGATGAGAGGCTTGAGGTTCTCTTGATTGACGGTATTGTCTATGCTTTTCAAGAACAACAAGCCGAAGATAAAGACCATATCATGCTCAATGGATTCAACGCAGTAGTAAGTGCGTTAGGAAAGCGCTGTAAACCCTATTTAGTACAAATTACACAAATTATCAAATTCAGATTGAACAAAAGTGTCAATATTCGTCAGCAAGCAGCCGACTTGATGGTGAAAATGGCTGTAGTTATGAAGATTTGTAACGAGGAAAAGCTAATGAGCGAAATGGGTTTGATCCTATACGAGTACCTCGGCGAAGAATACCCGGAAGTGCTTGGCTCAATACTGGCGGCCCTGAAAGCGATTGTAAATGTAATCGGCATGCACAAAATGACCCCACCAATCAAAGACCTGCTTCCAAGGTTGACGCCTATCCTCAAGAATCGACACGAAAAGGTACAAGAAAACTGCATAGACTTGGTGGGTCGTATTGCTGATAGAGGTGCCGAGTTCGGTTCTCCTCGGGAATGGATGCGGATTTGTTTCGAACTGTTAGAACTTCTAAAGGCACACAAAAAGGCAATTAGAAGAGCAACCGTTAACACCTTCGGATACATCGCCAAGGCGATAGGACCACATGATGTGCTGGAAACCCTTCTTAACAACCTAAAGGTACAAGAGCGGCAGAATAGAGTTTGTACAACCGTCGCGATCGCCATTGTTGCCGAGACGTGCGGACCCTTCACAATCTTACCAGCTTTGATGAACGAGTACAGAGTCCCTGAGCTAAATGTGCAGAACGGAGTCTTGAAATCACTTTCATTCTTGTTCGAGTACATCGGGGAGATGGGAAAAGACTACATCTATGCCATAATACCTCTGCTTCAAGATGCACTCATGGATAGAGATCTAGTTCACCGCCAAACGGCCATGTCGGTGGTGCAGCACATGGCGCTGGGCGTCCACGGTTTTGGTTGCGAAGATGCCCTCACTCACTTGCTCAATTTTATATGGCCGAATATCTTCGAGACTTCTCCCCATGTAGTGCAGTCGTTCATGGGAGCCATCGAAGGTCTGCGGGTCTCTGTGGGACCAGTCCGATTGTTTCAATACACAATCCAGGGACTGTTCCACCCAGCCCGAAAAGTTCGAGAGGTCTACTGGAGGATATACAATACCATTTACATCGGGGGCCAAGATGCTCTTGTTGCGGCTTATCCCCGAATTCCGAATAACGAGCGAAACGAATATGTACGCTATGAATTAGACTACCTAATATGACACGTACGAATTAAAGCGCTTACAGCGCATGGTTCGCCCAGCCGAACGCGGTCGACAGTCTGTGTTGAATTGTCAGACTTGACATAGAAATATCATGCCACATTTGTTACGTGGACCGACCAACATTATGTGTTCTAAGCAAAAATAAGTAAAAATTTCGAGATAACCGCAAATCTAACAATTCTATTCCTTAGATTCAGTTATTATACCTCGATCTAAGAGTGAATTGAAACATTGGACGAGAATCTGCAAACGGAATCTGATCCTCTGCAGCGACCACTATGTTTCGGACTGTAACCAGACGTCTCCACAACGAGCCGTATAAAATTTTACTGAGCAAAGAAGAGACCTGCTTTGTCGTGCATCATCCCGACAATGAGCATCCTTACGAGTATACCAGGCCGTTACCCGAGTGCAAGGTCGAACAAGCCAGCATCCTGAAAGTGGACTCGAAAAACATGTTCACTAAATCGCCGAATCTTGAACAATTGCAAGTATTGACTTACACACATCATTCACACTGGCACAAATTTGCAGGTAGAGAAAAACGCAGGAAATACAAAGAGTATTTCGATGATAAAGTCGATAGGCCGGGCTTAACCTCGTGAGCTTGAATTCGTGGCCTGCGACAGTCCAATAATAAAAATGTTGCCTCTCTAGGCGCTTTACACGGCGGTGCCGCCGCTGCCCTGCCGCTTGTTTACGCCGAAACGATATTTCGTTGTTTACTTCCATGTCTGTTTCTCGGCGCCGCCGCCACTGCCGCTTCTTCTTAAAGGTCTGTCTGTACCTATTAATTCATTGAGGATGTTACCACAAACACTTCTTCCTCTTCACTTATCCGCCACCAAAAACGTTACATCACATCGAGTAAAGTACATATATAATAAATATATATCACTTATACACTTTCGTATTTATTCATCGCAGACGAAATCCAAATTAGCGTCAATCATCGTAGAACACTGACCAAATTTAGAGGCCCTTGCAAACTTAACAAGTATCGCTGATTTTCATCCGCCTACCAATCAATTCGTATCAAATCAATTGTATTTAACAAAATTCATCGTTAATCATCTACCAATTCATCATGAATCAGTCATACAAAGAAGTCGCCAATCATGGTTACGTTGTTTATATTTTGGCCAATCGATTATAATTTTTTCAATTAGACTCGAATTCTTATTGCTGATGCGATTTGTATTCTATCGAAAATTCCCCAAGACGATTCCGTCAAACGAAACAGTCCGTAGAATCTGGGTCTAAAAACAACATACAATCATGATTGTAAGAGAGGGTTGGCTTCTAAAGAGGGGCGAGCACATCAAGAATTGGCGGGCCAGATATTTTGTTCTCATGAACGATGGCTCCTTGCTTGGATTTAAACAAAAACCCTCGCCTGGCCAATACAGGGATCCGACAAACAACTTTACCGTCAAGGGCTGTCACATTGTGAAAGTGGAGTCTGCAACACATTTCATTTTTGTTATCAAAGGTCTCAGTCCAGAACAAGAAATTGAGAGAAATTTCTCGGCCGGCAATGATCATGATCGTGATAGTTGGTGCAATGCTATTATTGAGACGGCTATAAAGCTACAGCATCAATCAGATTACCTCCAAAACCAGCAATCTATCTTTGTTGATCAAGATAGCGAGATGCTGGTAACAAACTCATCTCCCTCACAAAGTGTAAGCGGAACCACAAGCCTTACAGCCAACCCAAACAATGGTCAATCAAACACAACCTCAATCGCTTCACACACCTATTTACCCACCTTGGGATCCACAACAACTCCATCAAGCGCAATTGATGCCTCTAATCAGTCCTCGCCTTCACAGTCTCAAAATTTACACAATATCATGCCCTCAAACATCGCATCACCTCTATCCTCAGCCCTGACAAACCCTTCAAGTAATGTCAGAATTAATATTGCCTTAAATCAGCCCCTTTTTAACTGTGGTACAGGCAAATTGGAATATGTACAGCAGCCAAAGAAGATGTCATTGGATGATTTCAATCCCATCAGGCTGATTGGTCGAGGTTCCTGGGGCAAAGTCATGCTATCAAGAGAAAAGTCAACTGGCTGCTTATACGCAATCAAGATTCTCAAGAAACATGTTATTATATCACAAAACGAGGTTGGCCATACTCTCACCGAGAGCCGAGTTCTTCGAACCACGAATCACCCATTTCTTATAGCGTTGAAATATTCATTTAGAGATGGTGAGCGCTTATGCTTTGTCATGGAATACGCGGGCGGTGGTGAGCTATTTTATCACTTATCCTACGAGCGCAAATTTAGTGAGGATAAAACAAGATTTTATGGTGCAGAGATAGTGTCAGCGCTGGGTTATTTACACGAACATGATATAATATATCGTGATTTGAAGCTCGAAAACTTATTACTCGGATGGGACGGCCATATCAAAATTGCAGACTTTGGCTTGTGTAAGGATAATATCAGATTCACCGAAACAACACGCACCTTTTGTGGAACACCAGAATATCTGAGCCCTGAAGTTATCGAGGATAATCAATATGGTCGCGCTGTTGACTGGTGGAGTCTGGGAGTTCTCCTCTATGAGATGATGTGCGGAAGTTTGCCCTTCAACAATAAGACAACTGATTTACTATTCCGTGAGATACTATTGAAACCAGTTAGTTTTCCAGCAACCCTCTCAGAGCCAGCAAAGCACTTCCTGAATGGTCTCTTGATCAAGGATCCAGCAAAGCGTTTGGGCGGGGGACCAGACGACGTTCGTGAAATAATGTTGCATAGTTTCTTCAGAGGTCTCAATTGGCAGGACTTATTGGAGAAGAAGGTGAGTTTTAAGTTCGCTCAATTGGGTGCCAAGAATCAGCGGCGATTCTATAAAACTAATCCGTTGTTACGTTGCATCTTGAACACGCAGATTTCACCACCCTTTGTACCGGAAATCACCTCAGAAACTGATACCAGATATTTTGATAGACAATTCACGACCGAACCAGTCAATTTAACACCCATAGACAGGCCAATGAATCACTTATCTGAAGTTGACGCCTCATTCTTTACTCAATTCTCGTTTGCTGCTGGGTCTCAGATGAGCCACCGTTGAGTGCTTGTTTCCGGACCACAAATAGGCACGCTCTTGAACAAGGTATAAAGTTCGGGTAAATAAAAGGCGAACTCTCCATGGAAATACGAATTGTTGGAGAGCTTTGTAAATTTCAATTGGGAAACACCAAATCCGGTTTCGCTAGATCCAAATTGTAAATTATCAACGCGAGCGTAAGACATGAGGTTTGCGAGTACACTGAATGGAGCGTGTAGATTTAAGACAAGACACTTGGATATAGTTGTGTAAAAAATAGCTATCGTTTGCTCAGAAAGAGAAATGGAGCTCCGAGTATTAAATTCAGAATGAGTTCATAGGGCGGGATGCACTCAACCAGCTTGGGGGGGGGGCGATTGGTGAATTAAGTGGTTTTATTGAGAGTGGAGGCCAAGTTCAGCTTGGACTTAGAGTGGCCGGAGCCAGAGATCCGCCAGCAACGCCCAGGCAGCTGATCTGGGGCGATGCAAATGGGGCCGGCACTAGGGGTGATGTTGCGCTTTTGTTGGCTAGGGGAGTGTTGTTTGGGCTTGTGTTTGATGGTGAATCGCAGGTTAGACTGTCATGGGGGTTATCATTTGAGTTGCTCAGAGATTGAATATTGTTGGCGGCCGCTAGGGCGGCTGCAGTGGCCGCGGCCGCTTGTGTTTGTTGCGAATAGGCGGCCGCATAGAACATTTGGCCCCAGAGGTAGGGCGCCAGGTGTTCAGTGTAGCTTATGTTGTACATTTGCATGTCGCGCTTCTTCTTCATTCGTCTGTTCTGAAACCAAACCTTGATTGTGCTCTCAGGTAGACCTAGCTGGGCCGCAAGCTCGCACCTCCTCGGCCTTGAAACGTAAGACTCAATGTGGAACTCCTTCTCAAGCTGGTTCAATTGCTCGCGCGTGAATGCAGTCCTGTAGCGTCTGATGTTTTCATCCGTCCGCTCCTTGTGATGGTTGGAGCCCATGCTTGCGTTCAGATGGCTTTTATCGTTGTGCTTAGAGGCGTGCTTTGAGCTTGTGCTGCCTCCGCCTCCGTTAGTCTGGGACTTTTGATTGGCCGATCCATGATGCTGCTGCTGCTGCTGGTTCCTCTGCTGACTTTGCTGATGTTGCTGAGGGACTTGTTGTTGTTGTTGTTGATGGTGGTGGTGGTGTTGCTGTGGTTGTGGTTGTTGTTGTTGCTGTTGCTGGTGATGCAGCTGCTGCGAGTGGATGCCGTTGGATCCGTAGCGCATCTGGGGGTGGGCCAGGTGATCTTGGTAGCCGTCTAGCGCGGACAAGTGGTGCTGGTGGTGGTGGTGGTGGTGCGACTGCAGGTGGTGCGCGCGGTGCGTAAGCAGGGCCTGCTGGTGGTGCATGAACTGGTGGTCCATCTCACTTGACTCTGGCAGAGGGCTTCGAGTTGGCTCTTGTTTGGTTGCTCTTGACCTAGACTTTTGTTGGTGGTTCAACCTCTTCAGTCTGTGCAATTGTTCCTCACACTGCGAGCACACGAGCTTGACTGAGCCAAGCAAGCCAGCTTGCCCAGTTGGCGCCGGACCAAACAAACTTGGCTTCAAGAGTTGCAACTGGCTGCTATAGAGGTGGCGCAGTTTGGGCCTCGTGCGCATGCCCAGTAGTCGAGGGATTTATTTGGGCTCGCAAATTTGGTCACTCAGTTTGGCGGCTGCGCACTAAACCAAACTGGGCGCGTCACTCGATCCGGCGGATGCCAATTGATTGGCGGCAATTTGCGACTTATGTTTTATCGTAGGATAGTTAACGCGTCATCAATGGTTCAACTTGGCCGAGCGAGCGGGCTGCTCGCGCCAGGGTTGAGGGTCGGCGGTTGGGGCTGCATGGCGGCGGCTGGCCTTTGGGCCGTTCGCATCCTCCAGGCAAACGAGCGGCCACCCGATGGAGCCGCAAAAGCCACCACCAACACTGGCTAGCCGCTCGTCTTGGAGCTGGCAATTAAGCTATTGAGCCCCATTGAACCCAAACAGAGAGCCGCCGCCGCCGCCGCTGCAGCAGCAGCAGCGGCTTCATGGACGTCCACTGGCGGCACCAATAACAATTAGCCAGCGCCAAAATGGCTATTAAGCGCGACCATGCTCGCCAACCGCAGAAATATCATTCTCGATTAGAATTGTCACTGGCTGTTGCTGAGGCTGAGGCGGCGGCGGCTAATTGTCGGCCAGATCCACAATCTAGTATTGTGATTTATACAATAAATTAATGTTTGCCGGTGGTTTTGATTGATGTGCGCAAACGCTAACTCACTGTGGCGGCCGGCAGCAAAGCCTCCATTCAATGCCCATGCCAGCGGTCAGATCGGATTTTGAGTGGACGCGCGGACACGGCGCTCAATTAATTCCGCCCGGCGGCCGCAACTCGAGCCGCCACCGATGGCCAGATCAACAAGCAATTCATCAAACACTTAATTGGATCATCAGGGCTCCAGTCCCGAGGCCCATAGGAGCGCCTGTTGTGGTTTTGGTGGCGCCTTTGTTGTGGCTCCAGCGGCGGCGCGAGCTTGCTCCTAGCTCCTCACTGCTCACTCCCGAGTCGAGCAAGCCAACTTGGCTGGCAAGAGGCGAGCGCTCGCACAGCTGGTGGTTGGGAGAGGCGAGAGCGAGCGAAAGGTAGGAGGGCGGCCGCCGCCGCCGCCGAGTGAGATGTCAGCTTGGGGCCGAATTCCTGGCTGGTTGTGGGGCAAACGGTGCGCGCCACATTATCACCACCACGTTGCATGCGAGCCAGTCCGGAAGAGGCGAGCGCAGAGCCAATGGGCTGCAGCAAAATGCTCCCCTATAGGTCGCCGGGCGGATTTGCCCGGCCCAGTCCACTGGAGCCACCGGCGCCGAGGTTGCTGCTGGCCCCTCGGCTGCTTATTAATTGCAGCTCATTAATCTGTGAAAGATGTGTCGCTCTGAGGAGAGTAGGCTGAGCGGGGCGGGCCAGTTGACCATACGCACTGCCTGCTGGTAAAAGCCTCCTCTAAGGCCCATTTACTCTCACTACTGTAGGCCGACGTTTCGCTCACTCGCTCAGCTCGAGCCGATTGGAACACACGCGGCCAGCACAGCAGGAACACTCATATATACATATATATATATATAAATATATTCTAATTCGCGAAACAAGTGCAACCAATCCCAGCTTCCCCAAACTCGGTGCAGCTGAACTCGAGGGAGCTGACTGGAAATAGATTCACTTAAAGCTAGGAATAACTCTCCTACCTTCCTTTGGGCCCTCCCGCCCGCTGCCGGCCTCCTCCGTCTCCGTCTTCGGCTCGCAGCAGCAGCCAGCGCCGCCTCCACGGAGCCCAGTCACTGTGTATCATGATCGGGCCCAATCATCACTAAAAGGCCGCCTCCGCCAGCCAACTGAACTTGCGCGCCCCTCGCGAACGCCTCCCTGGCGCCGCGCTCGCCAAGTATGAACTCATACTTGGCGCCCCCCAACGAAAGTCAGGTTGCCCCTCGGAGACCTCCGGCCGCCCAGCTGGAAACTCTAATTTGCACCAATAATCGCACCTCCTCCAGCTCCAGTTTTCAATTCCAAACCAGCCGACTTTTGGAGCCTAATTGGCCGGCCTCCATTTTCATCGCTACCATTCAGACTGAGCTTGCAAGTCGCTCGGCCAACTCGCCTCGCCTCTCAAGCTCAGCTCGTCTCGAGGTCGGCATTCTCGCTTGCGAGTAGCGGCTTTGGATTGATTAATTATACTCGGCTGCTGTTGTTGTTTGCTTAGCGCAGTAAGTGGAGTGTGTGAGGTCCAATTAGACAGTTGTCATCGCAGTTTTGCGCCTGTTTTCGCTCCTCTCTCGCTGCGAGTCGAGTTGAAAGCCGGCCGAGTGGCTGGCTGGCTGGCTGGCTAGCTAGCTAGCTAGCTAGCTAACTGGCCCGGCTAGCTCCTCCTCCTCCTCCAACTCGAGGCCACCATCGCTCGCCGCCCAGTTTCATAATTAAAACTCGCCGCTCTCTCGCCAAAGCAGCTAAGCGCGAAACTCGAACGAGAGTCTTAGAGGGAGGGCCAATTGCTGGCTTTGGTCGTGTGCGCCGAGGAGGTAATCAATTATCATTATTATTGTTGCGTGGCGCCAACCAGCCCTCTCAAGTTCCCCCCAGCCAAGAAGCCTGGACTTATTTGGTTTTGCCACACTCGCGCGACTTGTGTCATGCCAACCGTGCGCCCAGTTCCACTCTCGGCCTCCATGGCATGTTTATGTGATAATTGGTGTTAATATCAACAGCTCTCAAAGGAAACCACAATTAGCTTATGCAAATGTTGCATCCTCTCCAGCTGTCCAGAAAGGCGCTCGCCCCGCTTGGGCCTCACACAGAGGCAAGCGGGGCGAGCGGCCGAGCGTCTTATCTGGCCGCATCTGTTGCCGCGGCCGCAGCTCCCCGCCCCCCTCTCAGATGTCTGGCCCTTAAAAGTTGATCCGCCAGCCCTGCAAAGTCTCCGCAAGATGACCAAACACGACGAGGCCACAAAACGAGCGCCATCCCCGCCCGACTCTCTAATGGCCCCTCCATAGTGCAACTCTCATACTCCTACCCAACTTGTGTCGGCCGAAAAGTGGCAATCATATTCCAGCCAGGCAAGCGGGTAAGAGGATCATAATTAAGATACTTATCAGCTTGTGGCGCTTCCTTGGACTGGGACCGGCGCGGCCATAAACCAATAGACCATCGGCTGGCCTCGCGCCGACCACTAGCCGATCTTGGTGCTCTTATTTTTACTACTATCGGCGCACAACTCCTCCACCTCGTCGTAGGCCTCCAGTGTGGGCGGCGGCTCAAACTGGTCGCTATCCTCTGGCGTCAAGTTGGCGCCTTCCATTTCAAGTTGGTCGTCCGTTTCAATGGAATCGTAAGGTGTTATAACCAAGTAGGTGGTAAGCCGGCCCTTCCCTTTCACATCGATTGGCCCACGACACTCGACTTCAAATTGGCCGTGCTTGTTGACTATTTTAGCAACTTGCTCGCTAACTTGAATGCGACCAGAGATGCCGCTACTCTCCAATCTGGAGGCAACGTTCACTGTGTCACCCCAGATATCATAAGTGGGTTTTGATGCACCTGAGGCGATAGATTCATGGGGCAAAAAGAGCCGCCAAACAGGAGGGCGAGCAGTGGACGTTCAATCAATCAGTTTGTTTGGCCTCGTTCAATTTGATTAAACGTGACTCGCCGGCTCAGTGAATTGGCCAGTGAATAAGACAATAGGCAGAGAGGAGTCCTGCAAACACGCTGCCTATCTGTCTCCACTGCCGCTACTCACCTACAACTCCAGCAATAACGGGCCCAATGGCAATACCAATCCGAAGCCTAAACTCCTGGAAGGCATCTACGAAACATTAAGGGGTGAGTTATAATTACTACTTATTCTTATTTTGCGCGCCGATTTTAATCAAGAAGGAAGCGGAAGTTTGATGTGCCCCAGGAGACTTTAGCCGGGACGAGTGTTCGAGGGTCTAGTCGTTGAGGGTTAAAGGCCGAGGGCTATGTAAGCCTTGATCGCCAATATTATTGGACCAATAAAGGTTTCGGGCCGGCAAAATTGGAGAAAACTTTGGCCGACCTCAGGGCATATTCGTGGGCTTGCACCATATAGATCGGCCCATCCATTGTTCTAAACTCTCAAAACTCCTGTAGTCGCAAAGTTTACGGCTCTTGTCTGATTTAAATCAGCGAGAAACAAACAGTTTTTCGCACTAAGAATTGCAGGCAAGTGAAGTTCGGCGGGGTTTGAACAAAAGTCATGACGCATGATCACTCGGCGGCTTGCGCTAAGATATCAAAGCCGCTTAAAGTTGCCTGACTGAATATAGCTCGTCATCCCATTGATCCTGGTTTTGATGTCCCGACAGACAGGTATTCTAGCGGGATGCATTAAACGGTTTTGAGGTGTTATTTTTCGAGCAGCAGCCAAAGCTTGCAGCATATTGGGGCCAAAGACAATGCAGATTAAAACAATAAAATCGAACCAAAAATCGTCCTCTCGAGGAGGCCAATCTCTACAATACACAATCGCTCAATTCTAGCACAACAATCAAATAAACATGATTAGTATTATTGTTATGAGAAATTCTAATCCACCACTTGTTGTAGCTAGCGGTGGAGAGGCAAGAAAAATCAGCTGTGGGCAGAAGTGATGGAGGCCTCGCTCGTGGATCCTGTTGATGTTTTACAAGTCGTTGATTTAATGATACGCTAATAGCCGAGCGACAGGGAAGGGAGCCCAGGCGCTTCGTAGGTACCTGTTGTTAATTCTCGATCTTCAAGAAACAAGAGACGAAGCCATCACGTAGAATAATAACAACAACAATAACTTTACGGCGACAACATGAAAAGGGCAACTTTAAAGAGGAGGCCGCCGCCTCTTGGCAGGCGCTCAGCCTTCACCTGAGCGCTCCATGCCTATGTAGTTAGCCGCCTTTTGGTTTTGAAGATGCTCGTTGCCGATGGCTATTCCTAGTGCCGCAAATGCGACTCAAGTATATAGTGCGCGAGTAGCATCGGGTGCCGATCAAGCCGCCCCCTTGCGAGAGGATTTCGGGCTTTTGCGATTCAAAAATGATCAAGTTTTCAAATCTGTGACTTACCCCTATTGATTCTGGCAAGATTTTCCATGAGCGCGGTGGCAAAACAGACCATTGTGATAACGTTGTTCATCTCAACCTCGTCCAAATCGGCCGAACTCCTTCGATGCTGTTGCGAAAATCGATAATGGTGTCCAGAATCAGCGTTTGATATCTTGGGACTGAGGCGCGGGCTTGAGTTTGAGATTGAATTTGAGCCAAACATCAAGGGATTCATCCAGCCAGTTTTGAATCCAATATCGGGCGTCGACGATCCTTCCGGTCCGTCCTATTTTTATTAGCATCCAATAACAAGGAGCGTTTGTTCGATTCGAGGGAATGATAAATATAAATTAATTTATTGGTCCCGATAATCAAACCCTTTTCCAAATGATAGGTGACAAGATTATCGAGAATCAAAAGCGAAAGTGAAACGAATTTGCTTGCCTAGCGGCTGAATGTTCTACAATCGAAGCTGGAGTTCAGGTAGGGAAGGTTTAGCGGCGATGGTGGGCGATGAAGGACTGAAATAACACAGTTTCGATGGCGGCCAAAATGAATTAACCTAATTGGCTAATAATATAATTGGTCGATTTGAGCACGCTCATTAGTATATCGCTCGGAAATTGTACGCTAATTGCGCCTACCAGTTGAGTCTTCCTGTTAGCCATAAAACTCGCCCTGCTGGCTCTCCGACCAGATCCAAGCACGAGCAATTCCATCAACGCTCCAAAACGGGCTCCCCAAAAGGCTCAACAACATTGGCCATTGCAACCAGAGTAAAAGTGGATCGAATTCAAACTTAAACATGTCCAATAAAATGAGACCTAGACTCCAACAGAATACTCACTATGGTGCAGTCTGAAGTTCGGCGTGCAACATCAAAACAAGCGGCCATGTAGGTGCTTCCAATGGTTTTGATCTTCTCGATTGTCCTAAAAACCGGATGCGACAGCAGCTGATCAAAGTCGCATATAATCTCGTTCAAGAGTTGTAAGCATTTCAATCCTTGCTCGTTGAGATTGTTTTCAGTATAAAAACTTTCTGCAATTGGGGTGCGTTATGGTTGACTGTTACTTTTCGTGTGAACTAGACGGTGCAAGGAAGCGTAGCTCATCCATTCAAATCGAAGCTAGATAAACTCACCATAATTTGGTATTGACGCAAACATCACAGCGCAGGATGGGTGCTGAGGGGTTCTCATCAAGGTTCATGGCATTAGGCGGGGAGACAAGCGAATCGAGCGTATGCGACCCACGGGTTTGCACGGATATTTGCGTAACATCCATGAAGAATTTAGTTGGGGGAATTGTTGTTGTTAGTGGTGAGAATAGTGAGCAAATAAATAGCGGTTGCTGGATTATTCATGCGACCCGAGAGCTAGTACACTGCTGGCCACCGCTCACGGTGGACCATCATCGCTCTATGTCAGGAAAATGAACGGATTTAGATGGAGGAAGTCATGATTGTTCAAGTCAAAATAAACTCTTCATACATAGGACATGGTTTGCGTTGTCCACTACGATGGCCGCATCGAAAGCAATGGTAACTCCTCATGGGACTCGTTCCCTGACGCACGGAAGTGATGCTTTAAAGCCTCCATACTATAGATTGTAATCCAAGATGACCACCATAAATAATCTCGATTTATCGTGTCCTTGACAAGACCAGTGGCTGCTGTTGTTTTATTATCATAGCTTGCAATCGTGGACTTTTCACGGTTATATAATAAACTATTATTATTATGTAATAGTAGATTGGGATGTTTGTCTGTTATCGGGCAAGTTTCTCACACATACTTATAGAAGGAATGCAGATAGTGGGAGAGAGAATGGGGTTGTTTGGTTTCGAATTGAACGGGAGACTCTGAAATCTCTTGGATCACTACAATCATTGACAGATCAAATAGCTTTGCGGATAAGATGGCCTTTCCCATCAAAGGATGCGATAAGACTATCGGGGCGGCAATTTATCGCACAAAAGCTTGCCAATTAAAAGGAAACTACCGATGGGACGATGATTGTTTAGGCATCCCGCTTTCCCTATACTGTGCTCGCTAAATAGCTGGCCGAATGGGGGAAGGGGGATAGGAAAATAAAATGGTCCACCGCGCAACCATCGAGAAGCAGTCCATGTTTTATGACCATCACAGCTCAGCTATCTAGTTGGTTAGACCCATTGTATCACTGGCTTCAGTCAACTCGAGCCAACTCTTTCGGGGATCCTCTTTATCAGATGAGTGATAAAATTAAATGTACTTACAGATTCATGGTATAATTGATCATAGCTAACTGTTGTGTTGTACAAGTAACGCTTTAGGACGTGTGGCGGCAGAATGTTCTCCAATAGAATACGATTGACCTCGCCAACTGTTTGCGATTCAATTCGATCGCTTTCGAGTTGCTCATTCCATTGTATATTTAGACTAAGAATGTACTCTACTTGCCTATCAATGAGATGCAATATAACCGCAATCATGGCAATATAGAAGAGATGGCTTAATTCTTGCTTGTGGTCCAAGAGGGACCAATTGTTGCCTTGAGTTTGCAAGAATTCCTTTAGAGTGTCTAGCATGGTTGCGGGAGGATTGTTGATAACAACATAAAATGCAATCGTCGACGAATGGATGATGAATTTCAACCAAACGTTTATGCGTATGAATATGCTGGTTGCAGTCATTGCAACTATAATGGTGAACGTATAGTACTGGGACGCGTTTCTGGTCAGTTGTTTTGCTTGCCAAAAGGGCGCCAATTTGGCTTCCATAGGCCTCTTAGATCACTTACCCAAGCTAGTGCACAACTCATAGAGTCTGCATGACTTATATCCGCCACACTATCCCCATCACTGGAGTCCAGCTGGTCAGGCTACTGAACCTAATTAGCAAAGCGATTTCGCGCCAAAATTTCAGAATGATCCCAACTAACCTGCTTGAACACTTACCACAATCAGGTCAACCAATTGGAGCATCGTCAGTGAGGCTGAAATAATTAGCCATAATAGAATTCTAAATTGTATGCTTATCTAGAGATTCGAGGGAATTGATATTTGCAAATGCAGCATGGACGAACATCAGCATCCGAGGACATTTTGACCGATTTGATTCATTGTTCACGCATCGACCGCATGCAGTTGGTTGTTCGGTTTGAATTTAAATTCGTTAGTACGCATGAATATGATTTTTAATTGTTCGCCAATGCGCAGAGCGGCGCCAACTTCGAACACAATTATCATATTTTTGTGGTCAGATTAAGGAGGAGCTCGCCGATGGAGTGGCAGTAAGCGGTAAAGTTTACAATAGTGTTTGAAGTTAATGATACGGGTTTTTAGGCTCTCGCTTGCAGAAATTCGCCAGCAATGCAAGTTACGAAACTATCCATCGTCCTAGCAAGCGAGTCCGATTGGCTCGCTTGAAACATACAAGGGGAGAGAGAGAGATCTGAAATACTTCCGACTCCGTGATGGCAAAGGCCGAGGAAAGCGGAGCTATTTCCGCTTTCCTCGGGCTGCAAGGGTGGCGGTCGAGCCAGTTGGTAGCAGGATAGATTCATTAAAGCTGATTGATTAGCTTTCAGTTAATCGTCGGCAGCCAATCAAGTGGAACAGTGGCGCGCGTCCAATGTCGCCGTCAGTTGAGCCGACTGCAGCGGAACCCCATTGGCCAGTTTATAACCGGCGACGCTTGGAACTGGCGGCCCAAAACGAGGCAAAATCTTGCAAACTCGGCCTCTTTGTTTTGATAGGTTTACTGCACTACCGGACACCAACAATCAATGGGTTGATATGCGTAAAATAATCATACGAACACCAACTATAATAACTTAATTGGGCGCAAAAAAGCCATAATGCTGGGGGGGACAATGAGGGGCCCATTGTGCTGGCCAGGTTTGTTGTCAAACTCTATTGGCACTCTATTCTGCATTCTATTGCCTCCAGTGCTGCTCTGCCTTTGAGAGGATAGGAAGCGGACACACACGGGCATACTCGGTTGGGAGGCCAACACGCATCTGCTCTCGCTTTTGGTCGGAATTTAACCATCATTTAGCCAAAGTGAACAATGACACTAAAGTAAGACGCCTGCCCTGCCAGTTCCGATACCAACTCAATCGCTACCTGAGGCGCGCGCCATAAAATCTCGATACTTGTTAGCGGCCGAAAGAGAGCCCATAGATTCGCGGCAGCCGCCACAGCTTGGATTGACTTTTCTAGATAAACTAAAGGAGCCTCCCATGCAGGCGCGCGCACAAAATTTACTCGCCACCATTTACCTGGCCAAGCAACGCAAACCAACGTACGCTCTTTCACGTATCCAATATCCAGGCCGGATGCATATCAGGTGATTCCAATATGCGAGCCGAGTGGACCACTGGTCGTTAGTTTTGCCGCCCCGAATTTGCAACTGGCGGAGAGAAAGGAACTATTCGAAAATGGGGACAAAGTATAAATAAATGCTGCACACGATAATCAATCCTAAGCATTCAGATTTGCCCTATTCAATGCCAGGGCCACACTGGTGCTCAGTTGACATTTGAGCAACAGTCAAATTCTCTAATCTTCGCTTACCTGGTGTGTGGTTTGTCTCAGAGAAGCTTTCTATTGCTAAATGATTGAAACGAGTTTGGGAAGAAAGGACAGAGTCAACACCACAAAGCATTTGGGCTAATAGATCTGGTAGGTGGTTCATCAAGGCTTCGGGGAAGCCAAATGAGATACAGCTGGGTATAAAGATATCTCACGAACGAATGGTTGCTCCTATGTAGTGCCGAATATACCACCGATTGTCCTAGATGCAATGTCGACTGTCAGTTTCTATTGATGAATCGCCCAAATAGATGATTAGAGAACAGTGGGGAGCCCAGCAAACCCTCCACGGTGAGCCTAGAGTGGGTGAGGAAGTAGCCAAAGGCATCGACTCTCTGCCCTTAGAGACGAGTAGGGCCACTGCTTGCATGTCGACATTGCTGAACGGGTGAGAGCGGTAGATGTGCGCCAAGCATTCAGTGGGATAAGCTTTCAGTTTTGCTTGGCCCGATGCCAGTGCCATTGAGGCTCGAACTCGCCCGCAGCTCGATTATTGGCTCTATTCAGATGGAGGGGGAGATGAAAGGATAGAGATGAGAGGAGACGGACAAGGATAGAGAGAGCCAAAGCTACAGTGAGCTAGGCGGCAGCTCGCGTGTGGGCTCGCCCGCGTCAGGTGGGGCCGAGCGGCGTGCGAAAATATACTGACAGGCCGACACAATGGGCTCGCCCACAAAGCCGTCCCAGCTGCAGATTGTCAATGAGGCTTGGCTCAACCGGCGGGCCAGCCAGCCAGCCAGCCAGCAGATGCTTGGCGGACGAGAAGGCAGCAGTGTTTGCTAATGAAGCAGGCAAAACAAACGCAAGTCTGACTGCCTGGACGAGGAAACAAAGTGACTCTCTCGACGGCTTTGCTTCTGCGGCTCGCGAGTAATCCAACGCGGAATTTGGAAGGCGCCGGCCCAGAGCGAGCTGTGCGCGTCTGGCCAGGAATCTGGCCTAATTAACCTGGCCCGAGCCCTCAGACACAGTGGACCCAATTTCAAGGTTGTCGTAGCAATTCAATGGTGTGATGAAGCACTCACCTTTCTTGATTTTGCTTGAATATAAATGGTAGAGACCACAATAATGACCAATAAGAATACAAATCCGATCACAGTGTGCGTGTAGATTGGCATTCCTGGAATCAAGCATTTGATAGCCAATATTGAAAGCGTAATCAAGCCAACGCAAATTAAGTATAGATGAAACAATGGGTCTGATCTCAGGAAGGCCTTGTTTGAGGGCGATCTGACCGCACTATGAGACCTAGACTGCCCCTTCTTGGCATTACTTGTCCTTGCACTGTTACGACCACCATCTGAGCTGCTCACGTCGACCATTAACCCTGATCTACCGCTACCAGGAGGGCGCTTGCTTTTGTTCTTGGCATCGGCATTGCAATCAATCGGACTGATCCCCTTATTGCCCAGGCCGTTAGATTTATTGTCATAATTCCGTGATCTACCGACCCCGCCGATGCCAATGCAATCAATGAAAAAGAACTGCTTCCAAGCGCTTTTGTTTGTATTTGAGCATGGGTTGTTTCGTCAAGTCGCAATGTTGGTCCCGGATTGAGTTGTTGGGCGAGGATGTACCAGTTTAGTGGCGCGTTTCGTTGATTGCAATGGGCCATTTTAGCATCAGCAATCAAGTAACCAGTAATCCGGGCAAGGTTGCCGAGAGCCAGTGTAGACAGATGTATATATGTGCATGTATGTATATATAAGCGTTTAGTAACAATAATACGGATTTATTAGTTGGTTGCATGCTTCTGCAAGCCTTGACTTTCCTAACAACCTTAGATTTAGATCTTAAGCATGGTGCAATCTAGTAAACTGAATAAATGAGTAGAGAAGAAGGGATTCGTCTAAAGAATAATGAGGGCGAGTTATTATGATTACGACAGTTCCATAGAACTCAGTGTTTCTTGGAACCTTCAGCACCGCTGCAGAGGGATTAAAGGATCCGAGAAACGGACCCAACTGTGCACAACTGCAAGAAGTTTCAATATAATGCAACCAGCGCTCTATTGCCACAAAACGTGGATCTGTTGCGCAACGTGATGCAAATCGGTGAATATTGACCCCATGTTGCGAGGTTAGACATTCAGTCCAACTACGATTAGAACCTGTTTCAATAAGCCGGAATTCATCCGATTGGTCACCAAGTAATCCGGTTTGTCAATCACAAGACTACGATCTGATTATGGCAGGTTGATTCCGGTCCCATGTAAGGATAGAGGTGGGATATCGTTCAACCGGTAAAGGAGTCAAACCCTGCTTTTTTCAAACTCGAATCAACCAAAGCGCTGGGATGCAAAGCCTGACCTTATGGGTTGGTTGATCGCACAATCAAAAGCATTTTATGGTTTA
>Ga0209372_1000408_pt1 | contig 22312 bp, 13 predicted proteins | sample AgamicAtPe_FD_187170 | JGI IMG/M metagenome (GOLD analysis project Ga0209372, IMG submission 187170) | Agave microbial communities from Guanajuato, Mexico - At.P.e (SPAdes) (version 2) | ecosystem: Host-associated > Plants > Phyllosphere > Phylloplane/Leaf | place: Guanajuato, Mexico | collected... | reverse complement strand
GCGCATTGGTCGTAGTTGAGCCCATTGAGGAGTCTCACATTTTTCCTTCCGCTTTGGTTGAAGCTGATCATCTTGTAGCGGTGCAAACTGAGGCCCTCGTGGAAGGCAGTTGCAACCGAGTCGTCCTGCTCGCTAAAGTCCTCTTGGCCCAGACGGAACTCGTTCAGCGGATCCTGCTCAAGCTCGAAACAGTTCGGCAGCAGCATTGCAAGCGAGCCGTACAAGTTGAATGAGCCAGTCTAGCATAAAACCAAAGACAAATGGGGCGAGATCCTCGGACCTCACATAAGAATTCTTGGTCCTCCCTCTCTAGTCTTATTCAAATCTACTCGAGTTCTACCATCTTCTGTATACTAGATCCCATTGTTGGGGTCCCGAGACATCCTATTCAGAGATTTTGGCGTTGTCATCAAATCCGTGTCGCATCAATCCCAATATTTGGCAAAATCAAATCCCGACTTCAAGCTGTCGAGTGCCAATATTGTCCTGGAACATTTGTGATGAGCAGGTGAGTGTGAAAACCAAAAAACTCATAGTCCGCATCGGTTTTGAATCCCACCAACCTGTAGACACCAGATTCCCAGTTCAGGACAGCAGATCCATATGGGTAGTCGCAATTCACAGGTGAATATGATCTGATGGTCCTACTAGTATAGTAATAAGCATTGATTGACCAACTTCCAACAGACGCGCAGGATTTATCAACGATTGGGCCAATAATTCCAACTTCAAATACTGCACTTGGATAAGGTGCAACATATTGGTTCCTGCGGAGGGGAACAATGCCGGCCACTACAATCGGGTTTCTCAGTATCACCTTTACTGCACCAATCAATCCAATATCGAGCGTCTTGAATGCACTGATAAAGAACCTATGCACAGTCCCAGGATTGTCAACGATAACAACCTGCCACGAATACGATAATAACTGTTTACCAGGGAATATCACGACAGTGCGATTGCTAGTGATTATGCCCCGCAATATTGGTCCTTGCTTTTCATCCCAGATTTCGGCCGTGAAACTGTTCACGACCACGCAAGAGTATTGATCTAACACCAAGAGTATGCATAGAGTGACACAGCCCGAGAAGCTGAGCCAGCAAATTTGATGCTTAGCAATGGTTGTTGTTTTAGATCGACTTAGTTTGTAGACGATACGAACCCAAAGTGATGGATACTTCGCAACTGGCTAGTTTGCAGAGGAGAGTCAGACGAGCCCAAGCTCTTTTTAGGCTGAAAAGTGAGTGAGTCTCCTCGTGAACTCAGGCGGATTTTCGACAATCGGTTTCATTTCCGACCCACGAATTCGAATCGAGTTGGTTTCACTGTCGCTCTGGACCAACAGGTAAACTAGATAACAGGTTGGAAATGATTCAAAGAGCACGGACAACACCTTTTCTATCGCCTGCTATGGTGCTCGATTTTCAACTGACTCTTAAATTTTAATCGAGGATTGTAGATCTAAAGTTTGAGTTCAATCTGACGAATGCCAGTGCTCTCTTGGGATATGGGTCATATCGTACTTGGCGCTACCACTAGTCGCTATGCCAAGCAATCTATAAGTTTTACGGTCTTCAACTACCAGAACCGATCCATCGTAGCGAGCGCAAGATCCATAAGCAAGTATCCTAATCGTCTCTTGATTAACGAAGTACACTTTTGCTTCAGTAATCGCAGATGAGCAACCTCTGTGAAAATCTGGAGCAATAATCAGTGCTGAAAAGACATCACCTTTAAAAGGTGGATAGAAGGGGCTCCTGCGCAAAGGTTTGATACCGGCAGCCGTGATTGGCTTTTTCAGAACGATTTTCGCTATACTTGGAATGTTAATGTCAAGATACTTGAACCGGCTAATTTCGAGCTTAAGCGAAACTCCAGGTTCACCCGGAATCACGACCCGCCAAGAATAGGATAGTGCCTGTCCTTTGAGGATGACAAGGACGGTCTGATTGCTTGTGATAAACCCCCTTAGAATTGGTCTGTTGTTTGCATCCCAAATTTCGGCCGTGAAGCTGTTGAGAACCGCGCAGGAGTGTTGATTTAGAGCCGAAAGTATGCAGAGACCAAGGTAGCCCGGCAAGCCGAGCCAGTGAAATGGATGTTTAGCAATGGTAGCTGTTTTGGGTTTAATCAGTTTAGAAACAACACAGTCGTGTGGTAGTTTGGTTGCTGAATAGTTGGCAAACAAACGTCAGACGATCTCAACTTCTTTTTAAGCAGAGAGAAGTCATAAATCTTATTCTGGAGCACGAAAAAAGCGCCAGGAGTGCAGGAACGCTCTTGAATGGCTTACGTAGAAGTACAACTTGTACTAGTTCGTATGAATCTATTCTTAGTTACTCCGACCTGGTTCGCATGTGCATCAGATTTTGTGATGCTTCTGGTTATCTGACCAGAAGTGGTGAGGCTGGTCAATCAGCTCGGAAAACCACGAACAATAATAATTTAGAAGGCCAGAACAACATTACTTGCGATGACTCGGAATCGTGTCGAAAGAAACATAGACAGTGAGCTGACTCCACAATAGTCTATTCTAATCGTAGGTCAGAGTTCTCCGAGTCAAATGCCCAGGTTTAATCCTGACCAGGAACCCGATTCGTCGAATCATGTCGCCATTTAACAATCACGAAGCTATAACATGAACGCTCCTATCATATGCTCGATTCACAAATGTGATGAGAAGACCATACGAATTTGTTTCGACACGGACAGAGGCATTATTTGTAGGTCATGTCGGATTGAGCAGACCAGATTGGGCCACAGCAGCTGTAGTGAGCAGATTTTAAAGTTGCCGTCCCCTTTTAGGAGAGCTTCTGACGTGAGAAACGACCTAGTACTGATAACATCCAAAGGAACCTTTCTGGACGACTACAACGTTGGTAGAGGATTGCATATTGGTATAACACGAGACGATAGAACTCTATTGGAATTCAGCAGTGAGGGTCTTGCAAAAAACACTGAATCAAGGCCAAGATGGAGACAGTGCTTGGGTCTGAACATTCTCGAACGGCTCTCGACCCGAATAAGGACCTCCAAGTCGGTGCTTCATTCAACCTGGAATCAGTCGTTAGATCTTTTGATCAGCGAGGGCAAGACGGATTGGTCAAGCGTTAGGTACGATTCTGAGTTGAATAATTGTTTCGACTTTGCTTTGGCTTTTCTCGCGGCCTTTGTTAGCATGCTCAACCAGAGCGGCATTGAGACAGGGACCTTAGAGGATTTGAATGACTCCCTTCGAAGTAAATCGTCATTCTGTCAATACTTTGTGATACCAGAGACCAGAAGAGCTGCAAGATACATAAGTTTGCACAGAAAACTGAAATCTGGTGCAACGAGCATCAATATTTAGACGATTGCATAATTTTGCATTAAAATTTGTGACACTAGAATTCGAATTATTAACTAGCTCTTGGGTCGTTTGACTCTCAAAGTTTTGGTTTGCTACAACGAATGATATAAAATCGGAGACAACTGTTCATCGATTGATAGTCGACCTGAGTGAATTCGCTTGAGATCGAATGAAGACGCATTAGAGCCACATGTGCTCGCAACAGCTGACGCAGCGCTCCGAGACTACGCGTTCAGTCAGATAACCAAACCTGAAAGGATTGGCTTCGGCCGTAATTTCACTTTTATTCAATCCAGATTGCCTAGTGATGATAATTTGGTGAAAATTTCTTCGGGGCAAATTTGCTATGACATTAGGGCTTATTTATTAATTACTAAACTCGACCGCTGGATGGATACCATCACTGCACGAAAACAGTCCTCAAATCCCGTAGCTGTCCCATGCAGCCATGTTGTGCTTATGACTGGCTGTATGACAGCATTCAAATTAATTGTTACACCTATAATATTGACTGTTATATTTAGCTATATCACCCCAGACCATGTACTAGCTCAGCCTGATCTCTTTCCAAACAGTGGCGACGACTTGCAAGAAGTGGGGCCTTGTGAGGCCTGCCGATTGGTTGTGAAGTCTTTCGAAGAGGGAATAGAGAGAACCTCCAGGGGGAAGCACGAGGGCGGGGACACCAGTTGGGAGGAGAGGAAGCTCAAGAGTTATGCCGATAGTGAGGTGAGATTGATCGAGATACAAGAAAAACTTTGCGAAGATGTCAAAAAGGGCAAGGCACAGTGTTTATCGCTCGCAGAAGATACAGAATCCGAAGTTGAAGAGTGGTGGTTTAAACAGCGAGCCAAGAACGTTAGGCTACACGATTATCTGTGTATAAACAAATTGAAGCGATGTTGTCCCACCGGTAGATTCGGACCGAACTGCCAGCAATGTTTTTCAAATTGTAACAAACATGGGGACTGCAATGGATCTGGGACTCGCGCAGGAACTGGCAAGTGCGATTGTGAAGCTGGTTATTCGGGTGATGAATGTGAAAAGTGTGATGAGAGCTCTTTCAGGGTGGCGACAAATGGCCATTTCACCTGCAGAAGTTGCGACTCAGCTTGTGCTGCTTGTTATGGGCCTGGACCCACCAATTGTACAGAGTGTCGGCCGGGTTACTATCAACACGAAACGAACGGGTGCATTGATATCAACGAATGCGAGTCTAGCGCCTCAAGGTGCGCAGGAAACACTTACTGCGTCAACACCGACGGCTCTTACAGGTGTGCCGACTGTCACGTATCTTGTGCCGGCTGTGTGGGCTACGGGCCGAGCATGTGCATCAATTGTGCTAGAGGTTATAAGCTAGATGACGAATATTCTTGCCGAAGTGAGGAGCAACTGGACAACATGGAACGTTGGGGGCAAGACGATGGTTTTCGCCAGAACAAGAACGTGATTGCTCGATACTTCTTCTATGTTGGAGTGCTCGCCGCTTCGATGGTCTTATTCCGATCCAATTTATACGTCATGTATACATTCACATTAGGTTTTATTGTTGTGCTACTATTGAGCGAGTTTAATCTTCTAGATGAGATTCAAAATTACTCAAAAATGAGCTCCGAATGACAATCTAAGCCTACTATGCTCTAAGTTGCAGCATGTAAGCACATCGAGGGTCTTGAAATAAGCCCAAAAAACGAGCAGAGGGTGAACTACCGGCAAACATTTGAGAAGATGCCGACATACTGCTCTGGCCCCTGGTCTCTTGTAAATTTCGCGAGACGTCCTCGAACGTAAATCATTCAAGGTTCATTCTCCCCCATCAACAGAAGGAGTGAGACAAACATATCTAATTCACGGTCTATTTTGCGTCAATTGGGAACACCATATCTCCAAAATACGGTCGTTAAATCTAATTAAATATTACATTGGATGGCAATTGGACGGGTTGATTAGGCTGAGTAATCGGGACTAAATGTACAAGCGCCATATTGTTATCGGCTGGTTTGTTCCATGCACTCCGCCTTGTTTTCCACCGATGACAAACATGCATAGTTGCCAGTATCTAGTTTTGGACTTGTGTTTGCAGAAAAATTTGGACCTCGATATGATGGGTACCTTACGCGACGTGGAGAGCAGATCAGTGGAGGTCGAGGCGAGCGACGTATCGGTCGGAGTCGGGCACGTATCTTGAGATGAATATGTTGAATCGATTGCGGTGACAATAGGATTCTCTGGGGGGACATCGTCGCTATCTGTGCGCCTCTGCACTTGTTTGCATTTCATCCTTTTCGAGACCGATTGTTCTGGACTAGTGTTTGTTGTAGTGAAGCCAGAGCTGGGATCTGTGCGAATGCTGCTATCCTCATGCGTGTCAGAGGTACCTGTTCCATACCCATGTCCAGTCGGCGACTTATCACTCTGGCTTTTCGACTCACCGTGCCCGCTCTTGCTGGACTGCTCGCAGCCGGAGATCGAGTCGTATCCGCTGGACGCTGATTTGTGCGTCAGATGATCTTCGCGAGCACCTTGCCGCTGGTCCACGAGAACAGGCCGAGCTAAGTGCCTCTCTCCAGCACCAAGATTGCATGATTCTGATGGCTTTATACTGGGACTTTTGAGTTCAATCGGTGGGTCGAGATTGCTATCCATCATTGAACTATATTGCATGAAGTCTTGCTTGAGAACTGGATCAGTTGGACTCGAATATTGTAGCATGTCATCTTCCTCGAATTCAGCTATGACGGAAAAGGAGAGGCTCGTGTTGTCGCAGCTCTCTCCAGTTTCGCGCCTCGCAGTAAGCGCGTTACCAATCGATGATGGCAAATTATCGTGTCCAAAGGAACTGGACGAATCAGCTTGGACGTTGTTGTAGTTTTCGCCACAGATTGTCTTTGAATCTGAGCTGTTTACATCTAAGCTCGATTGGCTGTGTTGGTCAGCTTGGGAGATTTCGTGAATGCCAACTAAAGTTCCGCTATTGGCAGCTGAGCGCTCGACGCCTCTGATTGTTGTTGAGCTAAGATCATCACGAACCATCAGCGAGTTATGATTTGTCTTTGTTGCATTTTGCCGCTCGGAATTCATCTGGGAGGCTTGGTTGCTATCGCTGGATGTGCTACTTTTGTCTTCAGAGAAGTACAAGTTATAGTAGGTCATCGTCTGATGAATTGTGTGCCTCTTGGACTTGTCAAGATCCTTTGAGTGGCCATCCCCGGCTCTGATGCGGAGTTTTGTATCATTCGTAGGCCCTTTTCTGGTTCCCTTGTTGGTGTCAGCCTGATTGAAGTGTGGCGTATAAAGGTGCTTTATTTGTGCATCTGCCCTATCGATGAGTGACTGCACGATCTCTGACTTGGGCCGATTGTCGCGCCGATTGTATCCGCTTGCAAGAGGAACTTTTGAGGCTACCGTTGCGTGGGATCTCAATCGATCCATGTCATGTTGTTGCTGATCCTTGGAGCTGGCGAGCTCAGATGGGGGTGTGTTGTAAGCGTACGAGGAGCGCTGTGACTGGATAGTTGCAAGACCAGACAGGGAGTCGGCTGGAATGGCTGTGATGTAGCGAGATTTGCTAGTAAGCAACGATTGATCGACTTGGCTTGGAACACAATCCACCGACATCGGCTCCTCACTTGCTTGTGCACTAAAATCTTGCGAAGATTCTGCCAATTCAGGGCCTAAGGCGCTCTGAAACATTCTCTTAATATCGGTGTCGAGATTGTCCAAAATATTGGAATTCAACTGGTTGTCTAGTTTTCCTTGCTTCGATTTGTCGTCTAAGTTCTGTCTCTGGATTACGTGTTTTGAAACAGTTTTATTGGTTGGTGGGTTTGAGATCGAGTGTCGATTGCGATTGAAATCGGAAGAAGATGAACTGGTAGTAATTGTTTTGAGCTCATACGTTGAGACAGGTCGCTCACGGCGATATTTGCGTAGAAAACTAAGACGAGACTTTCGTCTACCAGACTGATCCTGCTGAGCTTGAGCAAAGAGGGATCCTCCAAGAGCGAGATCTGCATCTGAGGATTGCGAATGACTCAAAAGTTGCTTTAACTTTTGGTCCGCTTGCTTGAGGTGGCGAGTTTGCGGTGCAAATCTCAAACTCATATCACTTCTAACCTTGCATTCGGTGTAGCACTCGTCGTTTGAGGACGAATTGCCCACTAAATCATGATCTCCCTCAATAATGTAATTGGTTGCATCAAGAATGTTCAACGGGTTCGCTATTGCCCCGTGCCAAGTAGTTGGGCTTGGACGTGGTCCTTTCGCCTTGACCTTGCGCCAGGTCATATTGGACAGATTCAAGCGCCATAAGGATCGAGATGCTCGACCGTTACGCTCGCCACCAAATACAAACATGCTTCCATAGGCCTGAATAGCAGTGTGGCCATGCAATTGGCCAGGCGAAGCACCTCTGGTCTTCTCCCTGAACCAACGCTTTTCGCGCCAACCCCAACGCCATAGATCGCTCAGCGGTTTCAGGTTCGATAGGCCGCCATAAACGTACATGGAGTCGTTGTACACAATCGCTGAGTGGCTATGCCTTGCCTCCGGGTGGCAAGCTGAAGTTGAGCTTAGATTTTTAAGCTCCCATCGCTGTTGAATGAGATCATATTCCCACAATTGAGCTGACGAGCCTCTAAAATCTTCGAAGCCGCCAAAAATATACATGGAATTTGCGTAGATTATTGCCGAGTGGCCGCGCCGATTTGTCGGCCCAAAATGGGCGCCAAACTTGCTGCTCTTCAAGCTAAGCGAGCGCCACTCGTTGCTCGCCAGGTCGAGCTGCCAGAAGGAGTTTTCCGTATTTGAGGCGCTAACTTGACCGCCAAACAGGTAGAGACGGTCATTGTACTCGACTATTGTGTGTTCTTGCAAGTTTGGAGGCTTGAATCCGTGGGTTTTGAGTTGTAGCCAACTGTTCTGGGACGGGTCGAAGCGCCAGACGTCGTCGTCGAGGGGCAAGTTTCCAAATCTTCCGCCGTGAATGTAAATATATCCGTTTGGGGAGGAGCAGACCGCATGCTTGTAACGCATGAGCGGGGAACCATCGTCCGAGTTCTTGTCGTGAAATTTGTCGCCATCTAGTTCTCGATTTAAACTCGACGCACTTAGCTCGCCACCACTCTCGCAGGTTTCCCCAATGCCGACTGGCCTCGCTCTAAGGCCTCTTGATGCTGATATATTCGACCACATGAATATTGATCGCACCTACCGTGGCTTAGGTGTTCCTATGCTAAAAATTTTAAAAGAGTTCATCGCTCCTTGTTCAAACTAGGACAGATTTTAAACTCAGTGAAGTTCAATGAAGAATGAGAGTTGCCTTCAGGGAACCAAAACAAACGAGCGGGTGACTCATGCGCCGTCCCCCACCGATGACTCGTTCCTAGTCGCAAACTCGATCTCTCAGACAATGAAAGTTGGGGCCTCCGATGAGTGTCTTCCCCCCTCCAAGTGGGTGCGCCTAGTGTAGGTGCGAGCGCATAGCGCAAATCGCGAGCGCTAGCACGTTCGCAGCGACGCGTGCTCTCATACGACCAGTGAATATTGGCTCGTTGGCTTCCAACGCACGATTGGCTCTTCCCCTCGGGAACACATTTGGTTACGGATTTCGTTATTCACGATTCGCTGAAGCTTACAAGTGGAGCTTCTTCGCGGCCGACCAACTCTGCCAAGTGTCGGTCGAATTGGATCCATGGTTGCATCGATGCTGACGGATGTGAGTCTGGCGCCTCCTGAGGCGCGAGAAATACAAGGAGCGTTAACACTGATCACTGGTACTGGTGCACCGGTCGCGCAAGCGACCGACCGGCCAGGATAGCCACTGGAGCTCCCTTTCTCTCACCTGTATTCAATCGATCAAGTTGCCAAGATCCAGGAGAGACACTCTAAAGACTATCGAGTAAGGACGGGAGTCATGATCTCCGATTAGATCCACTGATCGTCTCCGGTGGTTAGGGCAGCTCGAGCGTGCTAGTGGCTACGGCGCCAGTACTAACAGCAAACTCATAACAGCACTCTCAGCTGGCAAGGGGACTTTAGAGCCCTTGCCAACGAGAAGCCATCGACAGTTCGTTGATTCGTAAAGAGAAGAGGGACCAAGACGCAAACAGGCATGAATTTTGAGCAATTCGAGATGAGTAGACCGATTGAACTCGATTGGAGTGATCCCTGCCAACGCTCAGCTTGAAATCCACAACATCTACGGCCACCACTAATCTGTGTCCTGTAGACTTTCTGTGATACATTGATATTGCTATGCAAACCTTTGCCTCTCTCTTCCACGTACACATCCAGTTGATTAGCCTAAAAGCTGTTTAAATTAACGTGCTCAAATCTGATTCGTTGTCGACAAGTGGCGACAAGTGAGCTCTTTCAATTGTAATCGAATCCACACGCGTGGATGGATTCAAAACATGTGTAGATGAGATTGTCCGCAAGTTTGCACCTCCGCGTCACTAAAGCCACCAGATTGTGATCAAATTTAACTCTGGAACTGAGCTATCGGATCTCTCATGAACTTAATCCTTGCGAGAGCGTACAGGTAGATGTGCAAAAATAAATAAAAGCAATTTTACAAGGAAAGAAAGCAACACACCGGGCGAGCCTCGCTCTGCCCGCGTTCTCTCGCTCAGAAAATGCGTCCAGTGAACACAAGAATTTCAGATGAAAATACAGTAGGTGAGGGCGTTACATACTGTAATCAAAACATTTTACCTTCCAACAACTGACCCACATAAACGCCGACGGAATGCATCCCTGATCAATACCTGCCACTTCGAGCATCGGCTGGTTCAGAACATTGAACAGTTCGAGACAATAGGAGATTTTACAACTTGACAACTCGCGTCATGGCAGGTCCAAGCCATGAGCTGCAGAGGTTGCCCAAGACCATCGAGGGCGCAACAAATAGATACCTGAGCACCTATGAGAAGAGATTCCAGGGACCAGTGGAGGAGATGCGGCGACTAAAAATGTATGCCGAGGCCAGGATTCTCAAGTTGCGCAAGAAGGCTCCAAACTTTTATGAAGAAAAACTACCGACGCTTGTCAACCAAGCAGCCTCCACATTGCTATCTTGCGAGACCGACTCAACTGCGGGAAAGATCAAGTTCAACGATACTCATAGACATTTCCTTCTAGTTCTTGATGAGCTAGCCAAATCGCAGCCAGCCGGCGACGTAGATTTTCAAAAAGAACGAGAGCGTGCCAAAGAAAGAGAGGAGCTCAAGAAGAGACATCTCTACCTGCGCGAGAGGATTGAAAGGTTGGAGGCGATCGAGTTCACTAACGATGACATTGGAGAGGACGACGATGCCTCAAGTTATTACATGAAAACCATTAGCGAGATTGACCGACTTAAGCTGGAGATGAAGGATGTTGTTGTTGCAATAGCCGTAATGGAAGGTGAGAAACTCGATGAGGGTCTAAAATTTGAGCTTAAAGTGAGACGTGGATCTGTACTGGAGCGCCTAGGAGAGTCCAAGTTGAAGCATCTAGAGGAACAGATAACTCAGTTCTTGACCGAACACAAGCACAAGAGGAGGGCAATCTATTTTGACAAGTCCATTATCGCTGAGATGATCGAGAAGCTCAACATAGATACGTCGAAGTTCACCAAGCAAGAGCTGCTCGATATACAAAAAGATGCACTTGACGCCTACAAAGATTTTCATCGCGATCGCGAAAACGAAAGGCGAGAGGAATATTTCGAGAGTTTGTTGAAAAACAAATACCTCAGACCGAAAGAAGGGATCATTCTGGAGAGTCCAGATGACGTCCCCGAGGATGTCAAGGCTAGATTGGAGCAATCTGAGATACGATCAAAGAGAAGACTCGACGAATTTATGGAAGAGTTTCTCAAGAGGCCAGGTGCTGATGAAGAAAACGCGGCCGACCTAATAGAAGATGGGCAAGAGAGTGATGACGATATTTTGGTTTCAATCAACGAAAATTGCACAAAATATGCACGCATAAAAGAAGAACCCCGCGACGATTATGACAATGATGTCGACTCTAGCGACGAGCTGATGGTCAACGAAGATATAGCCGAGCGAATCCAAGAGAGCAAATTGAGACAGAACAATTTAATAGAGGAGGAAGATAGTGACGCTGAGAATTACAATAATACAAATGGGAATGACAGTGATATATCAGATTATCACGATGCTGGAGACTCTGATGCCGATAACAGTGCAGAGTTAAATGGTTCTAGACTAGACCAATCAACTCACCCCCAAGAAAATGGTACAGTTGCAACAGAAGAAGAAGCGCCCAGTCAAGAAATGTACCAGCTGCCAAGCTACAAGCAAGTCGCCAGTGATCTCGACAAACTATTCGATTCATTTGATGAGGATGGACCTGTCGAAGAATCGCACGAGACAAACAAGAGCAAACCTCCTCCCACACGACCAGCCCCTGGTGAAAAATCTCAAAAACGTTGCAAGTTGAACCCAAAGATGAAGCGGCCTAATGGTGATGATGATTTACAGATGCTAGGAGTTGTAGAGCCGAATGACAAGATTGACGAGGTAATTTTAATCGACTCTGATGAAGATGACTAATGTAGGATGAGTCAATCAATCAGGGCAACAAGTCCCCAAGAGATAGGAACTGGACAACTCGGAGAGTCAGAACAATATTAGGAGAGTCACCATAGTCATACATTCGTTTTAAAAAATTCTCCCACCCATCGATGATTGAATGCATTCATTACACGAGCGTATTTGTACGTTTTTATCTTAAATATATATGCATATATATTTATTGCTATTCGTTTAAACAGGAACCAAAAATAACAACAAGGTGGTGAGCCAGGTATGGGTGAAGATAGTATGAGTTGATTGGTTGAGTTAATTGTATTTTGACATATTCGTTAATTATGTTCCAATTAGATCATAGTAGACCCAGCCCGACCCCAAGAACACCATAACTAGCCAGTGTTGACATTGCAGATGTAATCTCTGACACAGCGTCCTCGCCATAACCGCTCACCCTAAGGACGATCCTGATGCTTTCAATTATCTGCGCCGAGTTCATGTCTGAGGAAACACTAGCCGCCATGGTGCCGCTTGGAGATGGGGCCGCTGAAAGTGCGGTTTGGGTGCAACTTGGACTGAGGCTAGCCGAGCAGTTGAGGTGATCTGGAGTTAGCGATTTGACAATGCTGTGCTGGTGGTGGTTCGGCGAAGAGGATAATTGTGAAAGCACTGATGTCTTGATTGACGACGTTCTAATATCTCTGTAGGCGCTGCCCACATCTTCGACGATCTTGCTCAATATCATTGCGCAAGCTTTGCGAATGTTCTCTATGTCTCCGACGATAGTCACACACCTCTCAGGTAGCGACAGGTCTGTACATTTTTGCGATATCTGAACATAGGCACCGGACTCCTCCTTGATTTGCTTGATGTAACTTCCTCCCTTGCCGATAATCATTCCGGCTGTGCTGTTTGGGACTAGAATTTTGATGGATGTAGATGAAAAGTTTTCCATAAAAAAGTCGTTGATCTTTAGGATTCCCTCGATTGGGCCAGAGATGAGGCAGACGCGTTCCGTTGTTCCTGGGTAGAACTCAGAGGCTTTGGACATTTTAATACGTGCACCGGCGTCCTTTTGGAGTTGAGCTATTGTTATTCCTCCCTTGCCAATGATTCGTCCGGCGGCAGCTGCGGGGACCAGAATTTTGAAGTGGTAGATGTGCGATGAATCCATGATCAAACAGGTGGCGGTGGTTGTGACGGCGGCGGCGGCGGTAGTGGTGGTGGCGGCGGCGGAGGCGATCGAGGGGAAATGCTTGCGGAGTCTTGGGGCGCTACTTTGCGATCAGTGAGTACTTTTCCTTCGGTGGTTTTGTTGATGGTGGCGCGATATTTTTGGTTTGGCCGACTTCTTTGGGTTGTATAGATGGTTTTGAGTCGAGGTTTAGGCTGGATGGAGCGGAGAGGGATGAGAGTGGCGGGGGTGAGGGAGGAGGATAGGAGAGTGGTGAGTTGGTTGAGGTTCGTTAGCGGCAACTAGAGGAACATGAATAAGTTACTTAGACTAACTCGGCTAAGATCTTGCCAACCTCGTTGCCGTCTCAACTCAGACTGACTGGCTCCAAGTTCCTTTCGCTCTAGCCATCTCTCGCTCTCGACAAACTTCGCCCGTCGATTGGCTCATGCCCATTGACGGTTGCCTCGTTCTTGATGGTAGTCGTCACCAACTGGAGTGGGACTGCTCGCTTCTCCAGTTACAAGCGTGCCTATGCGGCCGGCTCACTGTGGCCGCACGCGCAGGCTCCCCGCTCAAACAAGTGCCGGGTTGGCGCTGGTGCTGGCGCCGAGCTGCCCAGATCGGCCGCCAGCCCAGAGAGCTGGCAGCCTCGCCGCGACGGCTGTGTCTACAGTTTGGTGCAAAAGTGCGCCGTTGGCGGCCAGCCGCGAGCGCGTGTTTTCTCACGATAGAGTGCGCGGGGCTGGAGGGCGGACGGGGAGTTGCGCTGCGCGCGCTGGCCAAAGGCGGCGCCATGAACAAGCTCTGGAGTTGGAGCTGGCTGGGCCCTGGGCCAGGCAGGGCGCACTCTGCACGCCCTGGTCTGTGCGGCCGAGCGCACAGATCTTTGTTTGTGTGTGTGACTAGCGAGAGGGAGAGAAAGAGAGAGAGAGAGAGCTCATTCTGCGACAACAACAGCCAAGACCAAAACACCAAACTCGTTCCTCGCAAAACACTGGGCTTTGGAGGAGGCATGAAATATCTGAGCCGTCTCGGTGAAGGAGAGACCACAAGATCACTGATTGGCGGCGAAAATTCAACACTAACTAAGCGAGCATTCAGGGCGAGCAAAGGTTGCGAATATTCTCGAGTGTTTAAGAGCAGTTGAGGTTGAGGATTTAGAGCAAGTTTGAGAGCTAATTTTAACGCGACAATCCATGCTGATCAGTCTGCTGGACCTAAAACTAGCTGCAGTCTTAGCTAAAGACATGGTTAACTTGGACACAACCAGACGAGTGAGCTTGAATCTATTTTATGCTGGAAAACAATTCCTTTTGAGCGCCCTACAAAACGATGGCCAAGAGGCAACGAGCGAAATAGCACCAAGAACGCAAATTACTACAACAACAATAACAACCTCCACAGAGTACTTAGTCCACAACTGGCTAGAGTCCCTCTTCTCCTGGTTTCAAATTGTGATCCTCTGGCATGAGCCTCTGATTTCTCTCTGCGCCATCGGTGGCCTCCTTTCGTCATTCCTGTAAGTAATTTTTCATCAACAGCAGTAACGAGCCGCTCAGGCTTCGCGCAACTAACACGGACTCCTCCCTTCCCACTTCTCCCATCTCCAAACTCAAACAACAACAAACACGCAAACAGCTTGCTCACCTACTTCGCTCCCAGATTCTACACGACCATAATGATTGCAATCTTCTGTTACAACCTAACCAAAGTTTGGTTCAAACACATCTGGCCCGAAATTAGAGTTCCGCCCTCGCGAGAGCAAGAGGAGGAGGCGCGAATCGACGTCGACAGATGGACCCTTCTCCATCCACAACTCATGACCCTCAAGGAACTCCAACAATTGCTCAGAAATCTCACAACCACAACTACCCAACTCTGTCTACCAAAATTGTTGCAAATGCGACGCCAACAACCGGGCGCCTTCTGTTTGGGTGTCTGCTCCTTTTTCACTTGCACAGCTTACCTTGGCAGCAGAGTGAGCGATCTAGGCCTGTTGTGCTGCGCCATTGCTACCCTTGTTTTAGCTCCCGGAATTTACTTATACTTATTGCCAAATGTTGCGCAGGATTATCTTCGAAGACATTATCAAAGTCTCTTGGATGGACAACCCAAAGAGGAGAGTCAAGCGAATTGCTCGCCACTCTCGTCGTTATTTGAGCACCTTAGACGATACGGTTTGGTGCCAGGCCAACAGCAATCACTAGCATCCACGTCTCTGCCAGTGAGGCCAGATTTATCGTCAGTTGCTTCCCAGGGAGCCGACGACCTAACGGAACAAGTGCCAACAAGTGGGGAGGATCAGCATGAGAAGCCTGCTATCCAAGGGGACAACACCCGAAGGCCAAGCTCGGCGAGATGTTCAGACAATCAAAGCATCTCCGACGGATCGACCTCTTGGATCGAATCGGACGACGAAACTTGCGACGGATTTGTAATGTTGCATCCTCTCAATTAGGCAACACATCACTACCACCACCGTTTTAATCTCCACTATCGTCATAATCTCAACCAAACAATCAAACAAGAAGCGTAAACTAACCAAGTCCTCCTGAGGCGCTTGGGCTAAAGTCTTTCCGCTAACACCCTTTTCACCAACCATTGGTAACTACGTAGGCGCGTTATTATTGTTATTGTAGCGCGGCAATAATAATAATAATAATAGTACTGTTGCTGCATCTAGATTATTGTTCATGTTATCAGTGCGACTTTATGTTGATGATTGTGTTAGTCTATAATTTTCTACCATATCGCTACGAATGTACAATCAGCACCATCATCAAGACCATCGAGCCAGCTAAAACTCACGTCTATTTAGAAATAAGCTTCCATTGTGATCCAGCACCAGATCTACCCAAAGCTAGCTGGTGGTGGCCATTTCACCTGTTATTGGTATCATTGAGGCAAATAGGCGACAACTCGCTTCAAGTAGGAGAGTCGAAAACTAAAGATTGTCAGACATACAACTGAGCGAGTTTCACAGTCTAATGCTACCGTTGTAATGAATAAAGTTTAACTCCGAACCGTTTCGGCGCCATCCTTCGTTGACCATTTCAGTCAGTCGGTCTTGCCACAGTGAAAGTATATCCCACTAGCCTCCTATTGTGTAATGTGTGGCAAGACACTTTATGTGTGACAGCGTATTCCAACAATTGTCCGCCGTGAATCTCCCATCCAAGCAAAAGTTAGTCCGATCTCTCTTGCTCTCTCGGCCAACTCTTGGGATCTTCCTGATATGTTTGTATCTGCAAGTGTGTGCCAACAGTTGAGTCCACGAGCTCAACTGTTGACCAATAGTCAAACCTCCTGTTGTTGGCTCCATTTATGAGGCACTAGCCTCTCAACTCTCGAACAATCGTGCTAGAAGCCTTGGGCGTGTTATGAGTTTTGAGACAGATAAGTTTGACCAGTAACAAGCGAGGCCTTTTGAAAATGAAAGCGGAATTTCTCCTTCTCCATCTTTCCAGAGTTTAGTCGATTTAACGGAGTTGACGCCCAATGTCTGTGCATCTATCATCTGGATCCTTGCAATGTAAATCTACGCCAGGTTAGCTGAACTCAATTTTAGTTCAACCGAATCGCAAACTTGTCCTCTCTCCTCAGGACCAACGTTCGTCTAGTTCAATTTTGTTGCCACTCCAACTGGATCTAAACCACCGGACGACTCCCATGTTTTGTCTCTCGGAACTCTAGCCACAGGTATGTTTCGAATTCGAGGCACAAAACTTAATCAGTGCTGGGAGTGAGCAGAGGTGAGAGGGTTAGGGTGAGTTTGGGAATCAATCGTTATTAGTTGGAGAGTAAAGATGGATGTCAAAATGTTGTTGGCCGTTTTGGTCTACATAACGGCGGCAATGGTTGCAGCAAGCCAGCAGGTTGAGAGTGCAAATCCTCAAAATGTGACCAAAGTTCATGCAAGAATATCGCTTAAAACTAATAATTTTGATCTAGATGACAGACCTGCGACAAACATAACCATTGACGACAAATTTCCAACACTAACAGTCGCGCCAAACTCTCGCACTAATGATTCGAGCTCATCAGTCAAGCGGAAGATGAAAAGGACTCGCTCGAACAGGAGACTTAGCAACATTTGGTCCATGTTTTTGCCTGGCTCAGCAGCAAGCGAATCAGACTACGATGAGACATTTGAGGATGAGGATTCTAATGTTGGAGAGAGCACGAAGGGGGTGGATGGTGTTAAGCCAATTGAATTGGCGGCAATCACAAACGATGTCTCGGCGAGACAAAACTCGTCCGAAAGCTCAATCAAGGTGTCACCAACAAGCTCACCTACAGTCGAGGCCTCAATTGAGAAGCACGACGAGAGGTTGGTGGCCAAATACTCTCGGCCGCCGAGACAAGACGCAAGTCAAGCCGAGTTTATGTTGACTAGCGGCTCAAGTGGTCAGCTAACGCACAGTGGCTCGAGCCAGCTTGAATCCCCAGAATCATCCTGGTCTCTTGGAAACACGAGCCAGCCTCTGGCCTCATCGCTTAGCTTGAGACCGGACCAGCAACCAGTGCAACTGATAACTGGCTCACTGAGCAAGGATGTAGGTACACTTTCGCCGAACATGAATGATTTGATGTCAAATCTTATGGGCCCACATTCGGGCAACGAAACACAGGCTCTGTCTAGATACTCGGAGGGGAGTTTAGATAATGTTGAGCGTGAGGATGATAGCAGGCCAGTAGGCTTGAACAAGAACAAGACGGACAGTCTGAACTTTGAAAGGTGGCTCAACAGGATCCAATTCCAGGAGACAACAACTCCTTCGTTTAAAACCTCCACGAGTGCCAACGAAAACATAGCAACCACACTCAGGTCGACTCAACCAATCTCGACAACAACAACAACAACAATAACACCAGCCTCTCTGCAGAACCGAGAGGCTACCACGAACCAAGATCATAGATTTGCAAGTGTGGCGGCAAGCGGCCAGCCGAAGAATGAGAGTAGCGTCTCGTCTGCAAACTCTTTACCTGCTTACAGGTTGGCCCCAAATGGACGGAACAATGGCTCTGATACTGTTCGCATAGTCGAGGCTCTGAACGAGATTCGTGCAAGACAACAGTCGAGATTGGGCCAGCGACCAAGGTTGCAGTTTGCAACCAATCAAGGGGTGAAGGGCGAACAGATGCAAACAAGTACGAGGAGCGAGACAAGCTCAAGGCAAGGCGGCCGGCCAGGTGAGCAAGCGCATGTGCTCACTACCAGGCAGCAGTCAAAGTTGCAACACCCCTTCCAGCAACAATTGAAGCAGCAACAGGCTCAATTGATCCATGGGATCAAGTATCCGACAGCGCAAGCGAGCACAATTTCGGTCAGCACCCAAGATGGCGCCAGCAACACCTCCCTCTCGCTTGGCCAGGGTTTTAGCATGCTCAGCTCACTTGGCAACGAGGTCAGCCAAGTAGTCAACTCGAGCCATTCGAACGCGATGGGATCTAGCGAGGAGGGTGGAAGTTTTGAACAAAATGTCTACCATTCTCAGGATGAAATCCTTCGCCAGGTCACAAGTGCGATCAATTTCGAACAGCAACTGGACCACAAGAGGCCCGAGGTTCACAATCACCGAAAGGCGGGCGAGTCTAGCGGCTCGAGTGCGCCATCTAGCGAGGCTGACCACTCGGCCGAGGGTATATCAAAACTGTTCAAGGTGGGCACCAGCATCAACGAGCTCCTCGGCCCAACCGTCGCCCCCTCCGCCACGAGCTCCACCTCCACATCGACAACCACAACAACCAGCAGCACTACAGCAAGACCCTCGCCGAGTGACGCTGGCAGGACTGGCGCAAATGGGGCCAACAATGGCGGTCGCTCGCCCGAGGAGATGGACAAGAGTTTGGAGGCGCTGGCAGAGAGACTACGACTCCAATTGGGCCAGCAGAGCGCCAACAACAGCACCCATCCCTCCTGGCTGAGGCGTCCAGTGTCCGAGAATCAGCTAGTCAACGGTCAGGAGGCCGAGAGTTTGGCCAAGATCTTGAATGGAGCCGGCGCCAGCTCTGGTGGAAGCCCGACAGATTCAATGAGTCTTGAGTATTTGCGCGAGCTGCTGAGCAAGCACGAAAAGAGCAAGAAAGAGCTGAAAAGCTCGCAGGAGAGCGTTAATTTGCTCATGCAACAGCTTATGCAGTCAAATGCAGACAAGAGCTCCCTAGAGAAGCAACAGAGCAACCAGGTGCAACAGAGACAACAACAAACTAATCCAACTCAAGCTAACTTGATCAACCCACCTGCTGGACAAGAGAGCGGCAAAGCGGCGGCCCAGGGCGGCGACAAGAGTGGCCAGCCAGCGTCTGAGCGGCCGGACGAGCAAGCCCAGGGACCCGCAACTCCTGGTTGGACGCCCGTCCATCCGCCGGCCAATCATGCCCACCTGCCCCCCTCGCCCGCGCACCTGATGAAGGGTCGACTCAGGATGCCGATCAACTCGTCGCAGCCAAACGACGACAACAACAACAACATCGGAATTGGCAAGGATCTCACGGATCATGAGTTTTATATGAACAAGTTGGCCCTTATGTTTGCCAACTCGCAGGCGAACGAGGATGAACTCGAGGAGATGGAGCCAAACCAACGCATCATAGGTCTTCCGATTGCAATAATAAAGGAGGACGAGCTTGGCGAGTTGGTGCCCACAGCGCAAGTGGAAGCGGGCGAGCACGCAATTGGACAGAAGCGACAGATGATGCAGCGAAACCAGTTTGCGCCCAGAGGTTTGCCATACCCTCCCATGGCGCCGAGACTGACACCTGAGCAGCTCCATCATCATCAACAGCAGCAGCAGCAGCAGCAGCAGCACCAGCACCAGCACCAGCACCAGCACCAGCACCAGCAGCAACCAAACCAACTGAACCAGATTCAGAGGATCATTCAGTCTTACTCGCCCAACACATTCGGGGCGGCTGCATCGCCGCGAGCGTCGCCCTTTGCGGGCCCACTCATGGGGCCGCCGCCAAGGGGAGCAGTCGAGCCAGGCGCCTTCAGAGGACCTCCTGCTCCGAGTCCAGCCCACGCAAACGCAATGGCCGCCCTCCTGCACGAGCACCAGATGAACCCGATGGGCGCCTTCCACGGGCCCAACGGCCACGAGCTGCTCAAGCCGCCCACTCACCTGCTGACAGAGTCGAGCTCAAGCGAGCTGACGGACGAGCGGCCAAAGCAGCAACAGCAGCAGCAGCAACAGCAACAACAACAAGAGGCTGGCCAGCAGCAGCAGCAGGCGGGCCAGTTTGGGTTCGAGCAGAAGGCGGCCGAGGAGGCTGCGAGAAAGGGCAACCAGCTGGCCGAGGGGATGAGCTTGGCGCTGAACTCGGGCCAGCGCAACGCAAATGGTGCGCCGAGCGACCATTTGAGCGGCGGCCGGCCAGTGTTTCCAGTGAGCAACAACCTGCAGTTTCCCGCCGACGAGTTCAGACTCCAGCGCCAGGCCCAACACTTCCAGCAGCAGCACCTCCCTGGCCCAAGCATAATGGTCAACCCGAACCCATACGCCCAAATAACGCTTAGCGAGTACCCAACGCGACCCGGCTTGGTTGGCGCAAGCGGGGCCGGCGGCGACGCAAACCAGCGCGGCCCCCTGGTGACGACAACGGTGAGCGGGGTGGGCGGGCCGCCGGTGCGAGTGCGCGAGATGAGCCTCTACAAGCCCCTCGGCTTCCAGAGCCACCACGCGCTCGCCTACCAGGCCTCGCCCATGGTGGCCGCCATGTTTCCCGGCTTGGGCCAGCCAGCCCGGCCGAGCATCCTGCGCCACATGAGCCCCTTCCGGGCGACCTTCCACGAGGGCCAGCGGCTGTTGGCGCCGCTGCTCAAGCACCAGCTTGCTAGTGGCCCGCGCCAGCACCACTTTGGGCCCGAGTCAATGCTGCTGGGCTCGAGCGCCATGGCACCAATGCGCCAGGCCTACGCAAGACTGGACGGCCAACTGAAGCGCCACTCGCCGCCCGAAGCTTGGGGGCCGCGCGCGGCAAGCAGGCTGCGCTTGCTCGGCGACCAAGGCCACTTCGAGGAGCCGGCGGTGCTGGCCAACGGGGAGGAGGAGGAGGAGGAGCTTGGACAGGCTGCGCTCGAGGAGTTGAAGTTGGCCCCGTTGGAGGGCGTCGGCGAGCAGGAGGAGCAGGAGGAGTTTGGCCGGCTGATGCGCGGCCAGCTGAGGGCTCTCGAGGGCGAGAGAAGCCGGCTCAGGGGCGGCAACAGGCTGGCTGGCGCGCGCGGCCAGCGGGCCCATTTCGAGCCGAGATCCTTGGCCTCCGAGCGCCAGCGCTCACTCCAAGCGCCTGCCTGCGACAACAAGCCGCCGTCGCCGCAGCAGCAGCAGCAGCAGCAGCCGCGGCCGCCACCGCAAGCCAAGGAGGCCGAGCTCGCGCACTTGTCCGCCAAGCTGGGCGGCCCAAAGGTGGAAAAGTCCGACTCTAGTCCAAAGGCGGCCCTTGCGGCCAGCGCTGGCGGCAAGGATTCCGTCCGCAGCGCTTAGGCTTCTGTAGCCTCCTCTCCACTGTTCAAGCTCGAGCCAGCGCCAGGCTTCCCTCCAAATAAAGGCCAACTTTCACCCTCTCACTCTGCCGGCCAACTCCCGAATTGCTTGCCCTTCCTGAGAGCCTCTCCTTAAAGCGCTCGGCTGAGGTGAGAGTTGCGGCGCCATATAGGCGCGCGCACAACTCTCGCGCCGCCCGGAGGCGACGGAAGCGCCGCTCGATGGGAGCGGGCGGCGAATCCGGAAGCGGGCGCCTTAGGTCGAGCGGGAGGAAACGCGCAATTGAGCTTGCGATTGGTTGCGCGGGAGAGGCTGTTGCGTTTGCCCTGTCTTGGCGCCTCCCTCGTTCGGCCGCCGCTGCTTGAGCGGCAGTCGGCGCTGTTGCGCGCAGAGGAGGTTGCGAGTTGCGGGAGCCGCGAGCGTGAGCGCCGGCTAGAACTGTTTTTATTTGCCACTGCGGCTGCAAACGCGACTGCAACTGCAACTGCTACTGCAAGTGGACGGCTGGCCGAGGGGCTCGCAGCGTCTCGAGCGGCAACAAAATATCCATCGTCAGGCGGCGGCTTGAGTGGCCAAGGTGGTTGGTTGGAGGGCCAAGGCGGCCACGGCCCACTGAGCGCCTTGGCCCTCCGAGCGGAGCCAAAGCCACGGGGCCGACCGGCCGGCTTCGGTCCAACTCGCGCCAATTTGGACTCTAATTACAGATCGTAGATCAGCTCGGATCGCCGGCCGAGCGGCCAGCCGAGCCGAGCCGAGCCGAGCC
>Ga0209372_1000405_pt1 | contig 22398 bp, 10 predicted proteins | sample AgamicAtPe_FD_187170 | JGI IMG/M metagenome (GOLD analysis project Ga0209372, IMG submission 187170) | Agave microbial communities from Guanajuato, Mexico - At.P.e (SPAdes) (version 2) | ecosystem: Host-associated > Plants > Phyllosphere > Phylloplane/Leaf | place: Guanajuato, Mexico | collected... | reverse complement strand
GCGACGGATTCATCACCTTGGACGAGGTTCGCGCTGGACTCAAGTTGCTCGGCGAAACTTGGTCGAGCGCCGAGCTGCGTCACCTCTTTGCTCGCTGCACCTCAAGCTCAAGCTCAAGCTCAAGCTCAAGCTCAAGCTCTTACTCAAACTCGAACTCGAACGCAACTCTCCCAACCTCGAACACTTCCCGCGATCTCAGCCAGCAAAGGATCAACATCGACGACTTTGTCCGCCTGCTTCTATGAGGAGCGAGCACTTTGAGCGGCGGAGGCAAACACACTTCAAGCTTTAAACTCACACGTCTCTACTAGAGCGGAATAAAGATTCGAAGATAACTGTCCTCGTCCAGGTGCGACTAGCGGCAGAGAATCGGTTCTCTTGCTTAGAGTTGTTCCATTAGGGAGTGGACTGTTTTGCCCTCAGTGCGAGCAGAAACAATCCGCTCCCCCTCAGCTGGCCCTCGTTTAAGGTTAATTTGTTGCGCGCAAATTAGCCGCTCGAAGTTGGCCGCCGCCGAGCTCGTTGGATTAATGGACGAGCACCGATAGCGTGGACATATTGGCGGCCAGATTGGCCACTGATAAGCGCGATCGAGTGGCTTCGCTCCGAGCGCAAGCTCAAGCGAGTCCATGGAGGCGACACAGTTTGCATCCGGCCGCCCGAACGACTGGCGGAGATGCTAAAGCAAAGCCGACTTACCGAGCAAATCTGCCCATTTCCGTCGGCTAACTTGCAAGTGGACTTTGCTTGAGGGAGAGAGAGAGGAGTCACGTCCACTCAAGAGCCAGCGCCAGCCTGCAGACGACGACGAGTTGTTTGGCAAGCTCGCGGGCTCACCTGCGCTCGTTGGAGGATGCGCGCGCAGCCAGATGGGCGGCCACTCTGTGTCTTGGCAGCCCAACTCGGTTGGTTGCACCGTTGGCCGACTCCAACACGTTTTCCCCTCACTTTCATCCCGTTTTCCTGGCAGTTGCGACACAGCCAAGAACTCTGTTCCAACTCAATCTCGCTCCAAACCTCCAACTCTCAGATTGTTAACCAAGCTCGCCAAACTTACATCAACTCCTCGGCCAAAGCAAGGCGCTCAAAACATCAGAATAGAGAAGAGAATCCTATCGCAAAGATGGAAGACTAACGCACGCACAACTCGGGCCAGCAAACCGAGACAAAGAAACGGGCAAGCAAAACTGGGGTGAGTCATCGAGTGTCCTTCTGGCAAAAATTTAAACTTGAGTAGCGAGATGAGAGGAGAAGAGATCCTGGCTTTTGCTTGGAAGGTTTGGTCTGGTTCAACTGGTTGGACTGCTGGCGAGGAGCGAGAGAAATTGATTGTCTCATGCGCTGGCGCCAACAGCGTTTCGAGAGCCAATATCCTGGTCGCAAACTGTCGTTTTGTGTGAGAGCCGAACGCTGATCGATTAGCCCGGCCAAAGCAACAAAGGCTTTCCACCTGTCAGGCGCAGGTATTGCGCCCTCTCCTCGAGCGGCCCATTTGCATTGCAAGCGCTCGGATGGTCCGAGTTGTCGTCCAGGCAGACAGGTGACGGTTGCGCGGCCGCCATCCGGACTCGCTGAACTTGACATATCAATTTGTTTGATTGGCGCCAAACAAGAGGATATCGGCCGAGATTGGACGAGCGAGCTGCTGCTTGACAGACCGCTGAGCCGGCCAGCGGTCGTCCGTGTCGGGCCGGCGACGACATGGGCTGTCCGCCAATTCTGTCCGGCCATCTAGTGGCCCACCGAAAGCTTGCAAGGCGACCCTCCTGTTGCCGTCCAAGCTCACAAGCACGCGAGCCGCCATTGTAAGGCCGGATCCAGCAAATGCGAGCGGAGCGGCCAACTGAGTGCCAAGCGAGAGGGCGAGATGGCAACGAGGCAAGCTGGCCACTGGGAGCAGCGGCCGCTTTGCCGGCCAAAAGTAGATCAAATACGACAACAGGTAGCTGCCACTTCTCGCTCGCTAATGTTGCTCCATTCCAGCTTCAACCTCCACCAACACAAATGATGATGATGAATGATCGAGCTTGTTGTGACTGCTGGCGCCGGAGAGCTGCGAGCTCTCGCTTGAGGGAGCCACGCGAACAAGTGAGAAGTATAAAATTCCCTTAAAAAGCTCCACCAGTTTAGCGACTGTCTCTCAAGCTCGTCGAGCTTGAGATTTGCAACTGGAAAGCGTTCAAGTCTGATGCCGCGCCACTTGTATGCGATCTAACGGGCGGCCTGCGATTGGGAGCGAGCGCGCCATTGAGGGCGGATGGGATTTTCGTTGCTCTGGAGTGTAGACACAGGCTGTTGCATTATGCAGAATCCATTACTTTCTCATGCGAGCGCTTGCGCCAGCTCGTTCGTGAAACCTCGATCGTCCGCCAAGAACTCTCCTGCGCTACCTGGCAGAAAAATCTAGCCGAAGCTCGAAAGCGACGCCAACGGAGATCTGCCGGCCAAGTAGGAGTAGATGTGGCAATTAGCGTTGGTCGCAGCTGAACAAGCTGAAGCCGCCGGCAGCGCGCTGTCCACTGCACACAAGCGGGAGAGTTGCAGGGCAACCAGATATCATCAAGAGTCTGCGCCTTCCACCTGGTTCGGATGGGACAAGCGAGCTCGGTTTACACAATTGAGGGGCCTGCAGGTCGGATGCAAATGTTGGCCCTCTCGCCGCGGGCACACAGCCGGCTGCGGCCTGAGTTTGGCGGCGGCGGCGGCGGCGGCCATGCGGTTTTCAGACAACTGAAGCTGGAACTTTGCGCGGAGAGGAACCAAGAGCTGCAACTCTGCGGCTAATCAGATTAGCGCTACCCTGTCCAGAGTCGTGCCCTTCGTTCCGTTTCTCATTTGCCGTCGTCGCCGGTGGAGCTGAGTGGCTGAAGTAAATGTAGCTCAATTGGCCTGCGCTTAAGTCCACCAATTAATCGGGCGCCAAATCAAAGCGAGACTGGCCATTGTTTCGCCGGCCGCGCCCAGCTCGCAGATCCCCCCCCCCTCTGCCTGCTGGCCAACCCTTGCTCGGCAGCGCGGGAGCCCTCTCGCTGGGCCACCGGGCTCGTGGGCTCGATGGGCCGACAAATCAGATGCGCTCGAGTTGGCGCACCGATTGCAACGCTTTGTGTGAATTGTGTCACGACCCTCTAATTGCCGCCACTGCTAGCTCGGCTACAGCTCCGGCCGGGCAAACAGGTGGACGGGCGGACGGACAGGTAGAGCGGGGCCAGTTGGCATCGGCTGATGCCGGCGCCTGTCCCTTGTTTGTTAAACGGCGAACAATAAGCAACGCAAGGATCGATGTCTGAGCCCTAAGAGCATCCGGGCTCGCCAGCCATTCAGCCGGGCGGGCGAGCTGTTGGAGGGTAACATTGCCAGCCGCTTCCATCAATCGGTCGCGTTTGATGCCTCCCCAATTGTCGGCCGCAGTCCGGCCAAACCGTCCTCAGCCAGTGAAGCCAGACAAGGAGCATTGCTCGGCTCCCCCTCCCTTGCTGTTTGCTCATGCGCCTACTTGGCCGCCGCCAACTCTTCTAGGGTTGGGCGCCAGCTTGTTGGCAAGCTAGCTTGCGTTCGCGCACACAGGAATTGATGCCTCATGCCGGAAGGAAGCCGCCAATTGAGGCGGGCCGGCCGGCGAGGGAGGATGCGCGCGCCAGGTGTGTTACTGGCTCCGAGTTGGCTTGCGGGCGGCGCAAGTGGATGCGTCGCCTGAGAGCGGTCGTGATCGCTCCGGGCGAGACTAAAGCGCCGCCCGAAGTCCATGCTGATGGCCGAGAGGGTCCTTTGTGTGCGCGCCCACCAGTGCGGCCCAGCCGACTCGCTTGCACACCTGAACGGCGGCGGCGGCCATTGTGGCGGCTGAATCCAATGGCGGCTAATTGAAATCTCGCTGCTAGAACGAGAGTGCTCATCATGTGTCGCTCGCTTGCAAGCCAGTCGGCCTGCGCGCTCTCACGACACTTCCTCTCTCTCTCTCACTTCCCAGCGCTCACACCACCTGACAGCCAATCGGATCCGGCTAAAAGCGAGCACTCGTCCGCCCAGACACAATGGATGCCTTGATGCTAACGTGCGTGATTGAATCTGAGTTCCAACAAAATACTGACACAAAATCCATCTATCTCGCCTCCTCGCACTCAGATCCATCTAATGAGATGATCAACAGGCAACAGACGGAATGACATTAGCTCATGCAACAAACTGGCGAGCCAGCCTGAACGCCATTGAAAGTTTGCGAGCCTAACGGTGGACAAGCTAAGCAGCTCGCTCCCACTGAGCAGACTCTCGCTCAATAGCTCAAAGGCGAGAGAGGAGAGAGCGAGTTAAATTGTTAGCCAGGTAAAGCACTGAGGGGATGCAAATTTGCCCAGAGTGAAAGGGCCAAAGAGAGCGGGCGAGCTTCAGTTTGAGTGGGCTTGTTGGCTCGACAGTTGCAGCTGCAGCCGCAGAGAGAGGGAGAGTCTGGCTTACGGGAGGGATGGCGCCAGACGAGGGCTGTTGCGTGGCGACGGCCAAAGTTTTGCAGCAACGACACAGCCAGCAAACAAGTGCTCGGCCAAAACCAAGCTCGGACTCCCCAAAGAGGCGACACTTGGCGGCGCCCACTTGCCATTGCTGCTGCCGCTTCTGTCTGGAGGCCTCGAGCAAGATGACCGAAGGCGAGACTTGCGGCCGCAAGTGGCCGAGCGCGACAGCTCATGGGGCGGCTTCATCGTCCGTTGCAGGAGCAGCAGCAGCAGGTGCCAGCGAGCTCAAGCAAGCGCGACAACAGCAGCACCAGCAACAGCAACAAGAGCAGACACCAAAACCGCAAGCACAACGAGAGACGCACAAGATCCAGAACAATAACGCCATGAAGCAGCGCCACCAGCGAGAGAAAGGCGACAACCAAAGCAAACACTTGCTCCAGAAGCAAGCTCAAGCGAGACAACAAAAAGCAAGGCCAGTTTGCTGCAACGACACCTCAGCGGGAATTAAACTCTCACCTGACGACGAGAGGAACGATTGCGCCAAGTGCCAGCTCATTGTGCGTTGGGCTTCCGCCCAGGCGGCACAAATGGCCGCTAGAGCGGCAAACCGGAGCCGGCGGGCGCAGAGCAGGTTGTGCCGGCCATCCGCGGATGCAATTAAAGTGAAACCTAACCGAGCGGCGGCGGCAACGGCAAACTGGTGCCGGACGCCAAGGATTGATCCTGGCGGCCAAGACTCGAGGGCGAGCAAGGATCGGTTTGCGCAAATTTGCTCAGATTCAAGCCTTAGCTTGGGCAGTCTTGTTGTTGGGAGGCAGCAAGAGTGCCGCTTCGAGGAGGAGGAGGAGGAGGCCGAGATAAGCTCGCTAACTGAGAGTTCAATGAATGGCGAGAACGAGGAGAATGAGCGAGGAGAGGATTGGTCAATCTCCTCCTGCTACGAGGAGCCCACCTGCGAGCAGGGAGGAACAACAAACAAGCTTGTTGTGTTGCGCAAAGCTGCCCCACTGCCGGCCGATCAACGGGCCCAATCGAGCGCCAACGATCGATTGCCGAGCTTCCCTCGGCGGCGGCGCTGCAATCCCGGCGCCAAGATGGCGCTGCGACCTCAGCTTAGAAAATTGCGTCCGGCGCCTCTGCCGCCTTTGCCGCCGCCACCGCAGCCGCCGCCGCCGCCCCCACCGCCGCTACTGTTGCTCCGCCAACCGCCTCAACCGCCGCCGCAGCCGCCAGTATCAAGGACAAGCAGGGCGCTGGACAAGCATCAGTTGCATGGGCGAGAGTGCGCCAATTCAACGGCCGACAGCGGAAACACCAGCGGCGCGGATACAAGCCGACTCTCTAGCGCCGAGGAGGAACTGCCAGTCACTGAGGGGAGAGCCGTAACCGCCGTCCAGCAGCAACAAACGAAAGATGAAGTTAGAAAATTGAATCCAAAACTATTGACAGAATCGGAAGTCTTCTCAATTGAACACTTTCTAAAGTCGCACAAGTCGTCTGTCTACGTTTGCGGTTGTATGGCAAACTTGTACTTAACCAGCACCGAATTAGTCAACAATGGTCGCTGCTCGAAGCCAACAAGCGAGGGCTGGCAGCTTAGCAAGACGGGAGTGCCAGTTTTGACCTTCGACTCGGGACTAGCGCGAAACAGGAGCAGGAGGAAGCTTAGCGTTAGTTTGGCCGAGCGCGGCTCTGGCTTTATCCTCTGGTCGGACACAATCGACCACCTGAGCAGCTATCGGGCCTTTTGCTCGCGAGTTCACGGTGGCCCGGCCAAGCGAGCACAAGGACAGGAGGAGGAGGATGCAGAGTCCGAGCGGACTTGCGACACCTTCCATGTGCTGTACCTGTCGACAAATCACAGAATTATGGCCGGCCTGTCCTTCGACGACCCCACCTGCGCGCGGCTCTTCCTCAAACAGGTGGAGCTGGTCACCTCTGACCCAGCAAACATTGCGCTAACAGGCCCAAAGTTGGCCCAGCGCCTGGCCTCGGCCGGCCGCTTGGGTCGACTCCTGTCGCCTAGGGCGCGCACAAAACGGGCCCGATCGATTGGCTGCGTGGCCGGCGATTTGGGGCACGCCGAGACGGCGGCCAGATTGGGCCTCGACCAGGTGGAGGCCGGCCAAGTTTGGGCCTCGAACGGCTGCCTGCAGGCCGAACAGGCCAGAGCGGCCAAGGCCGGACCCAGGAGCAGGATTGCCCGAATTATGCTTGCAAACTCGTCGCCGGCCGTCGACTACACCTGGTCAACACTAAAACGAGCCATCAAGCTGGGACAACAGCGAGCCCAGCCGCAGCCAGGCGCGCAACCCTTCCGCCTGGCGCCAGTGAGTTGCAAGGGCCAGGATTGCGATGAGGAAAGGCTGGCCGCGTTTAGGCCGAAACCCTTGCCCTCGCTTGCAATGGCCGGCAAGGCGTTTCGAGCGGGCAAGAAGTTGCCGCGCAAATGCGACATATCGGCGCCCTGTCTCTTTCAGCACGTAACCCGCGTTGACTTGAACGGCCTCGAGCGGCTCCACTCAAAGTCTCTAGTCTCCTCGAGCGCAAGTTTAGCACCACAGGCAACCACCATCCCTGGAGGTGGTGTCGCCACGAACACGCCCATTCGCAGCCGCTCACCTGAAGCAGGTGCAAAACAGGCGGCCAGCAATTCACTGAGCGCCCGGCGCCATAGCTCACACATTGGAGTCGACCAATTGGGAAAGCTTTCATTGATCTCAGCAAACGAGCGAGGCGGCGCCAACGCTGCAATCGACTCGGCAGTAACCTCAAACTTCTCCACCTCATCCTGCTACTCCTCCGCCTCTAACTCGCCGGCAAGCTCGGAGTACGCAGGCGAGCAGGGCGCCCAACTTCGCCAGCCGCTGCGCCCCCTGCCGCCGCGCAGATCAAGCTCGACGCAAAATGGCGCCGTCAACAAGCCAGTGGCGCCACCGAACGCAGGTAACAAAATACAAGCCATAATCAGGGAGCTCCAAGCGCAAACTTCGGCTGAGTTGGTGGAAGCCAAACGGAAACTGATGGCCGACATTGCGGATCGGGTGATGGTGCGCGCAAATTCAGCATCCGCGCTATCAAGCAGCATTGTGTCGCATCTCTGATCTTGTTAGAGTTGGCATCTTTGGCCGGCCCAAACACAGAACAAAGCAATAAAGTCCACAAAACTTTGATCGTTACCCTGTTTGTCGCTCGCCCTCGTTGGTCAAATTGCTCGACGCGCCCATCTGTCGGCTGATTGAGTCACCTGAATTGTAAAATTCTAGTCTCTCCAAATTGCGAAGTCGTCCTAAGCGCCAGCCAGATCCTTGTAATCAGTCGTCACCTCCCTAGTTTAATGGAGTATCGCTCTGGAGCAACATTCAATAGTTGAGACACTCGAAGCTGAAAAGATGATCCAACGAACCTGGAATCAGATAGCCATCGGAATGCCTCCATCTGATACCATGCTGGGGCTGTACGCATGAGCTGCTGGACAAGAGCTGGCTCAAACGTATGAAAGCCACGATGAGTCCGACCCGGACTGTCCGAGAGGAGTTCCACAATCAGATGGTCACACAAATGTCTGGCTATCTAATTATGGATCAAGGTCACAATTTGTGCGACTAAAGTGAATGAGCTTCTGTTCAGGCGGCTTGAAATTTGAATATGCAAACTGAGGCTGGCCAATGGAATGGTTCTCGGCAATACACTTGATTTCTCCCATGCAACTGGTGCCACTTTCGTCGATTTGACTTGACAGGGAATCAGCAAGCGAGCGAGGTTAATGTAAGCAGTAAGGTTTAGGTTAGCCCACCAAAACTCGAGCCAGATTCTTCGTATTCATGAACGGCATTTTCAAGATTAGCCGATTGCGACACTCGGTTCACCATAGGCTAGCGCATATTTTATGTAGTTTGTTGGGCGCCCCTTCATCTCGTGTAGGGCCATACTAGGTAGAAAGCACCGCTTCTCGTCAGCTCAGCGAAGTTAAGCTGCCTCAGGCCGGGTTAGTACTTGGGAGGGAGACCACCTGGGAACCCCCGGTGTCCTACACTTCTTTTTTCTCGCTCACCCAGATAATTCACGCTCACAGACCTCCGAACCAAAGTGGTCAACTCGTTCTTGACACTCTCAAACTATAGGTTTGTTCCGCACAAGATTGAATTTGGGCTCAACCGAACGTAAAAATTGCTTTTTCAACTCCACAGATACTGGATCATCAAGCGATGTTGATGGAACCCGGAATATTGAGGAAAAAGCGAACATGCCTCGGTTTGTATACAGAATCAGCCATCTCTCAATTAGGAAGAGCTTAGAGGGCACAATGACATTCTAATATGTTTATATGCAAGGCGTTGCACAATGCACAATACAAGATGGATTAGACACTTATTTAATCTAGCGGTTATCACATGTCTGAACGATGAAACTAGTGCTGAGCACCAATCTAAAGACGAATGCTTATAAATTGCACCTGAACAAACAAGCGTCCCGCTTGTTCCGATCTGTCTCCCAGTTGTCAGTCCAGAGGAGTCTCCTTACTCAAAATTGCGCCCCAAGAGTTATCTCCATGACTCCGCCATGTTGGAGCGAGCTCAGCGGCTCTCAGTGGAGAAGGGACAGGGGTTTAGTAGTTCAGCGCCATTCAGGCCAGGTGTCGCTAGAGCTCTAGTTTTGCGGGCGAGAAAGTTTATTGAATTTACTAGCTCTAAACTTGGTCGCTTGTCGATCAACTAGATGGTTCGAGTTATTTGGTGGCTCGACACTGGCGCACTGAATTGGAGGCTTGCGAAATCAGGTTGAAGTTTTGAAGCGGCTTTTCGCGTTCTCTGCGAGCCCATTTTCGAGTGTATAGGAGCCAAAGCGTAATATTTATTCTAGTTAGACTGCGAGTGATGTATGCGGCTAACGAATCGCCTCGCGCCAGTTTCCCTCGAATTTCTCAAGCTCGAAGGCTTGGAGAGGCGAGGCGGCTGTTCGAGGCGGAAGTTGGCAGACGACAAAACTCGCTTGAGTTTCCTTTCACGTAAGCGGCGGCGGCGGCGGCGGCGACAGTGGAGGGGGAGGCAGGGGGAGCAGATGGCCGCTAGCTGTCGGCGCAAATCCAAAACCTGCACTATGCTCGCCAAGACAAATGGACTCGCGTTCGGTTGCTCTCTCTCTTGTGATATACTGACCAAATATATTGAGCCGTGTCAAGGATATTTGCCGCTTAGCTGGCTGCCGGAAAGATCATCGTCATCTTGACGAATCACAGGGTTGAGTGTTAAGGCCGCGCAGCTGACAGTGAGCGGCTGCTGATAGCAATTAACCTGGTGGCTCGGCCGCGCTGATTAGAAGCCGGCGAATGGTTGCGAGCGAAACCAAAGCGCTAGATGTAGACGCGGCCAGCCAGCTGGAGTGTGCAGCTTGCAAGCGGCTTTAATGTGCATCTTAATTAATCGTCCGTCCCCAGAGCTGGAGAGGAGGCTGCTGCCGCCGCCGACGAGAGAGGCTGCAGCCGGAAAGCTGGAGCGAGCAGGCGAGAGACGGCTGACTTTTCCTCCTCTCCTCTCCACTCCGCTCGCCGGCTGCCGGCTGCCGGCTGGTTTCCTCGAGGCCGTCGCAGCCGCTAGCTCGCCCACGATAGCGCTCGCGCTCTAGAGTCTAAGCGGCTCAATTAGGGAACCTTTGCATACGGGGGCTCAACGCTGCAATCGGCGCGCCTTGCCGCTGCTGCTGCTCTCATCTAGCCCCTCATCTAGCAGCCCTGATTTGCCAAGCGAGCGGCCGATTCTCGGTGGCAGGCTGCACGCCAGCAAGCAAAAGTTAGCGGCAGCAAAGTGTCCTCTCGTCGGGCTTGTTCATTGAGCGGCGGATCGCTTGCGCAAGCCGGTTGCGTCCCCGCTCAATGGGACGCCCGCTCACCTGAGCAGCAAACCGACCACCTGCAGGCTCGCAACCAGCCCACCACCATTGGGCCAAACCCCCCTCGACTTGCGGCCGCACGAGAGCCGACTTGCCGCCGAGTGATACAATGGCCGCTGGGACGCGTTCGCCCGCTCGTTTGTTTGCATGGCCGCACAATTAGCCAGGCCAGTGTTTTACTACCATCGCGGGCAAGCCGGCGCCATTTTGGGCGGATGCCAGCGGCCCACTCGAGGGCGCACAGCAATCCGCCGGCTCTGCCCACAAGAGCAACACAAACACTGCCGGCCCTGTTACGAGTATATCCAATTTGCTTGGCCTCGCTGGAGCGCGCTCGAGCTGAGCCGGCCGAGAGTGACCATTGTGCGTGGGCTCCCCTCTCGCTGGCCAACAGGCTCGCCGTTGGCTTGGCTTGGCCGCGCGCCTTTACGCGGCCATCAACCTGGATGAGTGCAGAGAGAGAGAGAGAGAGCGGCCACATCCTGTGTTGCGGCGACACAGATGTTGGCAAGCGAGCCGAGGATGCTCGCGGCCGGCTTAGGCAACTCTGGTTGGAGCGCGAGCCAGGTTCGCATAGGCCGCGGCCATGGCCACGGCCGAGGGGGGTTGTTTGGCCGGGCGCCAGCGAGGGCCGGCCCAAAAGTAAGCGCACTCGAGCGTACGCTCTGGCCGCACTCAAGCGCTCGTGTTGTTCTTGGACGCGAGCCCAAAGCTGGCAAATCCAATGAGCGGACCCGCGAACAAAGCCCGCTGCTTGGTGCGGCGGAGGAGCGAGCGTGAGTGCCAGTGCTAGTGCGAGTGTGAGTGTGAGTCTGTGTCTGCGAGTTCGAGCTTCAGTTTGGACTCGGGTTTGAGTGGCGAGCGTGAGGGAAACGAGAAGCGCACTCGCAGACTCGCACCATCGCAGCGCTGGCCAGCAGCAGCAGCAAGGCAGCCTAGCAGCGCAGAAGCGCTTGCCTGTGCGAACGCGCCAGAGCCAACGAGTGGTGAGCGTAACTTGAAAGTTTGATGGGGAATTGTGTGTATGTGTTTGTTGTGCTTGTGAACTAAACATTTTCCCTACCTAATGCCCAATATTCAACCCGCAACCAGATTTATCCTCTCCTGTCCAGACTATTCGCGGCCAAAACTGACTGAGAGACACCCATCATTTAGCTCCCATTCAGCGCGAGAGCAAAGGCGCAATCACAAGTTGTTGACAGCGGAAATTTATTGCAACATTTGGGCCTGAAATCGTGCAAGGCGAACCAGTTTTCAGGGCAGAAGCAACAGCAGTGGTAGGGGCTTTTGCAACGGCACCAGCGGCAGTGGCAGCAAACGAGCAGAGGCAGCGCCAACGGCAACAAGGCGAAGACGAGCTCTCGTCCGACACAAAGTGGGTGTAAATAAATAATATATTCTCAATCTTCATCCCTCGGGGCCGAGAGTCGGGCGTCCTATCGGAGGCGGCGCCCATGAGGAGCGAGCGCCGTTGAATCTGTCGAGAGTTGGACCTCATCTGAAGGCAGATGCAAGGATGAACCAGCAGAGGAGATTGTCAAAACACAATGGCCGACAGTCGTCCATTGGCGAGACAGCGAGTGTTGGCTCGGCAAAGAGCGCGAGATCGAATGGGAGCGCCGACAATCCAAGTCCAACGAGTCATGGCACCTCGAACAAGAAGTCCAACTGGCTGAGTAAACATGGAAGCAAGGATAGTTGCGAGAGTGGCCAATTCAAGCAAGCAAACATTTTGAATGTTGCCGAGATGATACTACACGGGGTTGCCGACAACGAGATTCTGGAGATTTGGTTACGTAGCATTAATTGCGAGGAGTTTGTGCCAAAATTTATTGACGCTGGCTATGATATGCCAACAATCTCACGTATTACACCCCAAGATTTGACAGCAATTGGCGTTACTGAGCCAACAAAGAGATTGAAAATTCTAACCGAAATTAAGAAACTCAACCTCCAAGATGGAATACCAAACTTTATGCCAGCTAGTCTGAGCCATTGGCTCAGCTTAATTAGATTAGATAGTTATTATTATAAATCATTATGCGAACAACAGATAGACACGATTGAAAAGCTGTGCCAACTAACTTGGGAAGATTTTGAGGAATTAGGTATCTCTAAATTGGGGCACCAGAAGCGCTTTCAGATTGCCATCGAGAGGGTGAAAGAATTGGAGGCTGAAATGAAGTGTCCAATTAAAGCAAACTCAGAGCCTATTTATGACACTAATCCGAGCCAAATTTTGCTAGTTGCCTCGGCCGAGAATCATAGTATGAATGGGCCGATAATAAACAAACAATCAAGCACTAGTGAGCTCTCATCAACTGGCAGTGGATCTATGCACAGCGTTTATTCTACTGCCAGCACCCAATATCAGTCCAGTTACGCTTCCCTACCTGACAATCAAAAGTCCTCAATAGTTAACCAAATGTCCAATGTAAACCACACTCAGGTTGCACAGAATCAAACCAATCTAAGCCAGCCACAACAGAACCACCAACCGGCCATTTACAACCAACCTCCATCGGCGACCGTCTACCAGCAACCTGCCCAGTTGGCTGCACTAAATCAGCAGCATTATTATCGCGACTCAACTACCCTACTTCAAGCACAGCTCCAATCAGAAACAAGTAACGGACCCAACAGTATGATGGGCTTCCAAGCACAGAATCGCCAATCAATGGGTCAGCTGCCATTTAGCGCTTTAGCAAAATTGCCAAAGCACCAGCAACAACTGTTACAACAGAGTTGTATCTATGCAACATTAGGTCGACAGCCATCCAAAGTAAAGCAACCGCCACCACCAGTGCCAATTAGAACTAATTCGCTAAAGAGTAACTCGCTGTGCGATGACACACAATTAGGGCAGCAGCATTCGCATCTAAATGGTTCAAGCACCAACTCCACCATTAACTTATTTAGATCTGGAACAAGAGTGTCGAACAACAACACCCGAGGCCAATATAGCCCTCAGACTATGTTAACTAAGAACAAATCTTTTAGCGGTAATGCTCATATGGAGGCCTCCCGTGCTAGGTTCTTGAATCGGAACAGTCAATCGCATTTTCCTCAGCAACAGTTCCAAACAACGTTGAATCAAACTAACTGTAATAATCAAAATTTTATTTCTATAAATCAAATGAACGGAGCGAGCATGGACACTAATCGATTGAACGGCTACTCACCAGGTAGAGAAACTTTCAACTCGCTTCAGCAGCAACTAGCATCTGATAACTACAACCATCCTCAGCAACTGAAAAATTCGATTCAGAACAATCAGCAACCATCACTACCAAAGTCTCTGCACCAAACTAACCAAAACAATGGAGAGAAAGCCTTGTTTCATGGTGACGATTTTGACGTCCTCTCAGATACGACTAGCACAAAGAGCTTGATCATTCAATCGTCTTCAGCACTTGTCAATGCACCTCTAGAAACTCAAACTAACTTTAGCACTCCAACCTATGATAGCGGCAGTAGTCAGACCTTATATAAAAGTATTAGTAGTGGAAGTAATGACCAAAGCTTGTACAACTTTTCACATACAGGCGAATCAGTGCATAATGCAGCTTTAACCGCCAGTAGCTGCACACTAAACGATGCAAGCTCGGCAGTAGATCGACAACGTTCTAATTACCAATCCACGTTGTCAGACACAAAGATCAACCCTGGCCCCCAGTGCAATGCAACCACCGGCAAAGATGACGACTTTCCACCGCCACCATCGCCCTTATCATCGACCGATTTTGACGAGCAAGACATGGTGTCACTGAACCAAGATAGCACTTTCACAGATATCAGTCATGGCCTGATGACGTTCAGAGTAGGAATATGAGATGGGACCTGATTATCACTTTGTGAAACGAAGCTACTATAGCTGAAGCCATCCCACTCCTGGGGTAACAACGCTCAACTATCCTGAAACTCTCGGGTGATCTTTTTCAGTTTCGGCTTGAATCGTAAGTTCGAATTGTAGCCTAGTTTGTCAAAGAGGAGCCATAGCATCACAATGTGATTTATATCAACTAGACGAGGATGATGATCCAAGGGAGAATCCAAAGACGATAGAATAAATTTCGCAATCGTTATCAATTGCGGTTTATAGATTGTTTTCGCTTGTTCAGGCTTCACTCAAAATGGGTTGTAACAATTCAACAGAAACTGTTTTCTGCTACGTAAGATGGCCAGGTAGAGGCAGCGCGTGCGCGCCCGCCTCCCGCTCGCGCAATCAAATCTGTCACGTTCCACAGTGCGCTTGACATCACCTGGTCTCCTGTTTCTGCCTGCACAGTTTAGAGAGGGGGCGGCCATGGTCGAGGAGGCGTCCGGCTGGCGACTGTTCTTTTACGCTTGAGTCGGCTGATTACGTCCGCTCATTTCTGGTTCAAGTTCGTCGGCCAGTTTTTGGCTGCTAGTTTTGCGGCAGACTCTGAACAATTGCTCTCGTAGCATTGAATTTGCGCGTGCCAGATCTTTGGCTTTGGACTGAAGCCAACCAATGGTTAGTCCACTTTTACGAACTCCATTCAACAAACTCAATCAATCCTGCGAGTTGGTGCCCGTGTATGTGTGCGGACCAAGTTTGCGGCGGCGTGGGTGCAAGCGGTTGGCCTTGCGTAGGGTCCATTGCAGCTGCAGCTGCGTTGCGGCATTGTGAAAGTGAACAAGCCAGCACGGAGAGAGGAAATGGGGAGCCGAGTGGCTGATTTGTCAACGCGCTAGGAAAGGTGAGTTAGCGGCGGCTGCCAGTTTTGGAGGTAACGGCGGCGATGTTGGCTGCCGCTGCGGCCTCCAACCAATGGATTGAAACGAGAGCATATGAAGGAGGCGAGCGCGCGCCTGAATCCAAGCCGCTTCCTGCGGCCTAGGGCGCGAACGAGAGTTGGAGGCGGCGGCGGCGGCAGGGGGAGAGAGAGAGCAGCTGACGGTGGCGAGCGCATGCTGCTGGAGGAGGCTTGCATTGGGTCCGCTTGAGTGCTATGCGCAGCGCGCGCGCCGCACGATGGTCGCACGATGGATCTAGCTGGGCGCCCTTGCGAGGGTCGCACTCGCCTCGCTAGGCCACCGCAGCCCCTGGCAACAACAAAACACAACTGCATGGCAACGAGCCACGATAATCGCAATAATAATAACAACAAACTAATTTCGCCACCAAAGCCAGAGGGAGAGGTGGAGCCTCCGTTCGTTTGGGCCAGGACGGAGGGGAGGGGGCGAGGTGGCGCGCGCTCTCCAACGGCCATAGTGGCTCGGGCCAGACCAGAAAGTGGGAGGAGGCGAGCGGGCCTAGAGTTGGATTGCGAGAGCAAGAGAGAGAGAGAGACCATCCGTGTAAAACATTGCCTGCGCCCGTCTGGAGCTGGTCGGGATAGATCGATTTTTATCGCCAAGCAAGAGCAATTAGGGAAGGCGAGCTAGCGAGACTCTAGTCGTAGTCGTCGCTGCCGCCGCCGCAAACATCAAGCTAGCTAAGTGGGCGACCAGAGAGCGAGAGAGGCAGGCCTGCTGGTTTGCGCGCCCAGTTGTTGTGGCTTCTGCTTGTTGTGTCGCCAGAGTGGCCGCCGCCGCCGCCGCCGCCACCGCCAATGCAGCCACCGATTATGCTAGCTTTATAGACGAAAGGCCTCGAATAGGAAGCTGCTGTTTACTTTGCGTTAGCAAAAGCCAGAGAGTTAAAGGGAGCGAGATCGAGATTAAACAGTAGCCGCTGGAAAGCTTGCAGTCCGGGCCAGCGAGTGGGAGAGCGAGCAAGGGAGGCAAACTAGTGCCGGCCGGCGGCGTTAAATCGGGCGAACTTCCTGTGTTTGAGGTTGGGCCGAGCTAAGCGCTTTAGTGGCCAGCAATTGGAGAGGGGCGAGGAGGATGAGCCAGTTCACCTGCGAGCAACAATTGGAATTCTCGCTTGCCCGAGCTGGCCGAGAGAGTGTAAACTTAATTTGAGCCACGCAGAGGAGGGAAGCTCCGAGACGAAGAGCAAGATGCACGCGATTCGCGCAAACCTCTCCTCGCCCAACGACCACCTCGATCGGATGCAACAACAACAACACCAGCAGCAGAATGCGGAATCTCAGGACCAACAAAACACGATGACAGTTCTCGAGTCGTCGGCGTCCCAGCAACAGCAAATCGCGCCCAACGAGCAAGTTCTAACCCTCATCGATCCAGTGCAACAGCAACAGCAAGTGCAAACGCACATAGTCCAACACCTAGTCCAACCAACAGGCCTCCAACAGCCTCACCTGCACCAGTTGCAACCAAGTCACACGTCGGCGCTCGGCGAGCCGACGGCCAATCAGCTGGGCGGCGTTGAGGCGCCAGCGGAGCCGCAACTTCATCAGCAGCAACAGCAACAACAACAACATCAGCTCCACCCGCAACACCAGCAACAGGCTGCGCGGCCACCAATAAGCAACCTACTCCGCCAGCGGCCCCAGATTGAGGGCATCGTCGCTGAGGGCGGCGGCCCAATCGTGCAATGGTTGCTGGACAACTACGAGATCGCGGACGGCGAATCGCTTCCAAGATCAACCGTCTACAACCATTACCTAGCCCATTGTCGCCAGATGCAGCTAGCCTCTGTCAATGCAGCCTCCTTTGGCAAGCTCATTCGTTCGGTCTTCATTGGACTTAAAACGCGACGTTTAGGCACCAGGGGCCACTCAAAGTATCACTATTTTGGCGTTAGAGCAAAGCAGCACATTCAGCGCGAGCTGTTGCAACACCAGGAGGGCGCAAGCTGTTCGCGCGACAACGACAACAGTAGCAACCACAACACGGATAACGGAAGCGAGTCCGACTCGCTCGGCGCTGGCCAAGATTGCGGCCGCCTGTCAAGCGGAAGCTCGCAAAAGCGCGCCAAACAAACCTCGCCCGGCCACCACTTGCGGCGCAACCAGCAAGCCTACCAGCAAGATTTTGGCCCAATTCACGAGCAACCAGTGAATCAAGCAGGGCCAGTGCAGCAGCAACAGCATGAGCTCGGGATCAATTTGAATGGTGTTTATTACGCAAGCGGCGGAAACAACAACAACGAAGTCAATGGCTACACTGACGCCATTGGACCCGCGGCAAAGAGGTTGAACTCTGAAGTCGGGCACACGATGTCCATGGACCAAACGCACTGCGAGCTAATAGATTTCAGGAGCCACCTTGGCGCAAACTGGACCACCCTCGTGGATGAGCACTGGCCCCAACGCGAAGCCTCCATGCTAGAGCGCCAGCTGGTCACTGGCCAAAGCGACCTGGCCGAGTTGGTCGAGCTGTTCGAAGCTAAATACAAGTCCTACTACAAGCGTATGGTTGAGCTTCTTAGCGAGCTCAAGTTTGAGGAGGTTGAGCAACTCTGGCGCGAGTTTTGGCATCCAAACGATGACACAAAACAGTGGACAAGCCATCCTCATCCAACAAACGGGATAAGCCAGCAGCTAACAAATGGACAACAACTGCAGCCGATCAGTGAGGCATCTCACCACCACCAACGGCAACACCACGTTGAGTATCACCACCACCATCAGCACCAGCATCACCAACAACCTCAACCACGACCGCAGCCTCAAACAAACATAGGCGGAAACAGTGGCAACCTTACATTCCACCATCTATATCAACTGACTAGTCAACCGATGATTGTTGAGCGCATCAACCAAATCGACTACATTCTCTACGAAGCTATCGAGTCCTTCCTATTGCCAGACATGCTGAGCCCGATTCCTCGCCCACTAGCCCAACTGATCCGCTCGTTTGCAAAGAATTTTGCCCCCTGGATCGAGCTGGCTGTCAAAGATTATGACGCCATTTTTGTTGCCGAGAAGTCAAAGTCAGCGCGCGCTTTTGGGCACGCATTGCGTCGTTATACCTCATTGAATCACCTCTCTACAGCTTCGCGGGCCATTTGGGAGAAAAGATCCTCGCTAGCCCAGATGAGCATTGATTTGAGCCGGGTTGATTTGCGCGATATTGAGCATCAGGTGTCATTAATGAGCCATTCAAGCGGTAGCAGGAATGCTAAACGGAATGAGACCAAAACGGCCCATTTGCTGAACAGCGCCGAACTTCAATCCGCAACCAACAGCATTGATCCCAATAATGATTTAAACGACCAACAAATGGATAATAATGAAAACAATCTCAATGACCACCAACATCGCAACCACCATCCGCATCACTTGTGCGCCATGCAACCCGGCCAATTAATCCAAAACTTTCTCCACTTACTTGAGGATCCATATCCGGCTAACAGCTGGCCTGATTGGTGCAGAAATCTTGTAGAATCTAGGGTCTGCGGCCTCTCTATTGAAGAGGCAAGAAATTTTGTGCTTAAGTGGAACTTCTACATCTCTCTCATAATGAAGGAGTTAACCCTTAAGTCGGCCCCATCCTTTGGTTCATTCCAGCTCATACGGCTCCTGTTTGATGAATACATATTCTATCTAGTTGTCACACGACTTGCCCAAGCCCAGCATAAAACGCCGGCGGAACTGCTAAGCTTATAGCCGAACTGAATGAGCCGATTATCAGCCTATCAGGCTACATACTAAAATCAATCAATTGTTCCTCGACAGTTTGTCTGGATGAATTATGGGTTTAATTCTTTATTGTTACAATAATATCGGAGCTTGATAGAGTCTTATAAATGTGAGAGAGTATCTGTTTGTGTAGATTAAGCAATCTTTCCGATGGTTCAAATTATTTCTCTAAGACTTCTAGAATGTGCTAAGTTGTGAGCTTATTATGTCGTGATTTTGTTGCTATGTTGATCCGCTGTTTCATTACAAAGAAAAGCAAATCGGTGGCTAAATAAGTTTCGGTCTACGTCTACGGTAGGGAGGACCGATTTGGGGATATGTTTCTTTGCGACATTGCTTGTTGCTTGCCAACTTGCTTTGTTGTACTTAGGTACGGCGGGCTAGTCATGTTACTTGGGTTCGATCACAATCTTTTAACCAGAACATCAGTTTCGTTGCTATTTTAAATCAGTATTATCATTGACAAGGTTGCCGAGACTTCCTTTGTTTCATCATTGCTAAAACCATCTTTTCAGCGTAGTTCAATTTTCTTCCATTAATCGAACTACCAAAAACGATCTCACCATTCTCGTCCTCAATTATGCTCTTAGTAATTTGCTGCTCGAGATTTAATCTGCTTAAAGTTCTAGAACAATTTTCAAAACCTAAGTAAGGAGGAGGAGAATAATCGTTGAAGTATGGCATAGCATAGAGTCGGGAGGAGCCATAGTCAACAGCACGGATTATACCGTGGCCCACACGAATCTACTAAAATTTGTTTCAAGTTTACGGTCTTGAGTATGTAATTCTAATCATGTAGTGGTTAGCATATCATCGTCTAGCCCAGTCAGGCTACCCAAAGCGTAACACGCGAGTTTGAATACTAAAAGTTGGTTTGTTTCGTTAAAATTGATGTCCATAAATACAGTATATACACTCCTCCGACAAGCACGGTTGAGACTCAGCTTTATCGAGCTCATTTGAAGTTAATTGCTCGTGATAATATGCGATCAGTGGTCTTGGTGAGATCAGATTTAAAATAATAGAGGATAGATGCGAATATAGCGACAACAAGGGCAAAGATAATGTACTTTGCCGTGAACTTACTTGTGAGCGAGCTTCTCTGAAGTGTTCTATTAGATGCAATACCTTCAACCTTACTTGAGCTTACGTCGATTGGTTTGGCCGTTGCTGAGCTGGCTCTAGTTGCAGCAACTCTTTGGCTTCGTGTGTACGGCTTCTTCTTGGTATCAGTGGACGAAGATTCCTTTGACACGAGAGTATTCTTCCTTACTGAATCAAGCTTTGACGCGATTGGGGTGGACGATTTAGGTGCTGAGACAGCGGACGCTTGTACTGTTCGCGGTTTAACAGGCGTAACATCCAGCACTTCCGAGTCACTATCCTCCGAGTCGGTCTTATCCTCATCTGATTCTTCTGTATCAGAAGATTCAGCTGGTTTTCTTGTCCGAATTCGATCCTCTACCTCCACGATCTCAGAGTCGACATCCATTGGTTCCAACTTATCGTTATACAGGATATGACCTTCGAATTTCCTTCGGGCCTCTTGTTCGACGCTAGATTGGCTTGACACAGGTGGCATGGGTTCGTCCTCATCGCTACTGGCAAGTTCGGCAGTGATCAAGCGCTGCTTGTTGCCCGCGATATTGGTGTCGTTATTATTAAGGTTGCCGTTGCTGCCCTTAGCTGGCTCACCATTAGTGTTCTTTGCTAGCTGCTCCCCTCTGATCAATCTGAGAACAATCTTTCTGTAGAGGTTTCGAGTAGAATCCACAATAGGTCCTCGTTGAGTCTTGTAATGGTCGAGCAGGCCAGCAAGAAGTTCATCAGTGAGACTGACATCCTGTTCTGCTGGCAAGAGTCTGATTGTTTCGATTGCTTCTTCGATTTGTTGTTTGGTTGGTCTTGATTGAGCAGAGGCTTCGAATTTTGATTGAGTCATTCGCTCAGATTGCCTTTCCATCTTGTCAATATCTTCATCAGAGGAAAACTCTCCCCCATAACCGTAAGTGGCTGCCATTTTCTAGTGTTTGTTTGCGTGGGGTTAATAATTCGGATGCCCTTGAGTGAGAGAGCGGTTTATTATTTTATAACTCTGAGGAGTTAGGAGTAGCAACTAGTTTGAGATTGTGTTTGAATTGGCTCTCTAAAATGAAGTAAGTTATCTCATCATCAGTTAAACAAACGTCAAATCTCACGAATTGAATAATACTCGATACCACACAGCATGCCAAGTTGTATTCGTAGCCAGTTTCAGCGGAATTATCTGGACTTCAGGTTTTGTTAGCCTCGAAGCTGCGAGTGATGCATTTTGAGTGCTTGGATTCAGGGCTCGGATTGCAGCACCCAGCCTGTAGTGGGCGGGACGAGTGAGTCCGTGCAGCAGTGTTCAGCATTGAAGCTGCAACTTTGATTCGGTGCAATGCCGCTTGGGGCGCTGATGCCCTAATGTGATTCCATCGGCGAATTTTTGCAAAGAACACATGTCCATGTGATTGGTGAGTTTCGACATCGAAAGACGGGATTCGTGCTGCTCGGAAGAGTATATTAACAGCCCTATATTTCAATGAACAAGCTAGACTTGGACCCAGAGGCTGCGGCGTTCCTCGAGGACATTTGCTCAAGCTCGCCAGATGTCAAAGTTGATGGCAACCTGAGCCTTAAGGTGCTCGAAAATCTCAAGAAAACATACCACGATGACGCAACCAGAGAGGCGGCCGCCCGCGCCTGTCGCTCGCTCCTTGCAAAGTTCAACGAAAAAACAAACGACTTCTTTGACAAGATTGTCGAGCTGTACCGGCTTGCTTACCAGAAGTCAGAGCCCAAGATAGACGATCTGGGAAGAAGAAAGATTAACCCTATTAAGGATGCCTACTCGGACCAGCGCCTCTCGCTAGCACAGATTCTCATCGAATGCTTGCCACTCGCAACCACAAAGTCAGTCAACAAGCTGGTGCCCTTCTTTGTGCCGGCCGCAATCTCTGACCGCAACACTCGAGTTCAGGAGAAAATGCTAGAGGCGGCCATAGTTTTAATCAACGAGCATGGGAGCAAGCGCACCCAGTTTATCATATCATCCTTCCAGACGTTTCTTACTAAGTCAGCCAAGAGCGTCGACAGCGACAACACTAGAAAAAATGTGATAGTTTTACTTGGCACCATGGCCAAGCATTTGGAGCCCACAGATCCGCTTGTAAAGTCCATCTTGGCGCAACTCATCCAGGCGCTGGGCACTCCGTCTCAGGTTGTGCAGGAGGCAGTGGCAAACTGCTTTCCGCCCCTCATTGAGGCCTATCGCAAGGAGTCGACAGCTATGCTGAAGGAGCTCACCAAAGCTCTGTACGATGGTACCGATTATGGCCAACGGAAGGGCGCAGCCTACGGAATTGCGGGAATTGCCAAGGGCTTGGGAATGCAGGCCATCAAGCAACAAAGCGGCTTCATGAAGAAAGCAATCCAAGACGCAAAGGTGAACAAGAAGATTGGAGCGCTGATTGGGATTGAAGTGTTCATGCTTATGCTGGGAAGACTGTTTG
>Ga0209372_1000404_pt1 | contig 22503 bp, 11 predicted proteins | sample AgamicAtPe_FD_187170 | JGI IMG/M metagenome (GOLD analysis project Ga0209372, IMG submission 187170) | Agave microbial communities from Guanajuato, Mexico - At.P.e (SPAdes) (version 2) | ecosystem: Host-associated > Plants > Phyllosphere > Phylloplane/Leaf | place: Guanajuato, Mexico | collected... | reverse complement strand
GACGCAAAGTCTTACGTAAACCTTCGCCACTTTGACCATGAGGGTTCTAACTCTGGCAGTCGGTGGCCAATCTCTGCCACCAAGAGCCCTGACCACGACATCTCGCCACCCGGGCCAGATTATCGCAGTTGTTTTATCTTTCATGTCAGCGAGGAGCCCATTTGTGATGTCTGGTGTTAGCACAAGCACATTCAAGAGAGCTTGTCTTGGCGGCACTTTCGATGGAATCCATGCCGGCCACAAACTCCTCTTTAATGAGGCGACGAAAATTTGCAACGAAAGACTGGTCGTTGGGGTTACAGACAGAAATATGATAAGAAACAAGACACTCTGGGAACTAATCGCACCACTTGAGGACAGGATTAGAGGTGTAAAGGACTATTTGAATGGATTGAATCCTAACCTAACATACGATATCGTTCCAATTAGTGATATATATGGCCCTACAATCATAGAAAAAGATCTCGAATGTATTATCGTGTCGGAAGAATCCATTGGCGGCGCTCTCAAGATCAACCATGCCAGAGTCGATAAGGGCTGGCCCGAACTGAAGGTACACGTTGTGCAGCTTCATAAGGACAACAACCCTTCCAACAGGGAAGCAATGGACCGTCTTCGAGAGAATAAGACTTCTTCATCGCTATTGAGAGTTAACAAGCTTGGCTCAATCATCAGACCCCCGGAACCAAACAACTCAATCCCAAATCGCCCTTATCTGATTGGCTTGACAGGTTGCATTGCTAGCGGCAAGACTGCAATTGGCAAATATTTGGAGACTCTTGGCTTCGGTTACATTAACTATGATCTCTTGGGGCACAAAACTTATCAGACGATCGGGTCGCCGATATACCAAAAGATCGTTGAATACTTTGGGAATTCTATCGTCGATGCTGAAACAGGTCTGATAGACCGCGGCAGATTGGGCAAAATTGTTTTCAGTGACAGGGATAAGTTGAATCGGTTAAATGAAATCGTCTGGCCCGGTATATACAGCCTAGTCGATGAAGAGATCGACAGATTGAAAGAGAAGCACGATGTTATCGTCTTGGAGAGCGCCCTGCTAGTTGAGTCGGGTCAGGCGGGACGAGTTCACCAGGTCTGGACATCAATCGTTCCGCCTGAGGAGGCAATCAAGCGTCTCGTTGAATCACGAGGTATGAGCAGACAAGAGGCAGAACGGAGAATTAATAGTCAAACTGATAATCTGACTCGTGTACTGAAATCGAATGTGGTATTTTGTTCCTTGTGGGAGCCCGAGTTCACGCAGCAACAAGTTAGAAAGTGCGTAGACGAACTAAGGAAAAAGTACCTCTGAGGTTGGACCTCAAGTTTTCAGGAACCACTGAGGGTTCTTCTACATCTAGCCCACATTTGAATCGGCGTCATCCTAATTAGAGGATGATGGGTAGATAATACCAAGGTGGAAACCTAAGATAGCTGATGGTCATAATTGGACCCGATCTGAGGTCAACTTTCTTCATTTCTCTTTGGACTGCTAGTTAGACTGCACTACATGCTCTGTCAATCGTGGCCCTAGTATGTACTCACGACCATAACAAATGAAAAAATAATTCTCTTCAGAACGTCGAGTCGCAGACTTGAAACTAAATAGGTATCATTCAGCGAGTAAAGAGTGTAGGGCTCTTGCCCTTTTTGTTCCTCTGCTTTGAACCTGCTGCGTTCCTCTCCCTAACAAGCTATTCATTATATGCTCTCTGAAGGTGAGGCTGGAGAGGAGAGAAGGGGAAAGGATTATGTATGGAACACTCACGTTGATATACACCATGAGCAAAGCCGCGGGTTGGTATGTAATGTAAACTTATACTAAAAATAAAGTAGGGGCTACAAAGGCTCTCATCTTCGTAACACTGACGTACATCATGTACTCGCTAATATGCCCTTGCTAGCGAGTAAGACACAACCCTTAGTAACAATGAACTTGACTAGCTTCGTATCCCTCTTGGATGTCTTTCATCTTCTTTCTCCAAACGATCTGTCCATTTGAGTCAGATTTCTAACGTGATCAAACTGCCGAAGATCGAATCTGATGGCTTTTTAAGAAAATCAGGGTTTTCGGTTTCAGATATGCAGCATTGCGAAGCTCCAAATTTTGCAGAAATTCGAATTTCGTCCCCCATCGATTAGGGCAGAGTAAATGTACTCTATGTGGTGGGTTTCGTTTGGATGTTCGAAATGTGAAATTTCCAACTGTGATCAAGACTTAGAGTTTAGTTGAGAGCTAGAAAATAATCGCTTTATTAAAAGAGAGCTCGAAGCTAAGATTTCAATCTCGAGCCCATGCTCAAGGCCTCCGACCCTAGAGTTGCCACCATGGGCGCTATAGACCCTGCTGTTGCGCGGACTCATGCAAAGATCAAAAGCGCATCAGTGGAGGCAAGCAATCATTCGGGTAACCGTTCGATGCGCAATCAATACGACAGCGATGAAACTTTATCGGTTGAGCAGACCGATAGCGACCGCCAACAAACAAGAAATAATTCCCTCCACCTGAAAGCGAAGAAGCTTCTAACACTCTCGCCAAAGCCACTGAAACCGTCAGTTTCAACCAGTTGTTTATTGACCGCTGGCGACACTAATACTTCTAACACATTAGTTTGTGTACCAACTAGAGCCTCGTTGACTCATGAGTGGAAAAAGCTCAAGACGCCCAACAAGTGTCGTGAATGCAACCTGCTAGTTTACTTTAACGGAAGAGAATGCTCATTTTGCGGATTTGTTGCTCACAAGAAGTGCGTATCAGTGCTGGTTATAAAGTGTAGTGGTCAGCAGGTTAGTGGCATGAGCAAGAACCGAGGAAGCAAACAGCGACAACAAGCGACAACTGGCCAGCAACAGCCATCGAGAGGATCCAAGGCTTTGATCCAGCCCATTTTTGGTCAACCAATTGACCTTGATAACCATCAAGTGGTTGATTTCGTTCGCAGATTTGTCTACGAGATCGACACTCGTGGTTTGACCTCGAAAGGGATCTATAGAGTGTCCTCCATCAAATCTAAAGTTGACAGGCTGTGTAATTACTACGACCAAAACTTATCAAGCTTAGTCGACTTATCATCGTTCCACCCAAATATCATAGCAAATGGGCTAAAGATGTATTTAAGACAGCTACCAGAGCCCCTGTTGACGCATCAGCTCTACAATGAATTCATTGAGATGGCTAAAAAGTACTCTAATTCAAACTCTCAAGCCACATGTAAACCATTGACAACTAAATCTAGGACACAGAACTCAGCTCTCCCGAATAGACCCAGAAAATTGTACTCATCTACAGTACCATCTCCAGCGTCTTCGATCAATAATAATCCAGAATATAATCCCATGATGATAGTAGATTTGAGGGAGCTTATTGAGATGCTGCCACCAATTAACCGAGAACTTATATCTATTATAATGCATCATCTGAAGAGGGTGGCAGATATGTCAGAGGAGAATCAAATGAGCGCATTGAATCTGAGTATTATTTTTGGACCAACTTTGTTAAGCGCAAGCAACAAGTCGTTGGCTATTGTGGACAATATCCATCAAGCTAGAGTAATTGAGCTGATGATAACATGGGCCGATCAAATCTTTCCCCTGTATGAAAACTACGAATCAAGAGCTGTGATTGAAATAGATTCTTCGAAGTACAAGTCTGAGCGTTCAGAATCACATCCGGCCACTCAAGTTTCGACGCAAATTATTTCACGAAGAGACTCGAGTGATAATAGAGCGAGAGATGTGTGCACTTGTGTGAAGCATTCAGCGATGAGAAATTTGCAAGCTGTCAAAGCTGATGGAGTATCTACACCTGTTGAAAAGACTGATCTACCCCAATCGCCAAAGACTCGCGAACATCTCGAAGAGTTACGACGACAATTTTTCTCAGTACCATCTGTGCAACCAAACCTAATCTCTAACAGCTCATTATTTGGTAACCAGACACCGAAAGCCGATGCGATTGATCAAAGAAAACCCAAATCTGCTAATCCACCCGGAAGAGTGCCTCTCATTGAGGTTCAATCTTATTACTGCGATACTTTCACAAAGTGTGAGGAGACAGACAATAAAAGTCATTGAACTTCGCTCTGTTTCATCCGTCTCACCCTTTCAAGAACTACTGTTCCAGCTCGATTCGAACAATACTTCACATCATAGTTGAATATCTCGCTCGATCCTGTGTGAAAACTGATCAAAGATAGAGGTCGAAACATAATTTAATTTTGGTCATATCTGTTCTTGGCTTCTCGTTGCATCGAGACTTTCTTTCAGGGCTTGGTTGTACCTTGGTATGGTTTTCTCTAGGAGAGAGGTGGATATAGAGTCATTGTACCTTATACTTAAAGCGTTGTTGAGATACTCCAAAGCTTGATCCCAATCTTCTTTGAGATAGTAAAGGAAACCAAGAGATGAGTATGTGCTAGCATTAGCTTGGATTAATGTGAGGGCCTTATTGTGGTATTCTATGGCCTCTTCATAGCGGCCAAGCTGACGCAATGCATGACCGATGTTGTTCAAGAGCGGCTCCCATTTCTGCTTAAACCTATCACTGTTCGTCCAATTGACACTCAGAGAGGAGTTTGCACTCTTGAGAATCCTCTCGGCGTCTTTAAAGCATTCTAAAGCTGTTTCATAGTCCCGATTGCGATAGTGGATCACTCCATACTCGTGTAAGACAAACGGATCGTCAGGTGCAACACTTTTGGCTTGAGAAAGGAATTTTTCAGCCAATTTGCAGTCATTTGCCCTGCCATACTCGACCCCGATATACAATAGAGGTAGATGACAGCCACGCATCAAGTGATAAGCTCGAAAGTAAGCCGCCATAGCTTGGTCGTGTTCTCTTTCTACCGCAAACGAGTGTCCATATACTAGCCATGCGGGGCCAAATACATTGTCGAGTGATGTAGCTTTGCTCAAGTATCTTCTCGCTGGCTCAGTTTTGTTAATCACAAGATAATAACAACCGACGGCAAACCACGAAATAGCGCTCTCAGGGTATAAATCGACCAATTGGTGGGCTATATCAAATAGCTGGGTGGGCTTGTCTATCTCCATGAGAGACGAAATATAAACGGGGAGACAGTCGACATGGTGAACATCTTTCTCTAAAATAGACTGAGACAATTCGTAAGCAGAATGATAATCACAGTTGAAATAGTGCCTCTCTGCTAGAGCTGTTTCAATATCAACATTCGTTGAGAGGTATTCTAGCTGGGGTGGGATCATAGATTGAGTGGGCTTATGGTACTTTTTGCCTTGAATTGAGTAGAACAATTTGATGAACTGTGCTATCTCGTGATCATCCGGAAATAAGGCATCTATGTTGAGATCATTGATTAAATTTGTTTCCTCTTCTATCGTTAACATATGATGTCTTGTTAAAGAAGTGAATGCTTCGAAACAAAATATGTCGTGGGTCAGAGCCTCTTTGAAACAAGATTGCGCCATTTGACGGTTGTCAGAACACTCATGCAGTTTACCTTTGAGCAAATAAATGGCACCTATCCATCTATTGACGTTTGGATCAGTTGAAGTCTCCTGTTGTCTAAATTTCACTTGTTGGTGATGCCCACTCTGATGCAATCTTGAACTGTGACGTCCAATTGAAGTGGTTGGAGTAGTTAAACTGAGAGATGCGTCATTATACGTAGAGAATGCACTGATTAATGGGGATTCCAGAAGCTGGCTTGCTTCCTTGAAGTCCTTCTCCATATAATAACATTGCGCTGCCAGATACAAGCACGAGAGGTCAGTTTGATCCAGATTACGGGATTTAATAGTATGAGCAGCACGATGATATTCCTTGAGATTGTACAGACATCTGGCCCTTTCGTAAGCATCAGTGGGATCGTTAGTCATAAATAAGACCTTCTCGGCCCAAAACGAAGCGGATTCATAGTCTTGACAGTGCACGAAACTTCTTACTGTCTCTCGAAGTCTCGCGATTAGCTCAGATGATGGCTGATTCATTTTGTTTGTCATTTCAATCAAATGGTTTCATAGATAAACTGGGGTTAAACCGTGGAACTTTAAACCAATTAGCAGCTGTCCTAGGAGGATACTTCATCTATCCTCAGAACCGTCCCGTACTAGCTAAATTATTGGGGATGTTTCTCAGCATGGTGGGCGCGCGCGGACAGTTTGTCTCGTCACATAAAAATCTCTTGATCTCCTCTTCAATTCTACAGCTCGATTGGGCTGAAGTTTTATTTATTCTATCTATTATTCTATACAGAAGGCAACTTGTATTTATCCTGATTCCCCGGATACTCTGGAACGAAAGAATCACCATGTAAGCATCTAGAAACATCCGTCCACTGAATGACTAGATTATTTTACTGCCCAGCTCATAACACAAAACGTCCTACTTCGAACTATCTATCCTCAAGCGATTGTTTTGGTTCCTTTCGTCTATTAATAGTATCTGGAAGAGGGAACACCTCTACGAGGCAGCAAGTACGAGTTTATATTGTATGTTCAACTCAAATTTTACTATGACACCGAACATGTTCTCATACCTATCCTTATTCCTGATCATGACCTCAACACTTCTACCATCCGCTTCTGGAGTCGATAAATCGAAATTCAAGTCTTGTGAGCAGTCTTCATTTTGTCAGAGAAATCGGAAGCACCAACCACATGAGCAAAAATGGGCTTTAGATCTATCAACAATTCGTCAAGATGGGCTCGATGTTGTAGGTCTGCTCGCAGACCAAAACGATGAGAATATCAAGTTGGTCTTGAAACTCTCTCTCACACAGAAAGGAGCGATTCGTATGAAAATTGATCAAATGAACCCCTCAAGGAATAGATTTGAGGCTAGAGAATCCTTGAATCCCACCTTGACATTCAAGCAATTGAAGGTTATCGAGAAGACAGATGAACGATGCAGTTTTTCTTTCGGCTACTCAAGTGATCCAAAAAAAGACCAACGCGACAACCCCAAGGCAGAGGAATACAAACTCATCCTCAATGCAGTTCCGTTCCAAGCTGAGGTGCTCAATGCAGAGGGAAAGACGGTTGTCTTGATTAATTCAAGAGGGCTGATGAGATTTGAAGACCATAAGGACATTCAAACAGCGGCCCCAAGTGAACAACCTCTATACGGTGCACCGGTCAAAGCTCAGGCATACGATGAAGCCGGTAAGCCAATAAATGAAGAGTACCCAGATGATATTGAACGCGCGTCACCGTCGGATCAGTCCGAGACACAGCAACTCGAGTCATCCAACTCTGAGATACGATCTTATTCAGAAACATTCTCAACTTTCGTAGATCAAAGACCATATGGTCCCATGTCAGTTGGAATTGATATTCATTTTCCGACAAGCGACCATGTATATGGCATACCGGAGCACGCAGACAGTTTTTCGCTGAAGGATACTGGACCCAATATCGGTGACCCATACCGGCTATACAATGTCGACATTTTTGAATACGAGCTGCATTCTCCGATGGCTCTCTATGGATCTATACCTTTCATGATGTCCCAGTCGAAAACTACCGGTACGTTTGGAGTTTTCTGGCTCAACCCTTCAGAAACATGGATTGATATTGAGAGTAATCACTCTCAAACGCGGAACGCAGGTGTCGTAGACATGATATCTAGTTTTGTTTCTAGTGATAAGAAAATGACAGGCCGTTTTACACATTGGTTCAGTGAAACAGGTTTGATTGATATTTGGCTCATGCCAGGGCCCGAACCAGCCACTGTTGTTACTTTCAACGCAGAAGTATTCGGAACCATACCTATGCCACCTGTCTATTCTACGGGATTCCACCAGTGTCGCTGGAACTATTACACCGGAGACGAGGTCATGCAAGTCGATAGAGGTTATGATGAAGCCGAAGTACCGCTTGATGCTATCTGGTTGGATATAGAGTATACAGTAGGTAGATCCAAAAAATATTTTACATGGGACCCAGTCACTTTTGCGAATCACAATCAACTTGCGAACAACCTGTCGTCGAAAGGACGGCGCCTTATAGCTATCATAGATCCACATATTAAGAAAGAAGAAGGCTATGACATCTATGATGAGGGTAACGCTATGGACCTTTGGGTGAAGGATGCCACCGGCCGAAATTCTTACGAGGGTTGGTGTTGGCCAGGGGCAAGCATGTGGCCAGACTACCTCTCACCCAAGGTGCGCGAGTGGTGGGCGACCAAATTCGACCCTGCTTACTTTCCGGGCGACAGAAACACTTTGGTCGATATCTGGAATGACATGAACGAACCATCCGTGTTTAGCGGTCCAGAGGTGACAGCACCCCGCGATTTACGTCATGTGGATGGATGGGAGCACCGTGATATACACAACATGTATGGTTTCTTGATGACGAAAGCGACTTTCGAGGGGCTGTCGAAATATAGAAGCCATTTAGATAGACCTTTCATACTCACGAGGAGTTTCTTCGCTGGATCCCAGCGATACTGTGCCGCATGGACTGGAGACAACCAGGCCAGGTGGGATCATCTAAAGATTACTGTTCCAATGTTGCTGACACTTTCCATATCTGGCATGCCCTTTGTTGGCGCAGATGTAGGAGGCTTCTTCAACAATCCAGAATCTGACGAGCTCTTGATACGGTGGCATCAAGCTGGAGCTTTCCAGCCTTTCTTCCGAGCTCATGCACATCATGATGCCCGCCATCGAGAGGCTTATTTATTCCAAGGTCAGACGCTCGAGTTATTGCGCAATGCAATCAGCCTCAGATACACCTATTCACCATACTGGTACTCTCTCTTCTTTGAGTCTCACATTACTGGGATGCCCATGATGCGACCCCACTGGTTCCATGAATCATACGATGAGAGGACGTACGACTTGGAAGATCAATACCTCTTAGGGTATGCTCTATTAGTAAAGCCGATACTGGACAAGGGTGTGAGCTCGATCGACGTCTACCTGCCAGGTGTTAGTGGTCAAACTGCTTGGTTTGATCTGAATAACCGTGCAATGTACCAAGGAGGTCAATCGATCAGTTTACCAGTAGGTTTAAGTACAGTGCCGTTATTTCAGCGCGCTGGAACGATAATTCCTCGTCAGTATCGTATCAGAAGGAGTGTCGAACTCTTGATGAGAGATCCTATTACCCTGGATATCGTTCTTGGTGATAATCAAGGAAAGTCGTATGCGCATGGAAGTCTATACGTAGATGAATTCAAGAAGCTTGAGGCAGACACAGATAGTGCCTCTCTGAAAGATATTTTATACTATGATGATTTTCTCTACGTCAAACCATCAACTAATGCGGACATTGTACATGGTACAATCGAGCGTATCATTATATACAATTGGCCAGCAAACAAGAGAATCAAGTCAATTATAGTAGCGCCAGAGGATAACAATTACACTAACTCACAAACTTTGAACTTCAAACTTGAATCCCCACGACAGGATGGTACGAGCTTGTTAGAGATCAGGAAGCCGCAACTCTCAAACCAGTGGAAGATCTGGATGCTTAAAATTGAGGCACTGAACCCATGATCCGTGAACATCACCGGAATTAATTAGGTCGACTTTCAGGGCTCGATGGTTCTTAGCCCATTGTAAAAACTTGCAAAAAATGTAATATGTACGATAATAAATGTTGTTGAGATCATCCCTACGAGCGGCAGTGGGATGGAGATCTAGCACGTCGGAAGTCATCTGTCTGGGCAAGAGTGACCGCTGATGACGAGTACTGCTAGTGATATTGGACCAAAATCTTCAAGATCAATCCTGGGTGCATTTTATAATCAAACAGCTTGATATTCGGTTCCAGTCTATCAGTGTTGAAGGTGCATTGAAAATAAAGAAACGCTAATCACCCAGAATGAAACTTTTGCTTTGATATTCAAATATTTAAACGAGCGGATGTTGCCACGCTCAGATCGCAAGACGATTGCATCAAATTTCGCGCGAGAGAGATTATTCGAGAGGTTAACACGAATTATCTATTGTTTTTTTACAGACAAACCCTCCCATAAGACCGAGAATGAAGACGGACAGACCAGAAATAGCAGGATAATTCACTTCGCTTGCTTGAATGTCTGCAATGGGCATTGCAGTCTTCAGGCTGATTTCTCCGCCATAGAGGAGTACTGAACGTGAGCGAGCCGGGCCGAGCAGAGCCGAGCGTCACTAAAGCTGGATTGGAAGCTGCAGGCAAGCGGCACACGCACACACTCACTGGCGCAGACTTGTGCGACACACACGCGCACAAAACAGAGGATAGAGCAATGCGAGTGCCGTGAATGCGAACAGCAAAGTGATGTGAGGAAAGCTGCAAAATTCGGAGAGAGCAGAATTCGGTGTACTAATACGGAGAAATGTGAAGTGAAGTTGAGGATGGGAATAAGAGTGAGAAAAGAGGAGGGAGGGAGCACGAAACCTTGAAAAAATTATTATTATCAAAAGGAACCGCATTGAGTAGACCAATAGTAGATTTATATACTAAACTAGACAGTTGGCATCAACTTGTTATTTTATTGTGAGAATCTAGTTGAAACACATATTCTACACGGATTTCACATAGTATAGACAATTCGAGGGCAACCGATCGTAATAGCCATGAATACTGAGTACACAAATTTACCCGAGCTTCTCAAAGATGGAATTGTGGAGGTTTTATGGGACGACGGAGCTTATTACAAGGCGCATCTGCTTGATATACACGAGGATGGGCCCCGGACGCAAGTGTCAGGTTCACAGATGACCTCCACGACAGCATCATCCGTACAACAACCACAAGCAGCTACAGTACCGACATCCTCTCTCACCCATAATGCAGCGCCAACACAATTGCAGCAGCAACAACAACAGCAACAGCAAATATCTGGCATTCAAGCCTCTGGTCTTGCTTCGACTGTCAGTCAAAATTCAACACTCAGCTCGAATGAACATCATCACCAGCAGCAGCAACAGCAACAACAGCAGCAAACTAATTTAGCCGGCGCAAACCAGCCGAATGTCACCAACAACCCTGACAACTTAGTTGAAGTGAGTCTTGAATTTGAGAATAGTTGGCAAACGCGTGGACGATACCCACTAAACCAGATTCGATTGCCGCCTCCCGATAGTTATTATTATAAGAGTGCTTGCGCTTCCTCTACAAGCAATGGCGCTCCATCTCATACTATCAATAATACCAGCAACAACAATAACGGTGCAACCTCCAACGCTGGGCCTAATGGTAGCGTTAATCCCATCATACAACAAACGGTTCCAGCTATCAATAATCAGATTGATCAATCCCAAAACCGCCAACAGCAGCAGCAGTCTCTTGCCCAGACCATCACAGAGGGTATGGAGGTTGAATACTTAGATGACACGAAAGGACCTGCGGGAGGATGGAGGCCAGCAATCGTCAAATTCATACGTGGCGATTTGTTCGTGGTCACTGCAACCATAACTCACCAGCCTTTTCAAACAGCTCTCAACAACTCAGGCTTGAAAGCTCAGCCCACCAATCATATGAACCAGCCTCAGCATGGCATCATCTACAACCCTAACCCTATCCCGCCTCCGTTAGTGCAGCCAACAGTGTTTGAACATATTGTACCTAACGATCGTATAAGATTGAAAAACCCTAACCCAATGCTATCAAACTTCAACCCATTCTTCAAATTCGACATAGACGTTCCCAAAGATTTGATGCTACTCAATACAAGTTTACTCTCTAAAGCTGAAACCCATCGCCAGTTCAAGCAATCTCTCTACGCTATCGCCGTGAGGTTCAACAGTCCAGCCTCCGAGAAACTGACTGTCATTGGATACAGTTTTACAAAAGACAAGCAACAGGAGGCCCGTAGCATGGAAAAGAAAGCCCTCATGTTATGTGGAATGCATTTCAAGTATCTCAAGCAAAAGATCAATCTGCTCGAGAGGACCGAAGAGGTTGCGAGGAAATTAGAATCGACCCGAATTTCTGGATCAGGAAGTGGTGGACACATGATGGGTTCATTCATCATGGGGTCGTCACATTTCTCATCAAACAGGCTCTATGTTGTCGAGTTCAAAGTACCTAACCATCTAATGGGTCTAGCTATCGGAGGAGGTGGGCAGAACATCCAGAAAGCCAGGCAGATTGAGGGAGTCGTAGAAATATTTGAAGATAATGGTACATTTCATATCAGTGGTCATAGCTTAGAGGCGTGTCAAAAGGCCAGAAGTATTCTGGAGTATGCTGAGTGCACCATCCAGGTTCCAAGACCTTTGATTGGGAAGGTTATTGGCAAGCAGGGTATGGTCATGCAAGAGATCGTCGATAAGTCCTGTGTGAATAGAGTCCAGCTCAAGGGTGATGATGAGAATGGTATTAGGGAGAGTGTACCGTTCGTGTTTGTTGGAACTGCCGAAGCCGTGGCTAATGCCCAAATATTATTGGACTATCACATCAATCACCTCATAGAGGTTGAGTCTCTTAGGAAGGAAAATATTGAGATGTTTCACCAGCTCCGAACCATTCAGACTAACAACAACCCTGGGCTGCCACCAGGAGCTGGGGGCAGTCAATCAAGCCGCTATTATAACCCTCACGGTTTCAATTTTGGCAACCATCACCAGGGCAATAAGAATTCTCATGGTTCTTTCAGTCGCTCTGGACCTAGAATGCAAAGCGACGGTCATAGGGCACAAAATGATGGCCATAGGACTCAAAACGAAGGTCATAGAACTCAAACTGACAGTCATAGGACACTGAATGAAGGACAAAGAGTACAAAATGATGGACCTAGGATGCTGAACGATGGTCACCAGGCGCCAAATGACGGTCTTAGGGCACAAGGTGACAACCATAGGACCACTGGTTCAGATGATCAGCATAATAATTCTAGCAATCCATCTCGTATGCAACCAAAGAACTTGCTGCACAACAACGTGCGTGAAAACCGACGCAATGAACCGCGCGCGAGCGGCTCAGTTGGAAGAAACTCCGGTGCTGGTGTGAGGGGTCGAGGATCTAGAGATGCGAAGCTTAATAAGAGTTCAAAGGAAGACCGAAACGGCGATCTAGTATCGCAACCGAATCAATCTTCAAAAAGTTCGCAGAGCTTTTACAACCGTTCTGGTGCCAAAGCCCAGACTGATGGAGACAAGTTTTCAACACTGACCCCGGCCCCTGCTTCAAATCACTCTGCACCAGATTCAGTAACCACTGCACAGGCATCTGCACCAGCATCCCAGGCGGTCGTTAACTCAGCAACTGAGAATTGTCAAGCCAGTGCCCAGCACGACAATCAATCGCGCGTGCCGCAGAAAAACCAGCATGCCATTGGGCCACGTATCAACCGGCGAAGCGAGCGAGGCAATGGCAATCCCGTGAGGGTCTCTAGGAATTTGAAGCCCAAGGGTTCCAGGGATGCAAAATCACCAAAGAGAGCTAGGGAAGACAACAATCGATCGTTTAAGCCTGTTTCTGTGGGGAGTCAATCCGCGCGCGAGACAAAACGCCAAGCTTCCCCAAATTCTAGAGCCCCAGGTTCGCGCGCCAATACCCAAATCACACCCATTGAGGCGATCACAGATTGGGCTGCTGAGGTCGAGAAAGACGGCAAGCGCAAGGCTGAGGCTGCTGCCGCAGTCGCGACCAAGCTTGGTAGCAATTATAATAATCAATAAATTTACAATCAAATAACAATTGACTTGAACTTTATCTGCTCTGGTACTCGCTGTAGTCGTAAATTCTGTCTGGTATATCGTAGGTGACTGAGCCTATATCTCTTGCCTGATGAATAGAGACGATGAGATTTCTGTATTGCTTCAAGCAGAGGCCGTGGGACTTGGGTGTCAGAATTTGCCCGGTGTAAGGGTCGATGAATTGCTCCAAGAGTTTATAGTTTTCAGGATGCAGAATAAGGTACTCGTCTCTGCATATAGGGCATGGGTACGAAGATATCAAGAAACCCTCTGGATTGATGCAGGTGGGTGCCGTTTTATCACTCGGCATTCCGGCCTTGTGGTTCCGCCTGTAGAGCTTCCAGACTAAATGTCCCTGATAGGTCCTCTTGTAGGCCTCAGAGTTCATATAGTTGATGCTATCTTTGTAATCAACTTTTATTCGCCGGTCGAAGTTTATATCGAACAAATTGACTTTGGTGGAACCTTTCGCCTGATTGGTCGCGTGAATCTCCCTGTGCAGGATATTGGAAGGATTTCCTTTGATGTATCGACCAAATGTTGCACGCAATATGGCCATGATTCTGGTTTTTGAACCGAATTGGATTTGTTCGTTGTAGTAAACGATTATTTTAATTTAGTCGTTATACATGAAAAACCAATGAATACTATGCATGCATCTGTTCTTGGCTTCCCGGGCCAAAACAAGCAGCGTTTGCAGGAAACTTTGGGGTGAAAAATGTTATAAAAGGACAAGGCAATCTTCCATTCGAAAGCATGTCCGTCTGCGCATGGTAAAACAGGGCTTTTGGGTTTTTCGCTATATGTATTTGCCAAACCAGTCGAATGGGTTCTACGTTGTTTCGGTCGACTATTTACGATTGATATTTACTTTAGTCGTGAGTTCCATCGTTCTATTAAACATCTACTTTGAGTTACCATTATCATAAAAGTACTTCGAGATGGAGGATCTGGTGCATCACTCAGAGCGATTAGCGATGGAGGTCGATAGGGATCTTGAGATGCCTCGCATCAAAAGAAATCTCAGCCAACTCTTGGAGGCCGGTAATCAATTATGGAACCGGACTGTTGGTGCTTCAGCTAACCGAGATGCCTCAGAGGTAAGAGCCTCAGTCTTGCTCGGGGCCCGAGGTTACGACTACCAAAAGGTATCAAGAAACTTGGACAATTTGGTTTCACGTGGTGTGAAACACTACAGCACACTATCCAGCCAGTCGGCGCAACCTGTGATTCGCGAAACTGATATTCAAGGATTCATGAAAAACGAACGCGAGAACGCTATACTCCAAGTCATCGAAGAAATTAAGACTGTCAGCAAGGAGCAGGTTGATAAACAATATTGGCATACTGTCATGAAGGATTGGGAAAAAGAAAAATTAGAGTTGCTCAACTCTATCAGTGGCCCGAACGCTGATGGAAATGATATCGAATTGAACTCAGATATGAACATCTCGTCAACAGCTGCGAGCAGATTCGACACCACATTCCATCGCAATACTTCGCAAGCTGGATTGAGGAGCGACACATCGCTAAATCCATCGCCGCTGGTCGAGAGATCCGTCCATAATATCGTAGATTCAAAAACTATCAAGTCGAATATGGACTATACAGAGATCATCTACGCTAAATGTATAATTAATTACGTCGACAAAGTTGTATCCTCAAGCGTTAGGCCAGATTTAGTCAAAGAATTTATTAGTGGTGTCCTCACGGAGATCACCGAGACAAATATCAGTGACTTGTGGGATGTTGTGTTAAGTATAATCTCATGCTGTGATCCTGTCAGGCAAGGCACAGATCCCATCAAACTTCGGCAGAGTTTGCCTTTCCAAGTAAAATTTGTGATGAGTGCTCGAAGCCTACTAGAGAGAAAATATAGAGAGTATGCTGAAACAACAGTCCATGGAAGTTTGAACAAGGTTGATTCAGATCCAAAATCGTGCTACACCCTCATGAAGAACTTTCTCAGCTTGAAATCACCATCTTGGCTATCGAATATAACTGTCTTGAACAGCAATATGATTGATATGGGTAGCATCTCAGACGACGGTATGATAGAGGGCCACCCTGTCTGGAACTTCATTTGGCATTGCTTGAGAGCGGGCATGATCGAAGCTGCAATCGAGGTAGCTCAGAAGTCCAGCGACACATTCATATCAGAGGAGTTTGTCGAGATACTAAGAATCTACAACGAAAACGAAGACAAGAGGTTACCTTCAAAAATTGAGAACCAACTACGATTGAATTATAAGAGGTCGGTCTCGAAGAGTAATGATGTGTACAAGAAGGCAGTTTATAATGTGCTAGCATCCTGCGATCTCACCTTTGTCGATGCATCCGATAGAATCGAAGATTATTTATGGCTTCGTTTGTGCCAGGTCAGGTTTGAGCATCCTCTCAATGAATACGATGATTTGACCCCGATCCAGCAATCAACACCAGTCAAAACAACCGCTCCCCAGGCATTAATTGCGTCAAACAAATTGAATCTACCCCAGTTACAAACTCTTATGAGTGAAGAGCTGGGCGAAGCTCATTTCAACGCCCAAGAGAATCCTCTTTCATTTTTCAAGATTCTATTCCTAACGGGTCAATTCGAACAAGCCGTCGAGTTCCTCTTTAGGTTTCAGAGATTCAAGAGTCATGCAGTTCATGTGGCTATAACATTGAACGAGGTAGGCCTACTTGTTAAACCGGATCTATACCTGAGTCTCCCAATCCTCTCGAAAGCCGCCGGCGCGAACGCCTCAGGTGGGGCCATCAAGAGTTTGAATTACACGAATATATTGATAAGATATACAAAGAAATTCGCCTGTCAAAACACCACAGAGGCGCTGTATTATTACTACCTGTTGCGAAATTGTACCTCGCCGACCAAGGAGAATCTATTCGTAACTTATGTTAGTGAGTTGGTCCGAGAAACGCGCGATTTCGATAATCTACTAGGCTACAACAACGACTTCGGTCGTATACGAGGAGTCTTGGATAGATTTCATTTGGACGTTGATGATATAGTTTCAAAAGTCGCTGAAGACTGTGAAAATAGTGGTCAATTTGAGGATGCAGTCAAGCTGTATGATTCAACATCGAGATATGGCAAAGTCTTAGAAATCTTGACAAAGCTATTGAGTGAAGTGCTGCCCGGGAGAAAATCAGAAAGATCTGAGCGTGACAAGCTCGAGAATCTCGCCCTGAAAATAGCTAATCGATATTGTGAGCCGGAAATCGAGGCACCGCGCGATATAGCAGGTACATTCTATTTACTGCTAGATCTCATGACATTCTTTAATTACTACCATTCGAATCAGTATAACGAGGCTCTGGATACGATCCAAAAGCTGAAGCTTCTACCTTTCTCACTGAGCGAGGTTGAAGTGAAAGCTCGGGAGTTTAATAACTATCCGGAAGAGATTCGACGCAACATCTCCGACATATTGTTAGCGACGATGAATATGCTGTTCACCACCTACAAAGAGCAGCCAAACTTAGATATAAGGCAAAAAGCAAAAGCCCTGATATCATTCTCTGGAATTATCAGATATAGAATGCCATCGGATGCCATAACTCGCTTGATCGAGCTAGAAGTTCTGATCAATTGATCGACAACATACTGATGACGAGCTCAAAAAGTTAACAAAGAGTGTTTAATAAAAGATATTTCCCCTCACTCACGAATTCTGAGATAGAATTCACACCACTCACCATAACTAGAACGAATACTTGAAATTTTGCCAAGCTCATTCCTCTATCCTAGGCTATGCAGCTCATACGTGATCGCAGCAGACACTGGCCTCCCAAAAAGAGCTTACAAAACCATTCAATCTTGGTTTTAAAATGGATCAATCATTTTTATCGAATTGTGATAAACTCTTCCCTACAAGAGGTTCAGCAACAATCTTTTTCGCTTACATTTCTCTCTTCGTAAGTCAAGGATTACTTGTTACTGCCGTACAAAAGAGCCGAATCCATGGCTTCAACTCCATTGTTGTGGTTTTATTAACCGAGTTGACCAAACTGTTGATATGCATCGTGGTTTATTTGATCAGAACCAACTGCGATGTCTTATGTTTAATCAAGGATGTGAAGAAAAATATCAGATTGTTAGCCCTGTACCTAATCCCTTCCTTCCTTTATTGTTTGTACAACAATCTCACCTTCATTAACCTGGAACTCTTTGACCTCACTACGTATTACTGTTTGATGCAATTCAGAATAGTCCTCACAGCCATAATCTATCAACTGTTATTCAGAAGAAAGTTGAGCGCGACGCAATGGGTCTCTCTGATCTTGTTGACCGTAGGTTGCTTAATTAAGGAATACGGATTGTACAATAATGCAACAAGTTCAGACGTGAAAACGAATAGCTTCAGAATACACAATGTGACGAGCAAGAGCCCTGACCTAAAAACAACCTGGATAAGTGCTGAGCCGTCAGTCAACTTCGCCGAACTAACATTGCTTCTTATCTTACAAATGTTTTGCTCATGTTTCGCAGGAGTTTATAATGAGTACCTCTTGAAAGACTCATCCACAGCTAATAATGCGGATGTGATACTCCAGAATGTCTACATGTATCTAGATTCAATATTCTGCAACATACTTGTGTTCAAATTAGCTTCAGACTCAGATAGAAGTAAGAGTGGCTCTGAACATGATAGAGATGTACTGACAACTCTGCGGAAACTACTAGCAAGTCCTTTGGTAGTGGCGTTAATACTAAATAACGCCTTCTCCGGGTTAGTGGCTTCGTTTTTCTTGAAAAGCCTGAACTCAATTTTAAAAACTTTCGCCTCAGCGTTGGAACTATTCGCGATTGCATTCTTGGCATGGTTGTTATTTGGTGATAAAGTTGATGCTCATACTATACTAGCTCTCGTGACAGTATCTATTGCCATGGTTGTATACACGAAGAGCCCAGTGAGTGTTGATCCACCGAGTAGGACTGAGAGATCTAAAGAAGGCTTTATGCTATTATCAACAAGTGAGGATTGAACGCCATCATTGGATGTCTTCTAATTCGTTTAGTGTTTGAACCAACACGTTACCCAACGATTCATCCTGATCATACCAAGCCACATAAGCGTCCCTATAATTACCCGTGTCTTGCTGGTCCAATTGAACGTAGCACTGGCCCACATTAACTCGGGAGTCTGAGATCAACCTTGGACTGTCGTCCATAAGGAGTTCGTCATCGAATGACTTTTCGTTCGACATTAAAGCTTTCATAGACTCGCCTCTGTCTTTGATCTTCGATTTGATACGTTTCAAAATAGTTTCGGAGATCTGCCTGCAAGTCAAGTTCTGTACATTTTTGAGACGTAGGGTTGTGGTATATTTGATTTTGTGCTGGCGGATGCCCGCCTCCTCCATGGCGAGATCAGGAGGAACGATCTTAAATATGGGTGGATTCGATGGAGTTGAAGCCGACATAACAAGAGTGCCATGCAGTATTTTCATCCTCTTCGAATCATCATCACCATCTATATCATATATGCAATTTTCCAAGGATTTCTTGAGCAAGCATTCGGATACATCAACTGGAATTGAGATCTGAGTTGGTACGTTAACTGTTTCGCCATTGGCTGGGTCGTAACAAGCAACCTTGAATTCTTGCTCGATCTTCATTTTCAAGAATTTCATTTTGATTGCCTCACCGTGCACTAGGAGCACATTCTTAGGCTCACACTTCGATATGAGCTCCATTATACCTCTAGAATCGGCATGCGCTGAAAAACTCATGTACTCTACTTTCATGTTGACCTCAACAACTTGCTTGTTTTCGAATTCAATCCGTTTGGCTCCACTAAGAATCTTTTGTCCAACTGTTCCGGCTACGCAATAACCTGGCATTATCACTATGTTCTGAGCAGAGGGAGCCCACTTTTTGAAAATTTGTAAACTCAGACCTGCATGAAGCATTCCAGGGGTTGCAAAAACAACCATTGGACCAGGATTATCGATGTAAGATCTGTCAAACGGTTTTATGTGCTTGAAGTCGAACATGTTTCTCTCAACAAAAGTTTCTTTGATCTTTTCGTTTGTCCAAGTGATGAACATCTTATAATAATTAGTGGCTTTCTCTGTTAAGCCTGCAGCAAAGAAAATGGGTACCTTCATATTCATATGCTCCCAATAAGTCTCCAGCAGTATACACAATTCTTGTGCTCTACCCAGGGCAAACACAGGTATTAGAACTTTACCGCCCCGTTCTACACAATCTCTAACTTTCATGAGGAAATCTCTCTCCCTACATCTCTTAGATTCTCGGATTGTGGTGGCATAAGTTGACTCTGTGATAAGTAAATCTGGTCGACATTTGTCTATCCATGCACTGCCAAGGTGACGATCGGGCGTCATATTAAAGTCGCCAGTATAAACGACTGATTGCTGACCACTCTTGACAAGAAACATACCTGCCCCTAGCACATGACCAGCGTAGTAACACTTGATTTCTAAATCATCCAAGACTTGTATTGTCTGGTGTAGGTTGATTGTGATAACTTTCTTCATGCAATCCCTAATATTATGTGAGGTAAAGAAGTTCGACTCGCCTTTTCGTTCGACTGATATGCGTCTGAAATCTTCAAGGAGTATGGGTGCGATAGCTTTCGTCGGTTGTGTCATGTAAATTGGGCCGTTATAACCTACCATCTCAGACATGTAAGGTAATGCGCCACAGTGGTCAAGGTGGAAATGACTTACTATGACACAATCGATATATTCTGTGAGTGATCCTTCACGGGTAATGTATGAAAAGTCAGGGAATTTACGCTCGTCCTGAAATCCCATATGCATCCCACAATCAAACATGATGTTTCTCCCGTTCAAGGTGACCAGTATACAACTACGGCCTACATCTTGGCCGGCTCCAAGTGGTGTCACTTTTATGTTGATAGAATCATCATTTGCGAGCAGACCCTCTGCAACTGGTTGCATCTGTTTGTCAGAGAACATTGCACCACCAATCTGGTTGACAATTCGAAACCGTTCCCCGTTTATCGAGATTTCGATGAGATTTCGTTTGAGTTAGACTTGCAATTACTCAAATTTCCGACTAATACAGTTCGAATGATTCTCCAGAGGGGGTAGACGCTGGTGCTCAGTCGTCGGCGGCCTTTATTTCGAACTATGTAACAACTAGGCATGACGAGAGGATCTATGAATAGAAAGCAACCGGTCATTCGAATTCGATCAGAATCAATTATTACCTTTTATTTCTTATCAATGCCGTACAGTCGCCGACCGCATGGCTTTGAGCGCCAATGAGCATTAGTTCGAATGCCGCGGGCACATACGGTTCGGTCTTTTTAAGTTTTGGTTTTGGTTGTTTGTTTTAGACCCAACAAATCAGTTAAGATTGTTGGGTCCGATTGTTGACCTGTTTAGGTCGGGTTATTTTTTTTTCTCTAGAAAGAGAAGTTCGATTGCTTGATATCTTGTGGGCTCACAAGATATCGGTTCATTGCGCAAGGCTGAACCAGTTTAAGTTTTATTTATTCGCACCATCCTGTTTAATGAGGTCTCCGTTCCATGGGTCTTACTCGTCCGAAATGGATCCTTTCCACAGTTGGGCACCGTCAGCCATAGTACGACTGGGAAAGGCATATGATATCTAGGCGAGATGCTCACATACTACTAATCTAAAATGATTAGTAGTAAGTGAGCATCTCAATCAGTCTAGTTCGCATCTCGTCATCACTCATGAGCTCTATTGGTATGTCGGAATTGATCAAATTTCGAACGATTGTACGTCCCAGTATGGGACAGTTGGTCGACGAAGATCTATGGCCAGTCCGTAAACAATTGATGCAAAAGCTATACCCATTGCATGAGGCACTTGTAGATTTGTGGTCAGTCGATGAACAAGTGAGGCACACTCTTCCTATACATTCGTGGCGTCCGATTGAATGGCACAGACCACATTTCCAAGGTCGACAGTTGAGTTTCATTCTCAACTTGAACGATTTTAGCCCGCGCCCACCCGGAGGCTCTAACAAATAAGGTAGCGAGCAACCGAAAGATTCAATCAGGTGTCGTAGAACTATTCCGTTGCAGTCAAACATCAAACTACGAGAGTTGTTAAACTTGTGAGCCTTACCCTCTCGGATGGGCGTCACGACAAGCTCTTCATGGTCTAATTTGACTTGTTCCAACGATATCCTTACCTTTGCCATCACTTGGCTTGCGGAGAGGCTCGAATTTACGTGAGGCATTTCTATCTTGTTCATTCTAAGACCTTGCCGAGCAACGTCGCTCACAACTACCTCTTTGAGTATCGATTCGCACGTTTCTTGCCATTTGATGAACTCTTGTTTCGCCTTCGCTGATGAGAATACGATTTGGAGTGTAGAATCTGTCGTTGAGTGGTGAAAGTCACTTTGCTTATTAGCACCAACCCAATCGCGATTCATTGCACCCAAAACGTCACTAAAGCTGTGCTTGCTTGTAATACTAATCATTTTGCTGTAAAGATGAACTCTTCTTATCGCCTCCAATTTCAGGGCCCGATCGATGACTGACTTGATGTCGTTTCTCGCTGGAATCTCATACGAACTATCTATTCTCTCAAACGCTCTCTTCTCAGCTCTCTCTTCGACCCTCTTCACATCGCCACTTGGTGCTTCATCTGGTTGAATCTCGCTCGACATTGCTGAAACTAAACTTTATTCTGTAGACACTGACTCGACAACCAACCATCTTGGACTGAATCTTGCCCCCTAAGTTCGCTCGACTTATAAAGGGCGGAAATGGCGCCCTCGGTGCACATGCTCGAGTCTTGTCGCAGGCGTGGACAGTTCGCTACAATTCGCTATAATTCGCCAAGATGCACCACTAGCCTACATATGATGGTGGCGAACACGCTTCATCACCCCTCCCTCCC
>Ga0209372_1000403_pt1 | contig 22547 bp, 16 predicted proteins | sample AgamicAtPe_FD_187170 | JGI IMG/M metagenome (GOLD analysis project Ga0209372, IMG submission 187170) | Agave microbial communities from Guanajuato, Mexico - At.P.e (SPAdes) (version 2) | ecosystem: Host-associated > Plants > Phyllosphere > Phylloplane/Leaf | place: Guanajuato, Mexico | collected... | reverse complement strand
GTCCTTTACTTTTACGCCATCACACCGGCGCTGTTGCGGCGAGCGCGAGTAGGCGCTACCTATGGGCCGGCTGCACGGCCACTCTCGTTGGCGCAACACTGGCCGCCGCCGCCGCCGCCGCCGCCGCCGCCGCCGCTGCCCGCTCACCGATGCGCTCATCAATCCTCCCGGTGCCATACCTTGTTTGCGCTCCCCTGCGCCAGCCTCAGCCTCAGCCGAATGCAGCGCAAACGGCCAAAGGGGGGCTGGCTGTTGCATCGGCGCCGATATCGCGTTCGATCGAGCCAACCTTGGGGGCCGAAGCGGGCGCAGTTTGCTCGAGTTGGTTGACATTGTTGGCGCGCTATTAGCGCCCGCCCGCCCGCCCGCTAGCTCAAGCCTCTAGCGGCCGGCTGTACCTATGGCCGCTCTGCTAGGGCCAAGCAAACTCTCAACCGACGAGCGGGCGGCGAACGAGAGCAACGGCCAACCAAACGCTCCCCTTTGGCGGTAATAAATTCACCGCCAATTACGTTGCACGAATTGGAGAGCAAATGGCAGGAAACTGCCTTCAGTTGGCTCATGACAGCGACAAAAATTTCTGCAACACCATTGGCCGGCAATGGGCAATGCAAATAGCCTTTGCTCACCGCTACTCACCAAGCGCGTCCAGCTTGAGAGCGCAAAAACTAAACGATTTTGTCGTTCCTCTCACTTTCGAGCGCAAGCAGCCAAGTCAACAGGTGCACCACTCCAAGGACATGTCATTGCGCCGCCTCGCTGCTGCTGCTGCTGCTGCTGCTCGATAAACAAATTCCATTCGCCCTATCCCTTTCATGTCTTCTTCGTTTGGAGCTTGAGCTCTGGTCACGTTCGCAGTAAACATAACAAAGCAAACAATGAGAGTTAACCAAACTCAAGACGAGCGCAGAACAAACGAAAACTGGCGCAACTTTCAACGCGTCAGCTTCGATCCAAGCAATGGCAGCAGTAGCTTTGAGGCTGGCGACTTTTGTGCAAGCGAACGCGTAAGAAGCTCGCTGGATGACAACAACAAGTCCTCGAGCGCGAACCAAAACAACGACTCCCCTCAAGCTGAGAGCAAGGCAAGCTTGGCCCAGGGGTTCAGTGGAGGTGCAACTCTTGGGGGCGCCACAATGCTTGCGGGGCCGCAAATGGGGAAGAGCGGACAGGCTGGGCGCAAGCTGGCTGGCGTTGCAAAGCATCCGCTAGATGCTGCTAGCTTGATAAGCAAACTCTTCTTTGGGTAAGTTCCATCACACTACCTACGGTAGGTAGGTAACCTACCTAAATTGATGTCAATCATCGACAGGCAAGTTGGCGCTGATTGCAAAGGCGCCAGACAAGCATTTTGCACTTTCTAACTGGCTGACTCGATTGGCCCTTAGCTTGGCAGCGCCGAGACGCCGACGGCTGCGGCTGCGGCTGCGGCGGTGGCAACAACAACAACAACTATGCTAATGATGAAAGCGACGATAAGCGAGACTCGAGAAGTTGATAGGAGGGCCTTTGTACCTTGGCTGGCGGCTTAGACATGCCCGCTGGCTGGATGGCTAAAGGCGTGACAGTGGCGCGCAGAGCTCAGCCAGCCGGCCAGCCGCCGGCCTGAGGTAGCTGGCGAGAAAGTGCTGCCAGCCCCCCAACATGGTAAGCGGCGCTGGTTTAGCGGCGACGCCAGCAGCATAGTTGGCATATTTCATTCGCCGCCTTGAGTTGCCTATAAATTGTCAACGTGATAGAACAGTATCAATCACTTGTAACCGCTCGCGAGCTCCACTGGGGATCCCTCGAGCAAACTGAATGGTTGGCTGGTAAGCTGCGCGCAAGATGATTCACCTCTCCTGTCTCGCCGCCGCCGCCTCCTCCTCCCTTCTGATTCAGTTCTAGTTGGTTGCCTCGCTCATCCAAGCTAGCCGGTTAGCCCGCGAGAGCGCTCAACTTCCCCCCAAAACAGCCACCACTCCAATTGAATACTAGCCAACTGGCGGCGCCGTCTATCGTGAAGAAAACACTAGAACGTTTCCCTCTGGCGCGCAAATCTGCTCTAAACTATCCGCACTCGCCATCTCAACCATTGTGTGCCACTAAAACTAACACTACGCTGCACTAACACGGACAAAACCTATGGAACCGCCAAAACGATTGACGCCGAAATTAAAACCAAAACTACCTCGCAAATGTTGGCCCAACCAACGCCAACAGCTGGATGCTTCCAATAATTTGGCGCGGTTGGCGCTATGGTCTTAAGCGTAGCGACTTGCCAAGCGAGCCGAGCGCCGGCGAGAGTTGTCACAAGATAGGCGAGCGACTTGTTGCGTAAGTGGACGCGCCTTAAATCCCCAAGCTCTTGCCGTCCCTACCTTCTACCTCCCCTCCCCCACATTGGCAAAAAGCCCTCCCTCCCTCTCTCTGCTCCTGCAAGAGAGCCGGCGAGCGTCGATGGGAGTCAGCGAGCGAGCGAGCGGACGGCAAGACGAGCGCTAGCTTGAATTCCCAGTAAGCCGACACCGGCAATAAACTCGCCGGGCTAACTCACCAGAGAGTTCCGATCTCTCGCCGCTCCTTTGTTTGTGGGGTCACCGATTGCGAAACATCTTGTTACAGTGGAATTTTCAGAAAAAGATAGCTAACGCGCAGCCATTGTTTTTGCCACTCATCCTCCTCTCATCGTTTCCGTTGCGCATGAAAACTGCTTTGCTAACCCGACGGAACTTGCAGCTATTGGACCGACGAGCTGACGCTCCCCACCAGATGCAGCACTCGCGGAAGCTCCATTCTGGCCAAGATGCTTGGAGCCGAGCAAACGCGGCCAAGTTTACTGAGGGCCGTTGTCAGAACACACGCTAAACATGTCCTGCTCAACTCTTTGCTCACCTTCTTCTCCGTAAGTGTCTAGCCGCATTAAGCTGACGTCAAGCGTCCCCAGCAAGAGCCCGCAAACAATCGGTGGGCGCTGTCGAGGAGCCCACCTCCAGTCACTGGCTGTAGCGAATCCGCCCCCCCCCCTCGCCAGCCTTGTAAGCGCCAGCTGGCCTTAGTTAACTGGAACGCGAGCGGGTTTGTTGGCGCGCCAAAACAGCACCTAAACTCGTCCACTCTATCGCAATAAAGAAAACAAGCGAGCATTGCAGTAAATGGCCGTTGATTTGCTTGCTCAGCATGGAAGGGGGCGGCGGTGGCGGCAGTGTCTTGGAATATGCGCCAGTCATGTGGTGTCGTGTTTGTTGTTCGTTGTTTAGCTCTAAATGCAACTCTAAATCGAGCAGCCAGAGCCACTGCGGAGGTAAGAGAGTTGGATGGACCTATGGTGGCAACGGCAACAACAACAACACCAACGATGATCATGGTGCTGGTGGCCGCGCCGGCTTCGCTGGACAGCAGGGAGAAATAAAGCTGAATTGCTGCTGCTGTTTTGGAGTTGCCGCCGGCAACTATAATGAACGCCTCCGAGATATGGACACCACATGTGCACCAATTAACATCAACGTGCTGAAACCTACACCTATCGAGCACCGTGCATGTTCTACCGCGATTTGGGCAGATGTTTTGATAGAACTGGCAACTGGCAGCCCAGCTGATGCTATTGGCCCAATATGATGGCTCATCTCTCCTGGGCTCCAGCATAGAGCACAAATCCGCGCAGCTCCATCTAGTTCAAGTCTCGAGCGCCAAAGGAAGACGCTTAAAGACGATTACTTGAACCAACGAAAGCTAAACGCTCGCTCAAAGTGAAACCTGCTAACTCCTCTCAAACTGCCCAATCCGCTTTTCGCCCAATTATCAAAACAACGCTCGCCGATCAGGAGGTGGTGTGCAAGTCATTAAGCGCTTATAGTGTTGGCCAAATGCTATTGCATATGAGCAACAGGGAACTTGTGGACTATCGTCTATGGGACGGCTGGTCAGCGGTGGCCGAGGATCCTCTGGTGTTTTGGACTGTCAGTCTCATCCTGTCTGTTTGTTGCTGGGTGTTAACCGCACACTTTTATGGTTTCCAGATGATGCGTGTAGGCTTACATGTGCGCGTAGGTTGTTCCTATTTGATTTACAGGAAGTCACTTAGATTAGGTCAGTTCGAATCGGGCGAAAAGACAATGGGCAAAATGGTAAGGAAGTTGAACAGATCATAATTTCCTCTATCCAAATAACCATCCCAGAATTCAATCTAAACTTTGACCGCTCGTCAATGTAGTTCAATCTGAGATGCGAGTTTACCATGACACCTAACGCTGTCATATGAGTGCGCTTCCAACGCTATCATCGAGTCTGACTCGCCTCCTCTTGCATCATTATTGGACATGGAGGCGGTTAGCTCAGTCTAGATGCTGGCTCGTGCTCCACTAGTATAGTACAATCGAGCGCACTTGAGTTAGCATATGGTCGATTGTGTGCATCGCGGTGATGCTTTTTGCCTGGAGTCGTCACATGGCGGCGGCTCTGGCCGGGCGGCACCTTAACTGTTGCCCCATCGGCGGTATCCTCCGCTTGCTCAGCCATCTTGAGAGAAGCGAGCCCCTAAAGAAGCCACAGCCGCATCAACAGCAGCCATGTAGTGACACAAACAAGTCGACTGGATCTGCCTTGGCCAGATTCGTCTAGGTTGGCATTACTGGCCGCTGGGCTCACGGTGCAGTAGGCTTCAACTTTACTGCGGTAAGTTTGCCCTGGAGGAGGTGAGCTGGCCGACGAGCATGTGCAAGGGCAGTATATTCCTCAACAATTATTACAAACAAATGTTCTTGTCCGATCTCTGCACTAGCCATCTCGTTCACTTGCCATGGGCTCTCCTCCCGTGTGATCGATCGTGACCATCCAGCTCCAGCTCTCGCGCTGTCCCTCTCTCGGGTGGCTAAAGCTGGAGCTTTAGCCATGTGTGTAACATATGTGAGCCAGCGCTCTCTCGAGCAAGCCTCAACCTCACCGCCATCGCCATCGCCATTCCTGCCTCAGCCCCCTGCTCCTGCCTCCTCTTTCTCCTGCCTTCTCTCTGTCTCACCCCAAACCATAGCCAGCTTTCACTTGTTTGTTTGCTAGATAGGAGATTCTTGTGCTTATTTCGCCTGTCTCAAGTGACTTATTTCCTTCCTTATCTTTCTCTCTTCTTTTTCTTTGCTCCGTCGTCATGCCTTTATAATTCGTTTACGTTCACGAGTCCCCTTCCGAGCTTTCCCTCCCCAATTGGCCCATCGTCGCCCCCCTCTTGCTCGAAACCTAGTCGTTCCTCTTTTTCTATTTCAATCGCTTCCAGTTGTAGTACCTCCTCCCACGGTGCTGCCTCTTTTCCTCCGTCTGCCTCAAACTCGAGTGCCCGACCTATGCTGGCCCTGCTTGGTCTACCTCCTACTTGGTGGCTTCGCTGCTTCAATTGCCCGGAGGTAGGCTCTTGTCTTGTTTAACCTAGGAAGCTCCTCGCAATATGACATAAAACACTAACTAACTAACTGCTGCTGCTGCTGCCCTCACTTATAAGTCATGCTCCTACGTGAACTCTAGCTCATATCCAAGCTCATTATAGCTTCTATAATCATCTTTCCACTTACCTCCACTTTCTCACCTAACAACGTTCAACAAACTCTCCCCCTCTCCTCTCAAACCCAGGTTAATTTGCTATCAAACGACCTGGACAAATTTAATTACGTCTGCATTATGATCCCCTTCCTCTGGATTGGCCCTATACAAACCATCGTGGCCCTCTACTTGCTTTGGCCGATCCTTGGGCCCGCCTGCCTCGGAACGCTCCTCGTTCTCGCCATCTTGACCCCAATTCAATTTTACCTGAGCCAAAAGTTTGCCTCATTTAGGCGCCGGATTGCTGCTTGTACGGACGATCGAGTTCGTTTGTTAAATGAAACAATTACTTCGCTCAAACTAATTAAGTTGTACGCTTGGGAGTACCCTTTTCGCGCCGCAATGGCTGAAACACGCCGCAAAGAGACGGATTTGATCAACAGGTGCGTTTGCTTTCCCCGAGCATTGTCGGCGGACAGTCACTAAATTGGCCTACCTTAATCAACCACCTGTCCCAGGCAATACTAACAACCCCTGAGGACGTTGTTTACAGAGCAAACCAACAAGCCTATCCCACTGAACCCGACCAAAACTCTTGCCTGCCTGATTCCGCGCGAACCCTCGCTAACGAACAAATTTCCTTTATGCTGACCGCCCCATTTGTTTTCTCCTAAATACAACCAAAACTTCGGCCAAAGGGTTGGAATCATAAAAGGCGTCAGTGTGGCTCTGATGTACATCTCCTCCAAGTTGGTCCTCTTTGTCACGATTATTTTCCACTGCCTTATATTTGGTGGATCACTGGACCCTAGGACACTGTTCATGTCCATGGCCATGTTGAATAATGTTCAATTCACTATGACTCAACTTATGCCACGCGTAGCTTCTCTTGGAGTTGAGAGTTTAGTCTCCCTTCGGAGAATTGAAGATTTTCTGCTCTCGAAAGAGTTTGAACCCTCTGAAAATTTGAAAATTTTGCCTGTTCCAAGGAGACGCATCCCTCTAGTCAATCCCAATCTGGCTTGTGATAACACCACACCACCGGGAAATAACGAACTGAAGCCAGATCGAGCAAGCACCACCGACGCCCAGATTCCGTTTGTTGAATGTGTGAACGTGAGCGCCTCTTGGCCAGATTCGCAATCCAAAACTTTGGATAAAATCACGTTCAAGTGTGATTCACCTGGCTTGGTCATTGTTTGTGGTCAAGTAGCAAGCGGGAAGTCTTCGATGATTCTATCACTGTTGAACGAGTTGCCCATAAAAGAGGGCAAAGCTGTCATTGGGGGCTCTTGCGGTTACAGTAGCCAGCAGGCTTGGGTATTCAATGGAACAGTGAGAGAAAACATAATCTTTGGTCATGGTTACAATCAGAAGCGCTACCGAGACGTTTTGGAAATTTGCGCCCTCAACCGCGACCTTGAGCTGCTCGAGTGCGGCGAGTTTACCTATATACAGGAAAATTCTCTAAGTGGCGGTCAGAAGGCTCGCGTCAATCTGGCCAGATGTCTTTATCGCGAATGTGATATTTACTTTCTCGATGATCCGTTTAGTGCAATTGATAATGGGGTTGCTCGACATATATTCGAGGAGGCGGTGGTCAAGTTCTTATCAAATAAGCTGGTCTTTTTGGTCACAAACCACACTAGCTTCTTCGACAAGGGCAAAAAAATGTTGGTCCTCGATCGAGGAAAACTTATGGCTTCTTGCAGCTACACAGAATTGCAGAGGATGTTCAAGGAGGATTCCAAGAATGAATCCAGAGACGAAGTATTGGAGAGATTATCTTTCTTGAAGACCGATGAGCTAATAGATGAAACGGAGGGACAAGCTTCGGGTGCGAACGAAGGCGAGACAAACCGGCGTCCGTTGTGCCCTATAGAAGAACGGAGTGGCGCACCGAAAAACCAGGAGGGCGAATCTGAGAAAGTTTGCCGAAGCACAGCGAACAGGGAGCAATTCAATTCGGTGGCAGTTTGCACGCGTTCAAATTTTATGGATGGAGATAAGCAACTCACCCAGCCGGCTGTTGGTTGCGGTTTGCCGCTGGCTGAGGGAAGCATTGAACTAATTGGGGCCACTCCTAAAGATCAGAACGAAGGTACCAAAACTACTGGAACAAAAACAACTTCCGAAAAAGCTGAGGCTACATCAGACGATTCAATTAATTTCGGACAAAGACTCGGTGAGAATGAAGAAAGACATTTAATTATCAGCCAAGAGGCCAACAGAAGGCCCGTGCATGTTGACCTCGGTGTGCCAGCCGATAAGTTCCATAAACAACCTGAGGCCAGAGACCAAACAGAGCTGACATCGGGGCGCAAGGCAGATGGTTCTGAGCACACAAAAGCCGGTGCACATTATAGGACAACAACCAGAACCAACGACAACGCAGTCAACCGGTGCCTGGATGAGGTTAAAACTCTTCCGAATCGTGACCATACTGGTGGGCTAGTTGGAGACCAGTTTTCAACCTCCACTGTTAATATGCCAGCTGACGAGGAGGCTTCGTCAAGCAAGCTGCCTGGTCTACGCGTTTGGTACAAGTACTATACACAAACCTCGGTCACCAGATTGATCCTAATCATACTTACCTTTCTAACTACTCAGGCATTATTCTCAACCGTCGACATCTACTTAACTGTATGGAGTCTGGTCGAGAGAAACAGAGCTTCAGTAAATGAAATCACCGTCTTCAATCAACAACAAGTTGCAACATTCAAACAAAATGCCTCCATTAGCCAGCATCAAGCCAATAGAACTCACATAATCCAATATGACCTGGCCAATGGAACAATGTCGTCATTTTTGTTGTCGTTATCCGACGATTGCATCGATTGTCCAACTGATGGTTCGAGCAAGATGGATCAGAAGATACAAAGAGTCAGTATCTCACCTTTATCACTGCGGTCATCTCGGCCGCCATTCGTTCTGTCGGTGAACGATGTCTTTGTTCCTATGTTGAATTTACTACACACTTTGCCGGAGCCTCGTGTTGATTCAAAAACAAATACTTTATCTAGCACTAGCAATCCGTCAAACTGGACTGAGCAACAATATAGCCATCAAGCCTCGACGATTACTGCGAAAGAAGTTTCCAAACTGGACGCAGCCTCTCTCGCTGATTTAAGGTTGGATGATGATGATATATTTGAGGAATCTGAGTCTGCGCTCAATGTTAAGTCAATTTACAGACCATTATATTTGCTTGTTTGCAATTTCACCTCGCAACATCAGGCGCTCACCTACACAATACTATTAATGGCCCTCTTTTCCTGTAGTGTAATCACAAACGTGCTCTCGCTCACCTCGTCAAACAAATCTGCTATATCTCTCTATAAAAAGCTCATCGATAACGCATTGTTTACCAAACTGGCCTTCTTCGACCAAAATCCAGCCAGCAGGCTCCTGAATCGTGCCACTCGCGACATCGGTATTATAGACGAGGCTATACCCTACAACGCAAACCAAGCGTATGATGCATTATTGCAAACAGCCGCCACCTTTATTGTGGTTACCGCCGTGGACATAAGGCTAGTTTTGCCGTCCTTGATTATTTTATTTATCTTTCTTATCTTTCATTCAATGCACGTTGGGCCAACTAAAGACATACAACGATTGGAGGGCATTTCAAAAAGTCCAATTATATCTCATATATCGACAACACTTGCTGGATTGCATACAATTAGGGCGAGCAAATCTGAGCACCGTTTTAGTAAGCTGTTTGAGAGGAACCAAGACGCGCATACATCAATTTTCTTGCTTTACCTTGGCTGTAATCGCTCGACAGCTGTTGTTCTAGATAGTCTAAATGCAACTTACACTGCAATAATTGCAGTTTGGGCTGTAGTATCGGGTTTAAATGGTCCCTCTGCTGGCCTTATCATAACAAGTGCCATGTTGTTGAGTGGGCTAACTCAGCATGGTGTGATGAAATTGACTGAAACCGAGTCTCTCATGACTAGCGTTGAACGGGTCATTGAGTATTGTAGTTTACCTCAAGAAGAGGATTACGATAGAAGAAGGAGCGGCAAGCGCCGGTGCAAATCAAATGGTGGTTGTGGAGAAAGGCCAAAGTGCCGCACTCTATTGAACGAAGGTTGCGTTGAGTACAGGCATGTTGATCTGTACTACAACAGACTTGCAAAACCTGTGCTAAAAAACATCAGTTTCAAAATTGAAGCAGGTGAAAAGGTCGGCATAATTGGCCGGACGGGAGCTGGAAAGTCGTCCATCATTACGACATTGTTCCGTTTGTATGACTTTGAAGGCTCGATTCTGATCGATGGGATTGATATCAGGCAACTCGGATTGATTGAACTGCGCTCGGCCATCAGTATAATACCTCAAACTCCAGTTTTGTTTTCAACATCAATCAGACGAAATCTGGACCCTCTGAACATTTATGATGACTTCTCTCTGTGGACCGCGCTGGAAAAAGCGCACCTGCGCGAAACTATTAGTACCTTACCTGGCAAATTGGATTTTGATATAGGAAGTGGCGGCGGTTTTTCATCTGGGCAAAAGCAATTAATGTGTTTAGCGCGGGTATTGTTGCGGCAAAGCTCACTCATTGTCATGGATGAGGCAACAGCCAATGTTGACTCAAACACGGACGCCATAATTCAGGCAACCATAAGGCAAGAGTTCAAACATTGCACCGTCATAACTATCGCTCACCGACTAGAGACTATTCTAGATTGCGATCGTATAATGGTGCTCGATGCGGGACGAATAGTCGATTTCGACACACCTGGACAACTGATGGCTAAAAATAATAGCTTCTTCGCCAATCTAACCAGCGAATCACTACCACAATCATCGTGAAGGAGTCGGGATTGTCGAGTTCTTCCACCGGTGGTCGTATGTACATCAGCCAAGACTTGTATCGAGATGCTTCATCCTTATTGATGAACACAGCGAGCCTACATTCGCACAATCGTAGAACGAAGTGCTCGAAAAATGAAAGCAACATTTCCTGTTCTAACATCTGGCCAACTACCCTTCGCGGTCTGCAAGAAGACTCTGTTTGCTATCTTGGCTCCTACATCCGAGTTGACTCTCACTCTCACTATACTATAACTCGAAGATGTCGCTGAATTCCGTCTCCCGAAGTCACTAGATCTGCTACCATTCCCATGGTCTTCGATCATGAACATCAAGCTCGTTTCTCCACAATTATCATTGAAGCGTTAAAACAGATTAGCTTCTCTTGGATGTTTGGCGCTAAGATAAGCACTTCCATCAAACACGAGCTTAAATAAATAAACCCGGTCTGTTGTTTGATTAGCGGATGGACCCCTATTGTTCAGCATCTGTCTTCCCAGTTGCACCTGTTGTTTGGCAAATTGGGGCCTTTTGAGCGCGATCTAATTGTTTAGAGGGACCGTCTAGATTGTTTGGTCGTGATTTCATCTCTAAACTCATTCATCGAATGTTCGATCAGGACTCGTGTTCGGCGGGCGGCTGGGCGCCAGTTCGAAATCGACTTTGGTAGAAAGCGGCCCAAGAACTGTTCATGTTTTCAACAAGCTGTACGAAGCTCGTTGGAGCACCGTGTAAGATTTTGTATGAAAGTGAGCGATTCGTGCATCAGGCACAAGCAATCTTCTCGATGGTTTATTTATTTTTGACGTCGGCAGAGAAAACTAAAGACCGTTATGAGCTAAACAAAATACTACCCTTTACTTACGAAGATATCCCACAGCCCTCATTACATATCCATTTATTTATTATTGAAAAGGAAGAACTCTCACGATGTCTATCCTCATCGAGAGCAGCCAAAGGTCAGCAGACAACTCGTTATCTAGTAGAAGCTCCGTTTCCAATGAGGAATTCACAATACGGGTCTTGACGTTAAATTGCTGGGGCCTGTGGCTAGGGGCAAAAAAGAGACGCCAGAGAATGGCTGGTATCATAAGATATCTTTTAGAAAATAACTGCGATATTGTGTTCTTGCAAGAAGTTTGGGTAACATCAGACTTTGAAACAATACGAGAACGAACAAAACATATTTATCGATTCGCTCATCTTTACAGATCAGGGAGTGTTCTAGGGTCGAGTGGCATAGTGATATTATGCAAATGGTTGCCTAAGGTTATACACTTTGAACCGTATTCCCTAAATGGTTCTCCTTTCTACCCCTGGCACGGTGACTGGTTCGCAGGTAAGGGTATTGCTTATTCGCGTGTTGACTTCGATGGACTATCACTGCACTTATTCTCTACCCATACACACGCCTACTACAAAGAAAACGAGCCAGTACATGATCAGTATTCGGTCCATAGAATCTGTCAGTCTTATCAGCTTGCCAGATTCATCACATTTATCAGCGACACGGCCTGCAATCGAAAAGCCGATGGGAAAGACTTACTCATTGTTGCCGGCGACATGAACTCAACCTCGTCCGAGTTGCCCTACAAAATCCTCACAACAATGGCCGGTCTGACTGACTGCTTCAAGGCATCACGTCATAGCAATTCTAGCTCTAACATTATACATAAGCACAAGATTATGACTTATCGAAGGAGGCTAGATTGTGCCGACAGAGCTAGCACTAGTTCCAACGACGACCAAGACAACAGAGTCGGATTCTATCACAAGCTTGGAGATCATTGCCTTTTGGATACTCTCGATCAGTATCGAAGCAAGATTGCACAGGTATTCTTTGATAGTGACACTGATGATGAAGATATTACTTATTGCCATCCCAGAAACTCATTCACTCCCGGAGCGGTGGATTATAATTCGTCAAGTTCCAGAAACGATACCGCTAACGGGATTACCAATGGGAACAACTCTCAGCTGGATGGAGACAATTTGAAAATAAACAACGAAAAATCTACTGTCATCCGTCAGTCGCAGCATAAAAGTTCACTGATGAAGAGGATCGACTTCATCCTATGCCGTCTGTTAACCCGTGGACATTGTGTAGTTGATCGAATCGCGACAGAGAGTAAGGACCATACCTTGAATTGTTCGCTAAGCGATCATGAGCCTGTGATGGTAGAGCTCAAGATAAGCGATGTTAGCCATGACCTAATGAAGAGGAACCATATAATCGCAAGAAGTCTCGATCATGAAAATTTACCGAAGGTTGTCGAGCACAGTCGCCCGTTGGCTTCAGTTGTCGAGTCGAACGTTTCACCGAGCGATGCTAGTCAAATAGAAGAAACAAGAGATCAATGGGTACCAGAAAAAGTACCCGTGCGCCTGTCTTATCAGGAGTGCAATGTTCAAGTGATTGAAGAGACTAGAAATATTCTCATGCAATATTATCAGTACAACAGAACGTCCAAAACTCAACTATTCTACATAGTGTTATTTATGTTTATTATAACACTGCCTACCGCAACTTATTATGCCCTCATATACGGATTAGTACCTGTTTCGACCATAGTGTTCATGTGGTTTGCATCGTCTTTCATTTATGCTATAGGACTCCTTATTGGTTTTTTGAGCTACCGTTTTGAACAAGGAGCTATCGAGGCGATATTAAATGATATTGTCTGTAAGCTAGCGGTCGCTAGGGACACTCCCAAGAATGAAAAGAGTTATTACGAGTATAGATAGAGGTGAATGCTACGCAAAGAAAGGAGTTAAATTGAGTCTATTCAAGGTTAGTTCAAGATTTTGAATCAAAGGATTCGAGCGGAAAGTCTCCGTTTTAGGCTTTGTTATTGCATCTAAAGATAATTTAAGAAAGGGAGGGAGGGATCGAAACATCAAATTTGATAAAGATTACATTGGCTGGCAGAAATTTGTCCGAATCGTAACGATATTCCATGGCCATTCAGATAAATAAAAGTGACTAGTGATAACTGAGACCATCTGCACGTAATGAGAGCAACATCTACATAGCGACCAAAGTTCTAAGAAGGATTCCTACAACTCTTTTGCCGATTGAGCATGCGCTAATGCAAATCCATGAATTGGCTTTTTCCCACCATGAGCTGACTGTAACGTCAGTTATCAGCAGCTGGGGCAGGTTTTCGTTTCTAGCGATTCGAGATATACTATCATAACTTCCATGCATGGGATCACCGCCAGCACTTGATCTAAACCTAAAAACTAACCGTCTTAACATGATTCGATTTCGATTGCCAATCTAACACTTATAGTTGAATCCTCCAGAAATACACAGCTCAAATGAAAGAAGCTTTTATTGGCTGACATAATCTTATAAATAAAAACGTTCGTGTCGCGAAGTTGGCGTGGGGGTGGCGCGTCACAACTCAAGGTACGTCGTCCCCAGGTGCGGGATAACAGGGTCGGTACCAAGACTGGGGAGAGGGCGGGTCGGAGAGCGCAGCTCTCCGGGCCGGTCTCTCCCCAGTGGACTGCGGCGACCAAAGGCGGGACAGAGATACCAGAGAGCCGCCTCACCAGAAGAGTTTCACGCGAGCGAAGCCGCGGGTAGCCCGGCTAGTTACTTATGACTTTTCAACTACTGTATAGTTGCATTTCTCCTAGATAATCCTATATGAATTGATATTTACAAAGATTTTCTTTGGGAACACGTTGCCGACTACCAATCGGCTTCGTCGGATGTTCAATCCATCGTGAGTCGTAATTCTCCTAAGGTGCTATCATGACTCTAGACGCTGAGAGATTTTCAAATGCTGCCCCAATCGCCATTTATAGGCGAGGTCCACTATGATACAGAGTATTACAATAAAAAGCGTCAGCTTGTGCTGCTATCGAGCGAGATCTTTTGATTGAAACGGTCTGCAAACCAGTCGAATCTGTTACTCTCGACCCCAAGATTCCAACTATTCGTGATTCATGTTTCCAAGTGCTTCTGTCGTTCTGAACATGTGCACTAAGTCGCCACTCGTCAGATGTTGACATTGCACATCGAGGGCAATCCAACTCGCCAAGAATCTAGTAATTAGAAACTTGCTCCCTGGTTGATAATCTGCACGGGCTGAATACTGATTCTTCTGCTACATCACCGACCTTCCGATTAGGGCCTAACTAGTCCAGCAAGTTTAGGCCGTCCTTCTTTTGCGCATCGAGGCTCTACTTCTCGCAGATAACATTTGGTTGCACTCGTATACAATCATCCGGCAAAAGGCCACACTTGACTCTTCTGGATTGTCTTTCGGATTAGAGAAGAGTCAACATTGAAGGCAGGATTACAATTAGGGAATGGAGCCGGTGATTGAAATAAGTAGAGCGGTTAGTTCGTACCTCTTAGAACTGCAGCAGACAAAGCGGGTGATCTCAAGTTTGATAAGGGTCAATTGTTCAGCTAGCGATCTAAATGGTGCCAAATCTCGGCATTGCAGGTTTGTTTGGTTTGGCGGAGCAGTTTTTGTGTCAATGATTTGATACTCACTTTCATTATTTGACGCTAAGAAATCCTCTATTATTTCTGTTATGATGTCCTGATAGTCTGTTGGCCTTTTCATTGATTTAGAATTAGCATGTGTTGGTGGCGTTCCTAGTTGATGTTGTTGTCGTTGTTTAGATTCCGCTACCAAAGACTCGTGGTATACTTTCGCTACATGGTCACGTTGAATCATTGAGTTTCCTACTGACCTCTTCCCAAATATGCTACCATTCATAGGGGGGGCTCGATGAGAGCTCGAGCTGGCTGAGCGAGCGCTGGTAAGCGCTGGCTCTGGCATTGGACTTGCGCTCACGATGCCAAAGTTGGGCCAAATCTCATTTCTCTCAAACTCACCTCCACCGAGTGAACCTCTGCCAGAAATTAGCAACGAAATCGAGGGATGATTTGATATGATGAACGTGAGAAACAACAATGATATGGATCTCGGACTCAGCCGTCCGATTTGCTTTCTTCCTACTGTTACGCTGACTCGTTCAATCAGCCTCGAATCTCTTCGACCCATCTGATCTACTGGGCCCGGCGGATTTCGACTAGCTTGCATCTCGCTCATCTGTTCAAGTGACCAGAGCTTTGTGTTTATAATGCAGTTGAAATTAGTTGTTGTAGCATTCAACATTCTTCTCACTAGGCAAGCATGGACAATCCCTCTGTTGCAACAGTTCGGAACGCTTATTTCGTAACGAACGACAGTGTCCCCGATTGACTTGAACTTCCTCTCTTCTATTCAGTCGGCAACTTGGTGACGATTTCAAAGAATGGTATTGGATCTGGTTAATGCATCGCTCTTGGCTCACTCTGTTCAGCAGTAATCTAGTCAAAGGCTAACACAGATTGAGAAACAGCGATCTATAGCTCGGGGTGGGTGTCTTAACTGTCGAACAATCCGAGCTGTTCACAGGAACTGCTGCTAGAAGGGCAAAGCCGCGTCTTTAAGTGCCTCGCCAGACCGATGTGATCTGCCAACATGCGGGATTGGTAGCACAAGAGTTGAATGGTGCACATTCCCTATTTGCTCCACCCCTGACCCCCCACCCACTGGCAAGCTAGGCTTGTCAGACCGAGCTAACCAATGAAAGGGTGCTAGATTCTTAGAGAGTGCGCATGCTAGCCCACCAGGCGAGTATACCTCGTTTGTTTGTAGGCCAATTAGTATTGGCTCACTCTCACTAGTTGGTGCATGTAACAAGTCTCGGGTTGGTGACAAACATGCTGCGGCATATTGAATGAGGGAAGCCACGATATCGCTAACAGTGTTTTGCTGCACCAACTTCGCCAGATGTCTCCGAGTAAAGCAATCAAATTAATTAGCTATCGACTTGACGCCCTGGACCCGAGAAACAAGATCGACCGGCTGCGGGCTGTCCAGTGAGTGTAAGCGAAAACTTGCTGGCTTGATGTGGCGCAGAGCTAGGTAATGTGGTGTCAAACCTATAAAGTTGATCAATTCTCCAAGTTATTTATCTCCGATTTATAAACCCCGTCAACTCTTGAGAGATAGATGCGTTTTTAAGTGCGCCTCTAGGCAGTCATTTCGGGCCAGATAGATCATAAAACTTGGTAAATCTATGGGCGACAAGTTTCGATTCTGTTCGACCCCTTCCAAACTTCTCCTGGCGTATCAGTTCCATAATGAGCTAATGGCACTCGCTGCCAACGAGACCAGTCATCGCTCTGTTTTCTGTTTATGATAAACTTCGAGACAGGAGACTCTTGTGGACCAATGCGTTGGCAGTTTCTTTGTTTAATTCGATATCAATCAACGACTTAATAAACGACTGGCTCTGCAAGAGAGCAAAATAGTCTAGCGTTTGCTGCCAATCCCGAGAGCTCAGACATCGCAAATCATGCACACGAGTCACTGTCCCTGAATAGTTTTAGGAAGGTCTACCTCATTTTTGGCGAACTTTGGCAGCCAGTTCCATGGGATCTCAAGAGTTGTATAATTTCTCTCACGTTTTATGGTCTCGTGATGCAGGAGACTCGTTTGAGGTATATCCACCCTTGTTGGCCATGAGAAGCTCTTCAAAACTGAGATTTCGATAGAAAGCCTCTAGAGATAAGACAAAACTCGTTCATATGCGGTTTTGGTCCTGAGCACTCAATGTGAAGGGAAAACAATTGTTGCTTGTTTGCCTTGGATATCATGGGCATGGCCAGTATTACTCGAACAAGCCTTTCTATCAATTAGTTGAGACTCGGTTGGATTTCCTCTCTAATCAAGGATCCTGGTATCCAGCTGAGTCCTTTACGTTGATTGACACACCAACATGCTTCAACGGAAAGTGGCTGATCAGTTCTCCAATCATTGATCTTGATTTGACTTAATTTCAAGCGCGAGCAACAAGCTCAATTTAAACAGGCTCGTTTTCACTCGCAATCCCTCTCGACGAACATCCCTCGAGCAGCATGGCAGATGTTGGCAACTAGGTAAGCTTAACAGAGCCCAGTTTGAACGCGGGATATCGGTGCAATTCATAGTTGAGTTACACGACCGTTTCGATCAATAACCGATATGGCGATTTGTTTGTTTGTGGTCAACAGAACCCAACAATGATTACCATCCGTCATTGGTGTGACCAGGAAGCAGGATGAAAGCCGCGCAATAAACTCACTTAAGGCTCTGCCTCGAACATCTTTGCTTTGTACCAAGTTTGAACTTGGATGGCCGGCGCGAGGAAGGGTAGGGTTAATTGAACTCACGTATAATCCGACAAGTTCTTTTCTGCGCAGCTAGAAGGTGGCCACTAGCCGATAGATGCCCAGAGGGTATCATACTATAACTCATATTTGGTCATCATAGATACAACACAGAGAGCGTGATATTCGTTTAGAGATCCCTAACCTCAGATAGAGAATAAGGAGCCAAACTAATTGCGATACAATAAGCTAATCAGCCTCATTTGCAAGGAGTTTGAATTTCCCGCGTCTGACCATGTTGAGGCTTCCGCCAACTTGCATCGCGATGCATTGCACTCCGCTCACAATTTAGCATTGGCATGTCGACTTTTCTATGCTCCAAACTTGAAATTTATTGGATCTATTGATGCCCTCTATCACCATCCCAGCATCCAATCTGATTGCCCTAGCTGGCTCGTAATACTTTATTTATCAAGACAAACGGATAGATCAATAAATTAACAGAATGGTTAGTATGGACACCTAATCTAGACATTGAGCCTGGACAGTCGCGGCTCGCTGGCTAGATAATCTCAACCATGGTTATAACCGAATCTAACTCCTGTTTCGACTTCGACGTCATCTTAAACTCTAGGGCCGCGTAAGAACGAAAACAATTAAGAAAGCCTCTAAAATAATGATAGAAAAATACTATACCAGGTTGACACTTGATTTCCACACAAACAAAAGGATGTGTGATGAGATAGCCACAATACCAACCAAGAGGCTTCGTAACAAGGTCGCCGGTTTCGTAACTCACCTTATGAAACGTATTCAGAAGGGTCCAGTCCGGGGTATCTCCATTCGCTTACAAGAGGAAGAGCGAGAAAGAAGAGATAACTATGTACCAGAGGTAACTATCAACCTTCGTGGTGTAACCACGTTCATTGCAACAATGCTCTAACTAGCTTCTTCAAATGTCCTATCTCCTTTCTCATCTCCAGATATCTGCCATAGATGTCGACCCTATTGAAGTTGATCCTGAGTCACAGGAAATGCTGGCCGAAATGGGCTTCGACAAAATCCCAAACTTACAACAAACCACGGCCACACCGTTTGCGCGCGTGGGCAGGGTTTAGGAGACGAAAAGATGGTTTGCTTCCGATCTAAATAAAGCAACAACTATACACATATTAGCGATCAGCAAGATGGCGCCCTATCTACTCGGATTTATTATCAGTCTCAACTCTTCAAGGAGGAGGCGCTCAACCACTCCATACTCTAAAGTAATCCTTTTGCCATTCTGGTATATAGTTGACAAAAGTAGCTAGAAAGTGCCCAAAGATAGGTATGCTTTCCGCCGTCATCGCTAGCCCATCCAGTGCTCTCTGCTTAGTATATTCGTCAAAGAACGGAGACCTTAGCAGATACAACAGCAGGGATGAAGCTCGCTGGCTCAATTCCAGTCTCTCGTTAATGTTGAATTGATAGCGTTGGTGGTCAATGTTATGATCTAACAAAGCTCCGTCATCTGGGAATGAGGGTGAGCGCACCAAATGTAAGCTGTAAATGTCCATCGCAACTGACGTGAAGTACGACAACCATGACTTCGTCCCAAAAGCGCCCATCATAGCAAGGTGAACAATAGGTCTTGTTATGTGCAGCATTTCGCCGTATAGTTGACGCTCGGTCAGAGTCGCTGATCTATGTTCACGATACCTATACAGTAGTAGTTTCAGCCGCTGTTCTTGTAGCTTATTGAAAGGTCCCGGAGTTTCAGTTGCATTCAAAGTGTCGGCAAATCTGGATCCTCTTGGAGGTGATTCGGTAATTGAGCGCATTCTACGTCCACTTGATTTGAGAACCATGGATCTCGATTCAGAACTAGACCTCGGTTGCCTCTCTCTAAGTTCATCACATTCGGAATCTGTGCATGAGGGAAACTTTTCTTGCAGTTTAAGTATCTCTGAGTAGTGTCCTCTATCTAAGGGAACTATCGACTGCGTTTTTGATATACCATCGTCGAAGACCAGCAAGAGGATGATTCTTATCGTTGCCTTCGCTATTTGTATTGTAGTTATAATAGCCCATTTTCCCGCATTACCATACGTATCTCTGGCGTAGATCTCGGCCAAGAGCTCTAAACTTTGAATCACGGATAAGCAAGCTCTTAGTTGAGTTGCACAGCTCGATAAATTCAATTTCAGTTGGGGTTGAGCTTGCCTGAGTATGATATCATTACACAGCTGTAAGAGGTTTGCTCCAGACGATAGAAGTTCGCCAAGGATTGGGGACTTTCTCGTGGCCACCAAGTACGAGGACCACCTGATGATCGCTTCAACCTCTGCAGCGACCCTAGGATTTAGTTTGACAAATTGATCGTATTTACTGAGATAGCTTTTGATAGTACCAAAAGCTGAGTTTAAATCTGATTCCATGGTGCCCCAAAGTTGGGCGGGCGAGGATATCACTCAAAATTTGACTTTGTATTGCTCATCCTGGTCAGTACATATCGAACCTAATTTATTCGTCAGTTTGGAGAAGATCCCAGGCTAAATTTATGCATCGTGATGATCAGGGGTGAATGAGTATCTCTACGTGCCGATAGATGAGAATATTTCAAGTTTCTGGAAATGCTTGGTTAACATTCTAACCAAGAGAACAAATTCTGAACCAAAGCACAAGTGACAGGTAGCACAGACTAGCTTTACAATTGTGGTCTTCACTGAAGACTCCTCAGAGCACCTGTAGCAGAAACCATCAGTGCACATTAGGGCGTCAAGTAGAGTACTCGCGGCAAACTAAATATCTGATATGCAATACGTGCAGCTGTGATCTTAGGTTCAGATGAAAAGAGGCAACGAGCAAGACGTCACGGAGCCATTCTATCGATCTAATTACAACTATAGCTCAAAATTTCACTCCCAAATCAGGTATGAGGATGGATTTCTAACTTTACGGCAATTTTTTCTCTGCAACCTCGCAGAGGCCTCAAGTGGGTGATAAGGTTGTCAGGGATTATGGACATGGAAAACACTACTACTGTCAAGAGTGTCATAATAGTCAATTGCAAGCGAAGCACGCCTTTCCGAAAATGCATATCAAAGTTTGTCTGATCACACAGAGATGAGCCACTAGATTTGTTGTATAGTAAGCAAGAGAGCCAAGAATCCATCTACCACTGCTGTCATGTTGATGAGGTGATATGTGATGTTCCGTGGATTATCGATCAACAGTTCCTGGCAAAATACATAAATTTGAAACTGTGGCACCGGAGAACATGCTGAGGATTTGATAATGAAAAAGCCTTTGAGGGGTATACATTGATCCGGGTCAACTTCATCGAGCACTTGGAGGCTAGCGGCCGTTATTTGAGATCACAGTGCATCTCTATTTCGGATTCAAAGACACAGCGCTTGGAATACGACTTTGATATGGCAAGGTTGCAGCATCTAGTCACGATCGAATTGCAATCGAGAGGATAAAAAAGTTTAGTTACGATTTTAAAGATAGACTAACGTTGGAAAGTGCAGAACAGATACCTGCCAATCGACCTTTTCCTGTTTTCTCGGATGGAATCCATGATATGTTTCACCCGGGTCATGCTAGACCACTGAAGCAAGCAAAGGAAGCCCTCCCTCGTGTAGATCCGATTGTTGGTGTTGTGAACGATGAACTGATAAATCGTTACAAGGGGCTCACGGATGTGCGGGAGGCATGGCGTTATTATAGACACTGTCGTTATGCTGATGAGGTGGTCAGAGATACACCATCGGTTCTGATCGAAGAATTCCCGATTGCCATCGAGGTGGATTCTGTTGCTCATGATGACCTACCATATGAACTCTCAGCGTCAAGAAGATGTTCATAGGCATATCAAAGAGTTGGGTATGTTTCTAGCAACCCAGCGGATGTATTTCAACCATAGATCTCAAGATTAGGTTGAAGCACAACTGCTAGCTGGGGGGTCAAGGTCAGACATATTGTTAAAAACTGTCGATCTCAATGAGTGAGGATTGCAAGAGCAGGATTTCGAACAGGTGCAGATAAAAACGGTTTGAAATACGTGCCTCAGTGGGTTCTTGCACAGTGCCATTCGACAGCTGTTGGTTGAGCCGACCAGGTTAGAGTCTTGGCCTCACCATTATCAACATTCAGAATCTGTGCATGAGGGAAACTTTTCTTGCAGTTTAAGTATCTCTGAGTAGTGTCCTCTATCTAAGGGAACTATCGACTGCGTTTTTGATATACCATCGTCGAAGACCAGCAAGAGGATGATTCTTATCGTTGCCTTCGCTATTTGTATTGTAGTTATAATAGCCCATTTTCCCGCATTACCATACGTATCTCTGGCGTAGATCTCGGCCAAGAGCTCTAAACTTTGAATCACGGATAAGCAAGCTCTTAGTTGAGTTGCACAGCTCGATAAATTCAATTTCAGTTGGGGTTGAGCTTGCCTGAGTATGATATCATTACACAGCTGTAAGAGGTTTGCTCCAGACGATAGAAGTTCGCCAAGGATTGGGGACTTTCTCGTGGCCACCAAGTACGAGGACCACCTGATGATCGCTCCAACCTCTGTGGCCCTAATGGACATCCTCCGAACCCTCTTGGCAAAAACTATGAGATTAAGTCTTTTAGGACTCAGTCGCCATGTGCGACTAGAGAAAATCTGGAACATGTTCGTATTTACATCATCGATCACAGGAAGGTTCCCCAAAGTTCGCGAAACTTCCAGAACTTTCCAGAAAATTGTGTGCGCTTGACTCCGAATGATCGCTTTGTTTCGCGTTTTTACTGTGCATGGTATATAATGCGTGCAGCTTTGATCATAGGTTCAGATGAAAAAAGACAACGAACGACACACCACCAAACCAATTCGAATTATCAAAGCCATTAATTCAAGCTCGAGAAACTAAAGTGTTCAAAAAGAGAATCTATCCATATCAAGCCTAACCATGTCACTTCTACTACGTTCACTGTTACGCGATCCCAAGGTAACCAGGCCTCTCTCAAGGGCCGTGCGAAGGTTCGACGATGATTGGCTCGACGAATGGCCATCGAAGCG
>Ga0209372_1000402_pt1 | contig 22644 bp, 18 predicted proteins | sample AgamicAtPe_FD_187170 | JGI IMG/M metagenome (GOLD analysis project Ga0209372, IMG submission 187170) | Agave microbial communities from Guanajuato, Mexico - At.P.e (SPAdes) (version 2) | ecosystem: Host-associated > Plants > Phyllosphere > Phylloplane/Leaf | place: Guanajuato, Mexico | collected... | reverse complement strand
ACTGCTAACCCGGTTGCTCAGTTCGATTGCAAATGGGATCGTTGCGTCACGCAACTTGCATAGCATCCATTTCTCGCAGCATAGCAGCCTGGCCCACATGTCTTCGGGACAGCATAGGCTGGCTGGCTGTTAAAGTTTGGATTCAAAGTGTGTTTTAATGAGTTTGTACAGTACATATATATAGCAAAGTTGGAAGTTTATCTATCGTGCGATCTGAGACAGCGGGAGCTCCCGACGTGCCACTCCCCCTTAACCATCGATGGGTCGTCGAGTTGAGTCCCGCAGGACAGGAGCTGTGTTTGCATCTCCCCACACTCCCCCTCAAACATTGCTCCAGCGTCTCTACGCTGTATTCCACTGTCAATAAGCAATTTGTAGAATTGATTAGCACCCAAGGCTTTTGTCAGAAAATCAGCCTTTTGTTGCTTAGACTCAACATGCTCCAAATGGAATGTCCCAAGTTCATAATGTTCCCTTACTAAGTGGTACTTAACGTCAATGTGTTTGAACTTTCTTCTGGAGTTATTCCTCTTAATCCAGGCAATCGTTGACATATTGTCGATGTACAAGGTTGGGGTAGAGAACAAAAAACCTAGCTCCGAGAGGAAATTAACCAGCCACAGTAATTCCTTTGTTGCCTCCCAAGCAGCGATAAGCTCTGCCTCTGTGCTAGATTGGGCAGCTACTGTTTGTTGGCGAGACAGGAATATTATCGGGCAGCCGCTCAAGAGTATAATCACTCCACTTGTTGATCTCCTATTAACCTCGTCGCCCGCAAAATCCGCGTCGCTAAACGCTTCGATCTCAATCTGATCGGTTGTCTTTGTGTATCTGAGACCAACATCTTTGGTCTGCTTCAAGTACCGCAGCACTCGCTTTATCGCGGCCCAATGCTTATTTTGCGGCTTTTCACAAAATTTTGATAGCAGTATGGTTGGATATAGTATATCTGGTCTAGTACCAAGTGCGATATATAGTAATCCACCAATTGCGGCGCGATAAGGGACATCCGCTCTCTCATTAGTGTTACTATCGTAGAGGATCTTTGGATCTGCAAGCGGTGTGGCGGCTGCTGTGCAATGTTCCATATTGAAACGCTTAAGCATGTCCACTACGTGTCTTTCTTGACTCAGATGTAGACTGTTTCCTTCAACATGCAGTTGCATACCCAGAAATATCTCTCCATGTACTCTGTTCATGCCGAATGATCTTCCTAAGTCTCTTATGAGCTTCAGGCAGGCATCTTGGCTCTTTCCAATAACCAACCCATCATCAACATACAGGCAAACATAGAGACTCTCCTGCAGTTTTAGATAAACGCAAGTGTCTGAGACAATATTTCGAAATCCCAGTTGTGTAATGGCCTGATGAAAGGCCGAGTTCCAGGCCCTAGGAGCCTGCTTCAGGCCATAGAGAGCTTTCTTCAGTTTCAGACACTCGTTTGCACGTACCTCAACACCATCTGGGGGCTCCATGAAGATTGATTCTTCGATAGACCCATTGAGAAAAGCTGTTGAAACGTCGAACCGTTCAACGGTCATGTCGTTTATGATGGCCAGCGCCAGGAGTGACCTGATGGATTCGCCTCTGGCAACGGGAGCGTAAGTCTCGTCATAGTCCAGGCCTTCCTTTTGAAGGAAGCCTCTGGCTACCAGTCTTGCCTTGAACTTCACTATACCTCCATTCTCATCACGTTTGAGCTTGAACACCCACTTCGCTGTCAACTTCGTTCCCTCTTTCGGTCGTGAGGTGACTTCCCACGTGCCATTTGATTGGTGCGCCTTGAGCTCCTCTTCGATAGCGGAACGCCACTTGTCTCGATTCGGACCTGACACCGCCTCCTCAAAACTCGTCGGCTCATTCATTGGCAATCGGTCGTTGGAGTTGACTGTGAATAGCTTGCCTAATCTTTGAGCAACCGATCTGGTAATGACTCCTGATGTTGGTTGACTCACACTACTAGTTCGTTGTTCTGCGTGAGGTTGTACAGCTGGAACCTGACGATGATGAGGTGGGGTTCTAGGGAGCTCTCTTCCTCTAAAAGGTGTCTCTGGGTTCCCTGCTGATGGTGTGGACCAGACCGCGGTCGGACTCTGAGGGAAGGATGGCTCTTGTGATGATGTGCGTCTAGGTGCAGAAGGGGCACTGATGGGGCTGAAATCTGGCGAAGTGATTTCAGAGCTAAATCCTTGCTGATTGTTTCTCGTCGACTCTCTATCGTCAGTTTTTCTTGTCTGGGTACTAGAGCTGGTCGTATCTCTGCCTTGGCTGATACGCTTATCTAGATCATCAAAGTACTGGTCGATCACTCGTCGCTGCGTGCTGCTGTCTGGTATGCTGGCAATCGTGAATGGAGAGGTTCCCAGCTCATCATGCTTAACGTCCACCGTGCTATGTGGCCTAAAGATCACATCACTAGTTATCTTAACTTTCTTAGAGCCCTTCAGCAATACTCGGTAGTTGCTTACTCTCTCAGTAAATCCCACTATATACCCTGGCTCGGTCTTCATGTCGAACTTTGCCATGCGCCGGTCATTGACTAACGAGTGGACCTCTGTTCCAAACGGGACCAGATGTGATATGACTGGCTTGCGTCCCCAGAACAACTCGTATGGGGTCGCATTAGTGCCTCGCCTCGTTACTCGGTTTCTGAGGTAGACCGCAGTGGCAGCCGCTTCAGGCCATACCAATTTTGGCAGCCCGCTATCTGCTAGTAGGGTTCGAATCGTCTCAATGATTGTGCGGTTATTTCTTTCAGCAGTCCCGTTTTGTTCGGGTGTATACGGCGCGGCAAATGATAGTTTTATATGTTCGAGGTCACAAAGCAGCTGAACTTGATTGTTGCTGAACTCTGATCCGTTGTCGGTTAGTATCTCTCGTATTCGCCGGTTGCTCTCTGCTTCAAATACACCGATATAATGCTGCAGCTTCTCTGCCACTTCGCTTTTATTTCCAATCAGATACACATGAGAGTAGTCGCTGAATGCGTCTTTGGCCAAGAGTATGTAGCGCTTATCATCCAAGGAGTCTTCATTGATTCTGCCAATGAGGTCAATATCCACGCGATCTCCGACTGATTGAGGCTCGAAAGAGCTTGCCATGGTATGGCTGGCCCTTGTTCCTTTGCCAAGTGGACAAGTTGAGCACTCTTGCACCTCATCGCTATTTATGATCTCCATATCCCTGGTGCTTCCGTTTTTCGCCATCTCAGTAATCACTCTATGATCAACGTGACCCAACGAGCGATGCCATTCCGAGGTTGTGCGCCTGCCATTTGTTAGCAGCGCTGATCCAATGCTGATTTTTGCATCCAAGTAGCACAGACCATTCGGTTCAATCGTACCGTGCGCAATTGTTCTTCCATCGTATACGATTTTGCAGCCGTTGCGATTTATGATAGTGGACGCACCTTTCTCTGCTGCGCGGCAAGTGGAGAAGAGGTTCTGTGCCATGGCAGGGATATAGAGCACGTTCTGTAGCTTCAATTTATCCTGCCTATACACGAGAGTCACAGTTCCTCGTCCGATGGCATGCACCCACTCTTGATTCCCAACCTGGAGTTTCTCGCTCCATGGTTCCATGTCCGTGAACCAGTCTTGGTGACAACATGTGTGCTGACTGGCACCTGAGTCGATAACCCACCGCTTACTCTTGCTTGATTCTGAACTCACCACTAAGGCGATTCCCTCTTCTTTGTGGTCTTTCTTTTCAGTCTTATCATGGCCACGTTCTTTAGGTTCTGACTTACATTCCCTGGCAAAATGACCAATTTTGCCACAATTGTAGCACCTAAGCTTCTTCTTCTTTTGGTCTCCTCCCTTCGCTGGTCCAGCCAGTAGTGCGACCTCTTTAGAAGCCGTATCCTCACTTTCAGAGCTACAAGCCAGGAGTCGACTGATCAGTAATGCTTTGGTTTGCTTCTCAGCACTCACTGATTCCCAGGCCTCCTTCAACGGATTGTACGAGGCCGGAAGAGAGTATAGCAGTCGTGACATAACGGATACATCAGTCTGCTTCTGCCCTACTGTTTCTAGATGGGCTGCTAGTGCCTCTATCTTGCTAACATGGGTTGCCATGTCGTCCCCAGGACTCTTGCGGTAGGAGTAGTACTCCTCAAATATCTTACCAACAGTCGCTATGTTGGTGCTTTCGTAAACTTCTCGCAAGCGGGCCCAAATCTCAGCTGCCGTTTCACAAGAGACCACCTTCAGTGCCACGGACTGCTCCATGCTGTTGAACAGGATCGCCTGGGTCTCATTATCTTTCTTCAGCCACACGGCATCCCTTTTGGCATCCTCTACCGGCACTAGAGCTGAAGTCAGGTCCCTGGCCTTGAGGTTCACCATGACCTGCTTTTTCCAAAGACCAAAGTTCTTCCCACCAAATAGTGGCAGTCGAGTTGGATTTCCGTCTGCGTTCATGACTGACTTTGAATTTTCGCTACAGTGGACTTAGTTCGGATTCGCGTCGATTTGGCTGTTAACCTGTTAAAGTTTGGATTCAAAGTGTGTTTTAATGAGTTTGTACAGTACATATATATAGCAAAGTTGGAAGTTTATCTATCGTGCGATCTGAGACAGCGGGAGCTCCCGACGTGCCACTCCCCCTTAACCATCGATGGGTCGTCGAGTTGAGTCCCGCAGGACAGGAGCTGTGTTTGCATCTCCCCACACTGGCCTTGGCTTGAGTTTACACATCACAGTGTGTACTTACAATGTATGTACCAAAATGACTAAAATAAATGAGAAAAATAAATAGAATGATTAAAAGCTCGACACAATTGAGATAATATCGGGTATCATTTCGATGAATCTTTAGGACGAATTGAATTCATCTGTTATTTATTTGAGAGATTTATCAACCCCTTGCAGTATTATACTATGATTATCAACAAGGCAAGCTCACGGCTTTGTAGCCAAATCAATTCTTCAAAAACTAGGTCATCTGTACTAACTTTGCATCTTTCGAGAACCGCCTCAAGTGCTTCAACAACTCTACAGAATCCTTCCACCCCTCTCATATATCCTCAGAGGCGTGGTTCGACAATAGGAAATTTGAATCTCAGACTAGCCACTGTGACAAAACCGAAAGCCAAATATGGAGGAAGGTTTATGGTAACCCTCTTGCCCGGTGATGGTATCGGGCCAGAAATGATGCGCCATGTAAAGACCATTTTCAAGGTCGGTGGCGTTCCGATTGATTTCGAGGAAATCAATTTAGATTCCATGAACGAGAATATTGAAAAGATGGAGGAAGCGATAACTTCTATTAAACGAAACGGCATTGCCCTGAAAGGGAACATTGAGACTCGCGAACACTCTAAATATTTCAAGAGCCGTAACGTAGAGCTGAGAACTAGGTTAAATTTATATGCAAATATTGTTCACATAAAGAGTCAGTCTGGCGTGCGTACGAGACACCGAAATCTCGATTTAGTTTTGATCAGACAAAACACGGAGGGCGAATATTCATCAATCGAACACGAGACTGTACCTGGCGTCGTTGAATGTCTCAAGGTTGTGACTCAGAAGAAATGTGATCAGATAGCTAGGTATGCATTCAACTTTGCCATTCAAAACAACAGAAAAAAGATCTCATGTGTCCACAAAGCAAATATTATGAAAGTTAGTGATGGGCTCTTTCTAAATGTCGCCCGCGAGGTATCGAAAGATTACCCTGAAATAGAATTCGAAGATATAATCATTGATAACTGTAGCATGCAACTAGTCTCTAATCCCTGGCAGTTCGATGTTCTACTCTTACCGAACCTCTACGGTGCAGTACTGACAAACATCGCATGTGGTCTTGTTGGTGGACCTGGTCTTACCTCCGGAGTTAACTTCGGGGACGAGTATGCTGTGTTCGAGACTGGTGCACGAAACACAGGCAAGGCGATGGCCGGAAAGAATACGGCGAATCCGATAGCTGTTATTAATGCTAGCGCAGATTTGCTGCAGCATCTTGAGTTGGACACTTACGCTTTCAAAATCCGGAGAGCAATCAACAAGGCGCTGAATGAGGCTCACGTACATACTTCGGATATCAAAGGTCAATACTCGACGACTGACGTGGTCAACTTTATCACAGATGATATAAGGAGACGATCGAGCCTAGATTGACAAGATCAGAGCGAGGAATTTTTTTGGACGAATGCTAATATCTGAATAACACGAGAAAGTTGTTTGAGCCGTAATCGGTGAATCAGAAATCTGCATCACCTAGCTCTACGAACTTCGATTCCAATGCTAACGCACCAACCAACGTCGGCATTCTATACACCCATACCATAACTCATTTAACAGCTCCGGATTGTCAGTCTTAGTGACCGAAATGATCTTTCAAAGACACAATTGTGAGCTATACTATGACCACACCTTGATGTTTTGGACCGCCACAGAAATATCAATGAGTTCTAGTGTGCATTTGTATCTGAGATCCATGTATCAGTGATGCAACTGATTTTACCACGATAGATCACGGTCGATGAAACTCTTAGTGTTACAATTATATCAAGTAAATAACTGCCTTTGTCAACTGTACTCAGAGAACACCTCGGATGATGTTAAACCTACACCAATCTGAGGAAAAATTAACACTGTTGTAACGATGTCTTTGTAGTTTTGATGACGGGGCACTTTTGCCGCTATGGGTAGTGGTTCTGGCTTTGGTAGTAGAATGATATCTAGATTATAGTTAGTGTTTATTTTTGGTTTTGAATTCATTGGCTGACCATCGGCGCGAATTACAAACAGATCGCTACAGTGCGGACTAACAGCTGTGCGACCAATAAACACTAGAGTACAAAATCAATCGGTCAACGACTGTGCAGCTTTGAAAAGAAATAAAAAGAGGTCTTTGAGAATATTATGTACTCACAACTAAAATAGGTAAATGGATCTTATTTGTTCTCGGCTTCTCGAGCTAGCTCCTGTAAGCCCCCGATAAATCAATTTGTTCTTATCTGTTTTAGATGACTCAGTGACAAACCCGACGTCCACCTCATTTTAGATGTTGATAGTGCTTTTTGACTTCAAGTTCCGCGTTGTTTGGACTGTTCACTATGAGCGGTTGTAACGACAGCCAACCCAATGGTGGTTTAGCATCATCAATTGGCCCAGAGAGTGACAAGTCATGTTCATTAGACGACAAACCACGAATACTCATCATGGGGCTCAGAAGAAGCGGAAAGTCGTCCATCCAAAAAGTTGTGTTCCATAAACTGTCGCCAAATGAAACACTGTTACTAGAAAGCACGAACAAGATAGTCAAGGATGACGTATCCGACTCTTCGTTTGTATCCTTTGTTATATGGGACTTTCCAGGCCATTTAGACTTCTGTGATCCAACCTTCGACGCGAAACATATATTTGGAAAATGTGGAGCACTTGTATTTGTGATAGATGCCCAAGACGATTACACTGAAGCAATGAACAAGTTGCACTTGACAGTAGTTCATGCCCACAAGATTAATCCCGACATAACATTTGAGGTATTCATTCACAAGGTGGACGGATTGTCTGATGACAGCAAAATTGAGGCCCATAGCAACATAAATATCCGGGCCAATGAGGACCTGATGTTTGCAGGCTACGAAAACGTTCGCCTAAGTTTCTATCTGACCTCAATCTATGATCATACAATTTTCGAGGCTTTCTCGAAAGTTGTTCAAAAATTGATCCGTCAACTACCAACTCTTGGAAACCTACTCAACTTTTTCATCTCAAACTCTGGAATAGAGAAAGCGTTCCTATTCGACGTTGTTACGAAGATCTATATAGCTACAGACTATGCTCCTGTCGATATGCAGAGCTATGAACTATGTTGCGATATGATTGATGTTATTATAGATATATCGTGTATTTACGGGTAAGTCCCGGGACAATCCCCACTCCTCCAACCATCTGTTAACACAATAGTCATTGACTAGACTAACTGACTCTGTCCATCGAACTCGACCGTCTAGAGTCGAGGAGGCGAACGACGGAAGTGCATTCGACGAGCAATCTTTTTCGGTGATAAAGTTGAATAATGGTATGGCGTTATATTTGAGAGAAGTAAACAAATTTCTTGCTCTAGTTTGTATTTTAAGAGAGGAAAACTTCAACGAAAAGCAAGGTGTGATCGACTATAATTTCCAATGTTTTCGACAAGCAATCAAGGAAGTATTCGAACTAAAAAACGTACGATTCATATCTAGCTGCGGATATGCGGATAATATGGCTTCTTGATCGAACTAACTACAGTAGACAGTTGACCGCGCAATGAAACTAGGTCTTCGAAAGGATTTTCCCACCGGATATGACTCTAATTCAGCTACAGCATGTGTCGAACTGACTATATTGTATCAATTATACCAACTCGATAGTAATAAAAATGCACTCGCGAACTCGATCTGTGGTTCAGAATTCAGATTATATCGTTCCTCTGTCTCTCACAAGGTCTAGATTGGTCAACAATCGATGGTTCACTGATATCGATACAAGCGCTGTCAGTCGCTGCCAGGAGCTCAATTTCGGAAATGCTGCGTTCAATATGGGTGAGGGATCTCGGGGCATTACACATGAGTCCTGCACTCTGGTATTGAAAATAGGAAAAGCCGATAACCATCAACTACGATCGCAGGATGGAGACCACTTCATGCACAAATGAAGATGAGTAACCAAGATCAAACAGAACAATTGCATACAAGTAGCCACATCATCAGCCAAGGTTCTCAGTTGCCAAAAACTCGCAAAGAACCCACTGATTTGGCCTGTATGAAATTTCGAGCCAAAATAGTCCATCGTGACACTCGAATTCTGAGGAGCGATGCGGTGTGAAACATTCACTCAACCAGATATAAACTTAAAGCCAGTAACATTGAGGCTGGAACCGGAACAGAGTTAAACTGCGAATCAGCTGTGCGGTGGAACCAAAACTCTCTGAGTGGAAACTCAAAATATTCTGAGAGAACCCATTCGTGAAGTTGCAATCTATTTATCTTTCACCCTCAATTTGATTACGAGGATAGCGGTCTTTATTCCGGGCCGCAGCACAAATTCCCTCCTTCTAAGGTGCAAGACCCATTTGTTACTATTAATCCAAACAAGTCTCCGATCATTCGTTAACCTGACGAAAGCCGGAACAGAATTATCAAAGATGGGCTTTGAATCGCACCGATCTAAGAAATTGGTACTCGTTAAGTTCCTTGTATGAGTTAGGGCCTTTCGAATCGGGCTTAGACGTCGTATCCTTGTGCGTAGAATAGGCAACAGTAACAACACAGCCAAAAACGTATCAGCTTCCATTGGGTGCCCAATATATTCATTTGTAAAGTACCAAGCATGCCGAATGGAAGAATTATACTGGTCGTGGACAACAGGCGCTTCGTGGTTGATCCAGCAATATTCTCTGCTTATCCTAACACAATGCTGGGCAGGATGTTCGGGTCGACATCGACACCATTATTGACCCGACCGAATGACAGAGGAGAGTACGAAGTCGCTGATGGCATATCCGCAGATTTGTTCAAGGCCATCCTGGACTTTTATCGAGATGGCATAATACGTTGTCCAAACCATGTAAGCGTTTGCGAGCTCAGAGATGCATGCGACTATCTTCTCATACCTTTCGAGTCAACTACAGTAAGGTGTTTTGATCTGTTAGGTCTAATGCATGAGTTGAGCAATATCGGTGCCAAAACCCAATTTGCAATTTACCTAGAGGAATCCATACTACCAGAAATGGTAGTTGCAGCACGTAGAGGTAGTCGTGAGTGTCATATAGTTATCCTCGCCGATGACGACGTGGTGGACTGGGATGCCGATTATCCACCTCCAATGGGAGAGGAGTTTTCACAAATTATACACTCAACACCCATTTACCGCTTCTTCAAGTATGTTGAAAATCGAGAAGTTGTCAAACAAGTGCTCAAAGAGCGCGGACTGAAAAAAATCAAGCTCGGAATCGAGGGGTACCCAACACACAAAGAGAAAGTTAGGCGGCGGTCCGGCAGTAGACCAGAGGTTATATATAACTACGTTCAAAGACCATTTGTGAGGATGAGTTGGGAGAAAGAAGAGGCGAAATCCCGCCACGTTGACTTTCAATGCGTGCCCTCAAAATCGTCGACTAATCTAGCTGAGGGTGCCGTCCTGACGGATGCCGATGGTATCCCTTTCGCCCCAGGTGATCAAGTCGCAGGTGGGGCACTGGCAATGGGCATACCAAGAGACCTGGTTGGTGTCAATCCCTCCATTTATGATGATGCCGACTTGGAAGCCCAATCAACGCCAGCTGATGAACACCCACCAAACGAGCTGGAGCAGAATTACCCGCCCAGAGGATCCCCTCAGCCACAGTTTGTTGCTGAAGATGATGAAAGTAGTGGAAGTGGTAGGTGATAAAACATACATCAGATATGATTAAACCAAACATTTCAGTTTTGATCAGAGCTCTTCTGTAAGGACAGCGCACCTCTACCTGGTTGACTCACTCTCCAAATTGTTAGTCCTAGTTTACACCTGTCTGGCAGCCAGACTTCGTGCTCAAAATAGTACTTAGGACGCCCTTTATCCCGTGATCAATCTCGGGCCACGCCATGCACATTGTACGTATGGACACTGGCTTTGAGCCATTAGCTCAGGCGTGGCAACATCCTGTACTTAGTCAGGTTGAGCATAAAGGTGTGAGTTGGTGCGACAGGCTGCGCTCTTCGAGAATTCGGTCTCACACAATTACAATTGTGAACAAGTATAAAATCGATCAATTTATAGCTGTCCTTCAAAGTTTCATCTGAAAACAAGTATGGCAACAACTGAGAGCGCAGGTATCAAGGATGCCCATCAGCTTCTGACAGATGTCATCAGCAACGAAGACAGATCAGCAACTAGCAAGCTGTACAGCAAATGGGCATCGAACTATGAGGCCGACATGCGAGCTGTACAATATTTTGGGCCGACTAAGCTCATGGAATTCTTCGAAAAACTTGGTGTTCCAGAGGGCGGGAAGATACTCGACGTCTGCGCTGGCACAGGTGGCCTTGGTAGGGAGTTAGTAAAACGTGGTTTCACCGACATTCACGCGATAGATGGATCAGAAGCTATGCTCGCGAGGGCTAAGGAGGAGGGAAACTACAAGAGCTACACGCATCTGCTCTTCGAGCCAGATTCAAAGCTTCCCTTCGACGATAACTCGTTCGATTGTGTACTACTGGCGGGCGTTTTTGCTCCAGGACACTTACCAATCGTCGCTCTGCGAGAGGTCTGTCGAGTTACCAAGAAGGGTGGAGTAGCAGCCTGGATATGCTGCGATCCAGCCTATTATGAGGATAAAGACAAGCAATATGCGGACAAAGGCTTTTACAAGATTGTAGATGAACTTCGCGACAAAGGGCTCTGGAAAGTACGTGAAGGTTTTCCTGTTTCGGTCCCATACATTGAGTACAGTGATGGATTTGTAATGGCGTACGACATAACTGGCTAATCACAAGGTTGGACCGCACTATTTAATAATGATCTATCGATTCAATATAATCATAATCGCTTTAACCACAATTTGCAGTGTTTTCATCTATTAGGTATAGACTTGAGGTTGTTGATTCTAGTTTTGAGATCCGGCCAGTTTTTGTCTGAGCTGTCTTTCACTAGATAAAGGAATGAATTGAAGAAGCTTTCAGGATCGACCTCTGCTACTGCTCTTGGACCCCAGGAGAACGTTCGTGATTCTTGGTGCTTGTCCATTCTTAAATAGAGTCTTTTGGTGAAAGAGTCCAGGTAGGATTTTGTCTCATCTCTGGTCAGATTTAAGGGTCTTAGAGAGGCCTCAATTTCGTCTTCGCTGAGACGCTCATCGGGTGCAACGAAGATGTCTATCAATACAAAGTATAGAACTGCAAGTTCATTACACATTGCCTCAGAATGGTTCATTAGATCGGCAAAGTCAGTTTTACTATTGATTAGGAGGTATCTTGTTTTGTCCTCGAGCTCATAGAGTCTCATACCGAAAGTTTTGTTGAGCTCCTTATTGGCCTCTTGTACTATAGCTGCAGCAACTCGGTAGTTCACGGTAGGAAAGGCGAGCTTGTTGAGCTCCTGTCTTTTAATTGGATTCCTGTCTTGGCCCAGGATTATGATAGCTTGGACACAATTCCTCAAAAGTTTATCACGGATAGTGGCTTCAAGTTTGCTTGTTGCATCGAGAGCTTCTTGGCTCGGTCGCAGGGGAACAAACATCGTGCCGCTGAGTGTGGAACTTGACAATCAGATGCAGGATCACTTCAGAGGTCTTTTGGAACATTTGATGAATCTAATCCAAATAGAGACGGTGAGGAGCAGGTTTTTTGGATCTCTCCGTGGTGATTCGGTAATCAGATACGCGTGACTGGTGCTGTACAACCATGTGCGGTGACTGTGCGGATCTGGAAATTTGAAAATAGAGAGTCGGGCGAATTGTACAGAAGAAAACGCAGATCCGTTAAAGAAATACACCAAATTCGCAGAATTGGAAATGTCAGCGAATATGTACTCACAACTAATTGAGCCGTGTGTTGTACTCTGAGGTTGGACCCTTGTTCAAAAATCGACCACAATCTGTCTATTGCTAGATCAAGTCTTGAAAATGTTACCTGAGTCAGGATAGAGCTCTAATGATATCACAGGAGGTCTTAGCATAATGTACGCTGCATGTCCGCTACGTCACCATGGCTTGCCAATATCTCTTTACAGAGGAAATACTGAACATGATGCACGCTTTTGGTGATTCTGGTCAGCCACTTCATGAATCTGCAAGATTAATCGAATCAATAGTACATGAACAACTTGATGCTCTTATAGATAAAGCTACTGACATAGCTAATCTCAGAAATTCCTCCGTTATAGGCGCAGAGGATATTTTGTTCTTACTTAGGAAAGACAAGTCTAAGCTTGTTCGTCTCATTAACCATCTCTATGTTAAAGATATCAAGTCCTCAATAAGCGATGGTGCATCTAACCCAACCGAATTACGTATGTACGATGTTACTAGATCCCATCAAAGTAGACGTGTGAAGATTTGCTACGATTACCTAACACAATTGGATGAGTTTGGAGAGTATAAGAAGGTCTTCAATCAAGCACTATTCGACGAAATTAAGAACCAGCGACTTAGAAGGATTGATTCATTAACTAGAAACATGTCGCACCTAGACTATGTTATATTTACCAAAGCGCGTCAAGTCAGTTTTATGAGCAAAGTGAAGCCTGACAAGTTCAGCGAATGGCTACTTGGTGCGAAACCACACGTAAAGATGAGCGTGTTCGCCTTCGAAATGATTCAATACCTAGCTCACGAGACTGTGGCTCAAATTATAGACATGGCTTTGTTGGTCAAGCAAGATATTGAACGGGATCCGAACGACCCTCTCTCAGTATTGATTACAAAAAGCGCTCACAACAATTCCGAAAAAGCTAACCTCAATAGCCATTGTCAACAGCCTAGATCCTTCAACATACCGTACAATGTCACAAACCCAAACCACCAGAAATGTGTCACACCAAGTCATATTTATGAAGCTCTGAGAAGGTATTGTGCTCCAACAGGGCCTTACAAAGACTACCAGCTTAGGAGTAGGGAATCACCCTTGATTATTCTGTGCATTTAATTTTGTTTTCTTTAGCCAAAATCTTCTCAAGCCTACCAAATGTTGATGATACCGAAAACTAGACTGAGGTTTCTCAAGATAAAAGACTTCTTTTCCAAGACGGTTTGCCCTGTTGGATTTCAGTTCCACCCTCAGGCTTGGCGCTTCCGTTGAATTTGTTCTTGGCCTTGTCTTTGAGAGTTCCCTTCATCTTTTTCTCTATAAACTTTCGCTCCCTCTCCATCTCCACACGTAGCTCTCTTATCTTCTTCTTCAAGAGGTTGCGATCATTCGAATTGAGAACACCAAGACCCTTCAGAACGGTACTATCCAAGTTTATCAGAGATTGGCCGTTCACATTTCTGTCTTCGAATTTAGAGATGTATTGATCTAAGCCCAGAGCTAGCAACCAAGTGCTTACCTGAGTGGTAGTCCATTCAGATACAGGTTTGTTATGCCATTCGTTTGTCTGGAAAGGAACTTGTATATCTTGTGTGGGTTGGAAGTTGTCATCTTTAGATGTTGTCGAATGCACAATCGAAGAGGTTGAATTCAAATGGAGATCGTTGGCGGATGGCCGCTCTCGGAGCTTGCTCGGCGTTACAACGTTTTCATTATAATTGCTCGCAACATTGTGGTTGTTGTTGTTCAGGCTGTTCAGTGAGTTGGTGGAGGGGTATGAGTTGACTGAGTGGGGCGGAGACGGCTCGTTAATCGAAACGGGCAATGGCATAGGATTCAATCCGTGGAACAATTTCGTTGGCTGTGAGCTAACCCCAATCGGATGTGGTAAATTTGGTTGACTTAGTCTATGAAATGCAAATTGGCAGCTTGAATTTTGGCTGTGTTTGTTGCTCTCTAATTGTTGATTCAGAAGGTTTTCGCTCGGAGCTCCCCTCACAGAGGGTGACGTTGGTGCTTGACCTAGTGGTCCATTTGCTACCATTGCGGGACTGCCGTTGCTCATCAGGTTTGATAGCTGCTGCTCTAGCATCGATATGACGCGCTGCTTTATTTGGGGATTTTGTGTCGATTGGTTCGCTCTAAAGTTATCCAATATTTGTCGAACCAAACCAAACACGTCTAAGCGAGCTTGACATTGTCTTGAGTAGTTGGTTTTGTCAGTCGTGTCGTAAAACTTCAGTCCGTCTTCTAAAATGGTTCGATTAACAGTTTCAATAAGAGAACCGAGCTCAAATTCAATTTCATCCAATTTTTGCTGATAAAGTTGCTCCCTTCTAGTGAAGCTTTGCTCTCTAGATTGCATGTCCTTAATTATTCGCTTGGCTCTATGATACTTCTTCTCTAACATTTGACTAGAGTCTTTAATATCATTGAATTGTTTTTCAAATCTATCTGCCTGCTCGCGAGCATCAGAAGCTTGATTTTGAGAGATCTCCAATCTATTATTCAGATCTCTTAGGTCCTGCTCAAGTTCATTCAATTTGATCTCGTTATTGTTCTTCAAGTCATCCAAAGACTTGACAGCTTCATAATATTGACCTTGTAGGTCCCTGAGATTCTGCTCCAGAATATGTTTGAGACTCACCTCTCTTTCGAGAGATTCGATATACTCTTTATCCGCTCCACGAGTTTCATCTTCATTTCTGAATTCGATTTCATGAGCTGAATATTGGAAGTGATTTGAGACAGATTCAATGGTTAGGATTCCATACACATGACATTAGGTGAATTTAACGAGAAGGATTCCGCGTACCAACAAAACGGAGAGAACTCAAGAATTGCGACAAGTTGCACTTCTTAGACCATAGAATATTGGAGGTGTCATTGGTTGGGCGGGGAACTAAAATTCTTTGAGTAAAGTGGGTGACATCAGCTATATCGAGGTATAGTGTCAGAGCTAAGTTAAAGATACGAATCCGCGAGGTAATGCGCTACCATGCAAGTGATGCCAGCACCTGGGCATGCGGTTTCGCCGTTTAGTGGTGGGGACTCGTGAAATGAACCAGCCAGTCAACTCTATTGGCAGATGGGCGTGCGCGACCAACAGGTACTTACATGCGCAGAGCTAGACAAGTTAGGTCAAACTTAATAAACGAGATCTTGGGCCGCACATGTCTCGAAATGGCAATGACTGCTTTCACCGCTGGCAAGCGGGGGCAAACTTTCAGTCGCACACACCCATGTATAAGACAACTGCACGCCCACGTAGATTTATCCACATACCCTGTATCAGCTCACAATTTACTTCCATTCGCATTGTCCCAAGAGATTCAGTCCCACTCGCTTTCCGGACAGACTGGCTTTCAGGCCATCGAATTGATTCACTTGTTCCAAGCAAACTTTCAATTCTAGGCCGAATGCGCACAAGGACCATCTCTACGAGCGATTAACAGTCCAAGTTAAGATTAACAAACTCAGTCGTTTCTACGACAAATGAATCAGTTTCCACAGTGTCTTAGGCCAAGCCTTAGCCTGAATGCAGTTGGTCATCTTGTGGATAATGACAGAGCAACTACAATCCAAAGCCTCAATACTCCCTCTCGAAACTGTGATGTATATGGACAGTGCGAACCTTAGGCAACTTCATCATCACTCTAAGAGCGAACTCAAAGCAATCGAAGGAAATTGATTAAGATTAGAAGATCCTATGCTAAAAATGAAAACTAACCTCATTACAATTGCAATCTATCTAATCTTACAATTAGCTTTAGTTGAGCCATTTAAAAATGAAACGAGTATCGACGAAGGGGGTCTCGTATTTGAGGTACCACCATCATTCAAGCCCAACAATGACCCGGAGAACACACTTGATATTGTTCAGAAGGCTCGGAACAATGAGATTAGTGCAGAGATGATCACGAACAAAACTCGTGCAATGATATCCTGCGAAACGGGCGAAATACTCGTCAAAATTAACTTCACTGAACCTTTTAGGGGTGTAGCTTATGCAGATTATGATAGATTCTCGCCGTGCAAGTTATTCGGTGAAGGTGGTGATTATTATGAAATGCGTCTACCGCTAAAAGGATGCGGCACAAAGCAGGAGGCGCCTCGACTATTTGTAAATAATATTGTAATACGATTCCATAGATCTCTAGAGTTGGAAGAGGATGAGGTTAAAACAATTGTATGTCGGTATCCACCACCACAGGCACCCGCACCGCCACCTCCACCAGGACTTCCGGCTAAAGTTGTTAACGCACTGCCCGAGCCAGCAAAACTAACTCAGTATGAACCGTTCGTAATCATAGCCGGCCTACTATTCTTTGCGCTATTATTGGCGGGAGTGACCACTACCTCCTATATGACAAGAAAACAAACCCTAAAGCCAATCAATACACCATTGCCAATAACCTCGAAAACAGAATACGATGACTACATAGACAATCAATCGATAATAACTACAGAGGCAGTAGACACTAACGTAAAAATAATTCCATTCCCTAAACTAAGCACCCAGCTTGTAGATGATGTCTTTATAACAAACATCGATGAGGTTGAGACCATGGAAAATCTAATTCATCATAAACACCTAACTCCAAAGCCTCGAATCGAGCATCATAGTTACGATGATACTTTTGTAACAAATCACGTGGAAACCATCGAGGAAGAGACGTTGAGGCAACAAAAGTTAGCGGAACGACGACACTTAAGTCGCTTAGAATGTGATGATGCATACTTAAACAACCAAGATGAGATCATCGAAGAGGAGAGACTATCGCATCAAAGAGTACTTGCGAAACCTTCAAAGCTGGAAGTTAGGACAATCGAGGACACCTTCATCACTAATGTCGACGAGGTGATTGAAAGAGAAAACACGACTTACCTGAAGAATCATGAGACATGCTCTGAGAAGCAGGTTGGGGATCATGAGGGGCTTCAGCCGTATTTCCGAGATTGTTAGATGTAGGAAGATTGCTCTGATTGGTAATAAACTGATCTACAGCACCCACAATTTCGGCTGAATGTTGACTTTCTGCCTCTCTTCTTTCCTTGCGTTCTTTTGATTTTTCTATCTCGTACTCGGCTGATGCAGCGACAGGATCTATGTCATCATTGCGCCTGTCATAGTCCTCTATGGCATGGGTGCTGAATATTTTCACCGGCTCATCGCTGAATCTAACTTTGGATTTAATTGATGATCCAGTCTGATTTGAAGATTGGTCTGCCAGAGAACTTTTGGATGAATCATCTATCAGCTTGTTTTCTGACTCCTTCGTATCAGTATTAGTGATGGGCTCAATAATTTTGGTTTCGGAGTTTTGGACGGTTTTCTCTGGACTAGTTGTTGGCATCGAAATAGATGCAGTGCGACTTAGTAATTGTCTCGCCTCCTCTTCGGTCATCATTTCGACCTCTTGGAAACATTTCTCAAAATCTAACGTGTCTGGGATACCACTAATGTCACAATTACTTAGATCTTGTATGGCAGAGTCTACGTCAGGATTTTCCTTGCTTGCGTCTCGTGCAATTTCGAGAACTATCTTATCAATTAGGTCCTTTGGAGGCGGCTTGATCTGTGGATGAATTTTCGGAGTGGTGGGTCCTCGAGCTTTGGCATTGCCATCACTGGTAGTGCCTGAGCTATTTGAGTGCGATGCTGATCGGTTTGAAATGACTCTTGGCTGAGGTCGGGGGTGGCTTGGCTCCGATTTTGATACAATGGTAGATTTGTGTATATCAACGTTAGAACCTGATTTACCAGAATCATTGGAACGCACGATGGGTCCAGCTGAGGTGCGGGACCTAGGCGAACCGCCGTTGCTCATGTGTGATGTTGCTCTGGCGGCTGCAGAAGCAGCATATCGGCTTGTCACCGTTCCTCTAGGCTTTTCGGGGGCGATTGGTCGGTCGGTTTTGGTAACTGGACCGACGTTAGCACTCGAAAGTCGCTCGAACACAGCTTTGGCACTTCTGAATCTCGAGACCCTACTCGCGGTTCTATTTAAACCACCACCAGTAGAGGACCGTTGAGGCGATGTAGTTGAAGTACCATTGATGCTGTTGCTACTTCCGCTCGATGCAGAGCCCCTCTCTTTCTCTCTATCATTACTGTTGCTGTTCTGAATTGCTGAATTAGCTGACATGGCGCCACAGTTGAGTCGTTCCATGGACATGGCTTGGCGCCTGTTAGCCAATAAGTTTCTATTGGCATTGCTCGAGGCTGAACTCAATGTTCGGCTTCTTATTTCTTTGATAGTGGTTGGTGAATTTTCGTTGCTGACTTGTTTGCCAGTGCAGTTTGTCCCATTGCTTGTGCCCAGTTTGCTAGCTGCTTGTGGACGATACATGTTATCCAAGTGACAACTGACTATGAATGCGTCCACCTAGCGGTCTTCGGTCAAGATGCTAGATAATGGACGTCGTTCACTCGGTAAAAGCGAGCTAGATAAGCAAGATAGATCCCTCTTTTGGTGGTTAATATTGTAGTATTTCATTGAGCAAGAGCTCGCATTCGCAATGTATAAAAATTAATAATAATGGTACAAAAATATCCGCTGCAATAGTTGAACGTTCTTCTCTAGTCTGGCAAAGGGTTTCATTGGGTGGACGCAATCTTTTTGCGATTTTGATAGGAATATCCTAGCGGTTTCAGTAGATGCGTTATGTTGCTCAAGACCAGTCAGTGGTTAGTTTGCTGCAGCAGCTGTTTGTTGTCAAACAGAATGTCGTCCCTTCTCGCTTAAGTTCTTTCCAACTGAGAAGCTCCCCTCACAAACGACGATCTTCCTTCTCCTCCTCCTAATCCGTTAGTATATTTCAATTGGCAGTTCGAGGTAGCTCACAGGTGGTGGACGTTTGATGGTTGGATGGATAGTCTTGGAAGAGCTCTCAAGCTGAATCGGAAAGGTTTGCGCTCGAGGCGCAGATTCGCCTCAACCAAATCGTTACCAATACCAATAATGAGCATGGAAAATTCTTCCGACGGCCAACACTGTTCAAGCAAATCGTTGGACGTAAAACAATTTCTTTCATGGAGTTTGAATGCTGCCAAAAGTGTTCTCCGTTTCGCCTCCACTCGGTCGGCCTGCTTTTCAGCTGGTTCAGCTTCGACTTCTATTGCTTGGTAATGCATCAACTAGCTTCAATACACTTTTTCTTCTTCCCTCCTCTCCTCTTCTCTTCAATCTCGCTTCAAAGTTAAAAAGCCTCCCCTGAGCTGCGACTCCCCCGAGCTCAACTCCTTCAAGACTTTTTGGCCTGGACAGGATGAAGGAGGCTTAGAAGAGGGCGAGCAACTTGACCTGCATTCATATCTATGGCTTACCGCCGGTCCAGGCGCTTTGCACAGCTGAGAGGGGAGGCAGAGAGCGAGAGAGGCTTGATTGGAGCCAGAGTTGCTTTGGACCAGCGAAATCCGGAGGGAAGAGAGGCCGAGCTGACCGTCGCTCGTACACAGAACCTTTCCCCCGATTCCACTCTACGAGCTAGCAACAGTGACGCGTTACACAGACAGAAATAGCAACCAGTTCTCTCCGCTGCAGTGCCCAGCGCAGAGCTCACTCCAGTCGTCCCTACGGCTCGTTCTGTCCGTCTCAAAACGTTCGCAAGCCAACTTTTGCGTTTGAGATAAGGGAGTTTATGCGCGCGAACGCAGGAGAAACCTCCTCCACTGGTCAGCGCTAACCGGCGCATCCTCCTCTTGCGGCTCTCCGTCCAGCAAGGCTAATCATGAAGCGCGCAGGGCTCTGCAAGAGTGCAGCCGGGAGCCAGCGTTTGGTGAGAATGAACCGAAAGTCCGAATGGAATCGAATTGGGCAGCCTGTTGGGCTTCGAGAAAAGGGGGCAGAGAGAACCTTTAAAAAAAGAAGCAACGGGTTGGCTGGCGCAGGCGCGTTGTGCAACAGCAGCCTCTCTGGCGCTCCATTTGAAAATCAGGTTCGCGCCTTCTCTCCCTCCCTTGACCATCTTTTCATGTGAGTTAACTCGAAAACTGGTTATACTCTGCGGGCGGATTCACTTGGCGTCAAGATTTTAGCGCATAATGAGCGGCGCTTCTAGCGCAAACTATTCACCATTGAATCAAGCAATGGATCATGACGAAGACGATTGCGCTCGATCACCTCAGCGGCCAGTTTATTGCCTAAATGGGCCCATTTGTTAAGCCTCTGATATACATCTATCATCACCTAGGGCTGAATTTAAGCTGAGAAATTTGAAGTTGAGTTCAAGCCATCATCATAAGCTCGCATTAGTTCGTTCACTTTCAATCGATCCAACAAGACGGCTTCATTTAGCCCCTGGCTCTTTTTGAGGCTCTTGAATTCTAGCCGGCAACTCAACACAACCGATAATGCCACCAGTCTCATCAACTAAACGAAGAAAAACGTCGACATTGATTTTCGGATAAGTTCTCAAAATCGGTAGGGTCAGCTTGAACTTATATGGCTTGTCGGACTCGAGAGGGCAATCGAAGCCATAGTTGCCGCAAGCGTTGTCAGGGTTCACGTGAAATGGCACAGGAAGGGTATTCAATTTGCCCGCTACCTTCACTTTGACTTGCTGAATCCGTTGTTCTGGTGCAAGTTGTTGGAAGTATTTTCATTGGGAAAGCAAGCGGTTTCAAAGCGATAGCAAATCAGGGGGTTAGAAGTGGGATAGATGAAAGTTGCTCCACCATAGTTGACTAGGGAGGGAAGTCAACAGGTTTTTGAGCTTATTAGCTACAAATGCCAATCATACTAACTTGGAACGAAGTCCACCTCGATTGATTTGTTAAAACCTCGCAAAAACGGACAGACGTCTTGAGAGGACTCGCAATCGCTGACTCTGACATTGCTTATCGTGGCCACAGATTTCTCGAGCTCTGGTAGGATTTTTGTGCCATCATAATCAGTGCTTAAGTTGGTTAGTGTCAATTTGGCCTTATATGGATCACGAAGTCCCTGCCAAGGGTGGCCGCTTACTTACCACAAACACTAAACTTGGTGGCGTGCAATAGGTGCGGATATGCAACAATGGCCACAATCGCAAATGCGACGTATCTTCCAATCATGACTTGAAATTTTAATTTGAGCTTCTATATCGTTCAACTTTCTAGCTTTTTGAATGGTGAACTCTCTGGCTTGTATCTTCCGACCAATGTCCTACATGGGCAATACAAGACTGAACATCAGATATACTTTCTCGGCAATGAATCTGTTGGCGTCACATGGATAGTCTGCAAAGCTCAGATAGACTGAGCTCATTCAACTGACAAAAAGAGTCTGCCTAAATGCAATGAACAAGAGGGAGTATTTTAGGCTTCACTCGAGTGGGACCAAGCCAAGACAGGGCACTGTGTTTATCTTTATTTGATCAACAATTTTGTGCACCATCATCACGATTGGTGACATCTACTATTCTTGATAGTGTGCTCCTCGCTGTTCTAAGCCTGCTGAAAACGAGTTCAAAGATGTCCGGGATCTAACAGCATTGTGCCGACACTTGTGGCTCCCATTGTAGATGCCAAGAACAGATACATCTATGAACCTTGAGGATTCATAAAACTAATTTCCCGTCTGCTATAGCCTCTTCCTCGCTACTTTTTGATATTATCTCAATCAGCAGACCAAAGTTATTTACCCTCTGCAGAGAATTAGAGTTAACCGTAGATACATCATTGTCACGAATGGCAAGTTTACGTCTTTTTCTTCTCATTCATAATTTGCAAAAGTTCAAACAAACCTCACTCCATCGCTCGCATGATGAGCAATTACGAGCTGAACTAATCTTTTGCTGTGGTTATGTCAGTGTGAGAAAGTGGTGAAACCGCGCGAACGATTGTCTACCTGCGATTTGGATTCATGAAACTCCTCCTGAATCCTCGAAAGACCTCTGCACAGAGATATCTAATCAACGTCGCTACGCCACCTCTATTAGACTAGCACAAACCAACTAGCTGTGAAATATGCACCGATCAAACATTTGTTGCATTCCGAATCGATTTTAAGTGACCAAGGATTTGGATGACGACGTCAGGATTCACTTATTCAATGAACTGTGTGTGGGTGCAAATCTAAAATTTGTAAGTGCGACGCCTGGTCGTGCGCATTTGGAGAAAACATTTTCTCGAACTAGAAATTTCTAGAAGCTTAGGCAGG
>Ga0209372_1000401_pt1 | contig 22706 bp, 15 predicted proteins | sample AgamicAtPe_FD_187170 | JGI IMG/M metagenome (GOLD analysis project Ga0209372, IMG submission 187170) | Agave microbial communities from Guanajuato, Mexico - At.P.e (SPAdes) (version 2) | ecosystem: Host-associated > Plants > Phyllosphere > Phylloplane/Leaf | place: Guanajuato, Mexico | collected... | reverse complement strand
AGCGGCCGGACGACAAGCTGCGACGGCCTGCGCGCCCTCTCTCGCCGTTGGGGCCGCCGGCCAGAGTTGAACGACCTTCTGGGCGAAACACGGGCGCCTGGCAACAGCATCAGCGGCGGCCAGGCGGCCAGGCGGGCGGACGGGCGGACACAATCGCCCGGAGTTTTGGCGGCGGCAGCGGCGGCGGCGGCTTCAGTTGCCGTGACACTGCCCTCTCCTTCGGCGCTGCGCACAACAATTGAGCCAGCGCCCTCTTGCCCTTGTTGTCTCTCCGCAGCTCAGCTGCCCTCAGCGAATGCATCATCGCCAAGCTGGGCGTTCCGGCCCCTGAATCCGGGCTGGCCACCTGGCCGACCGCCGCTCTGTCACCAGACCTCCCCCCTCCCAGCTCGTCAGCCCTCCAAAGGCTGAGCCGCTTTTGCTGGCCGAGCGGCAACAATGTCGCTCGGCCAGCAGCAGCATGTTATTATCTCTGGCCGCAAAGTTGCGCAATCGAAATAATGACTCCTCTCTCTCTCTCTCTCTCTACCTGGCGGCCGCTCACCCGAACTAATCCTCGCCAAGCCGGCCACTGCAGCTCGACGGGCGGCCAGCTGATATGCAAATTAGTCGCAAACCATTAGTCCTCAATTAGCTCTAGCCTCCACCATCCGGCGCCGCGCTCACTGGCCATTGTTTGCGGGCGCATAAATCACTGCGGCCGGCAAGCGCAACTCGCATAAGTTGAGCGTCCCATCAAACAAACTAACCAAAAACATCCCTCTCGCCTCTCTCGCCAACTACTAAACTGGCTCAAAACTTGGCCAAAATGGAAATGGAAACGCAACAAAACCAAGATTTCTCGTCAGTTTCATGGTTGACGCGCGCGGGGGCGCAATGCGCGGCTGCCGCCACTCTGGAGTGCGCGTCATCATCCCCCCAAACAGCGCCCAAATGCCCATGCGCATCACCTGTAGATACCTGCGCCGCGAGCGCCTCATCCACCCGCCGCCACTGATGGAGGGCGAGGCGTGCGCCTCCAAGATCATGGAGGTGGGGCCGGCGGGCGCCAAGTTCCTTGGGCCGGTGCTCATCGAGGTGCCCCACTTTGCCTCGTTGCGCGGCAAGGAGCGCGAGATAATCGTTTTGCGCAGCGACAGTGGCGAGGTTTGGCGCGAGCATCTCGTTGAGGCCGACGAGCGGCTAGTCGAATCGATAGTGCGCTCTGCAGAGGCTTCGCCCAACCAGCTTGACGAGCAGCGGCCAAACTCAGACCAGGAGAACCAGAGCCAGGGAGGGGCCGGCGACTCAAAGCGGCGCCTAACTCGCATTGTCACAACCGAATTCCCTCAATACTTTGCAATTATTTCAAGAATAAGGCAGGAAGTTCACGCTGTTGGCCCAGAGGGTTCAGTGGTGAACTCGCAAGTTGTTCCCAGAGTTCAGGCCATTTTTACTGAGGGCGCTCTCACGAAGCGCATCAAAATAGGCCTCCAGGTAAGAGTTTCCCCAACAATCGCCTTTACACTTTGCCTTGATCTCTGGCCCCAAATTGGGAGTCCAATCATTGTTGTTCTTGTCGTCGTTTCCCTTGTCTTTGCTAGCTTGCCGCCAAATAGGCCGGCAGCACCATTCCACTTCCATGCTTCTTCGTCCGTCCGTCCGTCCGTTCGTTTGTTTGTTTGTTTGTTTGTTTGTGCATCCATTTGAAAGCTCCCTCTGCTCGCTAATCTACAACGAAACAAAAACCCAAATCGCACCCGGAAAATCGCACTTGGAATCGTGTTGTATTGAACGCAGCCGAAGAGCAACAAGAACGAGCAGCAAGTTCAGAAGTCAGCGGCGGCAGCAGCAGAAGCAAGCAGCAGCAACAGAGAGCAAGACAACCAGTTGGAGCAAGTTGGCGGCGAGCCCGTCCATGAGCCAGATGGAAGCCAGACGCCGGCGCTGGACTCGCTCGCGGAGAGTCAGGGCCGGGCTGTGTCGCCGTCGAGCAGCCAGCAGCAGCAGCCAGCCCGACCTGGCTCGGCGGCCGCAAAACGGAGGAGCCGATTTCTCGCCTGCTTTGGGGCCAGCAAGGGCTCGGCCGACATGTTGGCGAGCGAGGAGTCCTCGGCGGGCGGCGACTCGCCTAGCCAGGCGCGCACCCTCTGCCACGAGAAGCCCGTCCAGCGGCGCCACATCTTGGCCGACGTGGTAGATTCGGACGGCGACACTAGAGGCTCGCCGTCGCCTTCGAGTCTGAGCGGCGAGCGCTCCAGTTCGAGCAGGCGCATTGTGGCAGAGCTTGAGCTTGTTCCAGACGATTATTACATCGAGAAGGAGCCGGCGCTAATTTTGAACGAGGAGCCGAAAACTTATGGCAAGCGGCTTGCAAGTAGCTCGGCGCAAACAGACAACAAGCTCAATTCGAACGGTTACCTCTCGATTGAGACGCGCAAGTCCGGCAAGAAATCGCGCGGCCTGTTGAGGGGCGCAAAGAAGCGGCGGAACAAAACGCAGCTAACCATCCGTTGCGACTCACAATCCTCGCAGAGACCAAAGTCGGCCCTTGGAAGCGAGCTTGCGGACTCCTCGCTGTCGACAGTTGCGGGCGACACGGCTGAGATGAGCAACAGAAACGGCGACGACGCCAGCTCCATCATCCAGGACGTGGTTACGAGCGACGACCAGAAGCGGCGCACCTGCACCATCCAGACGGACAGCGACAGTGTCATTGTGAATTATGTCACCATTTCAGCGGCCGACGAGCAAAAGGCGGCCGCCGCAACAGCAACGACGACGACGACGACGACGACCGCAGACGACGGCTACGTGTCTGGGAGCGGCGACATAGCTCGCCAGTCGAAGGGTTTGTTCGGCTTGGCGGCGACGTTTGGCGCCGCTGACAAGGCAGAGACAGAACAGAAGCAGAAGACGAAGAAGAAGAAGAGGCGAGCTGCCGAGGAGGAGGAGGAGCAGCAGGTGAGCTTGGGTTCAGGTGGCGAACAAGCGAGCAGATCTAGTTCGCCCACGAGCAAGGAGCTCAAGCAGAGGCTCAAGCTTGAGCGCAGGGAAAAGTTGAAGCGCGAGAAGGAGGCGAAGAGGAGAGAGAAGGAGCTCGAGGAGGCCGCGATTAAGGCTGAAAAGTCGCGCAGGAAACAGGAGAAGGAGGCTAAAAAGTTGGCCTCGAAATGTGCAAGCAAAGAGCAACAGACAGCTCAATCCAATTCAAGCCCGGCGACGCCACAACCGGAGAGTTGCGCGGACAAGCAGGACTCTGTGAGGCCAACTAGTGTTAAGTTTGCAAACACATTGACTGAAACGAGCGAGTTGAAGGAGGATGCGGCGCAAATTTGGCCAAGCCGCCAGTTGGACTCCATCGAGCGAGTTGCTGAGGAGGCTAACTCGAGCTACGGGCGCCAAAAGGAGCTCCTAAGCCAAGAGGATGGACACGACATGGTTGAGATGTCGATAAGCGTTGACAAGTTTGCTGGCTCAGAGCGACCAACTGAGCGCCTGTCCAGCCAGGAGGAGACCAGCAAGCGCTCGGAGACGCAGGGCGAGCTTGCTGGCGACGAGCAACAGGCTGCCGAATCGAGGAGCCTGAAACCGATTTTGAAACAACACTCGACTGGAGAGGAGGCGAGCGCTGAGCTGACTATCAGCGAGGAGCGGAGGTTGGCCTCGGTTGCGAGCCAACTGGTTGAGGAGGCGACCGAAGAGGCCGTTCGCGAGGCAGACCGACTGAAGCAAGCGGAGCAGTCTGGCCAAAAGCAGCAGCAGCAAGAGCAGGCGCTCTCAAAGAAGGAGCTAGCAAAGCAGGCAAAAGCAGAGGAGCGGCGACTTGCGAGCGAGACCAAGCGAGCTGCAAAGGAGGCCCAGTCGGCCAAGAGGGCGGCCGAGCTAGAGGCAAAGAAGCTCGCCAAAGAGGCCAAGCTGGCTGCTGAGCGTCTGGCCAAGGAGGCCAAGTTGGCCGAGGAGAGGCTCGCGAAGGAGGCAAGCAGAAGGTTGAAGGCAGAAAGGAAGGCCAAGAGTGGCGAGGAGAGGGCAACGACGGCGGCGCCACTTGACCCGACAACTAGCCCTCAAATAGAGATCTCGAGGTCTGTTGTTGAAGAGGAGACCAGCGAAAGGTCGGCTGCTGTCGTTGCCGCCGATGGACGGGCGCCAACTGGTGAAAGTGGTGGGGAGACTAAACGAAAGAGGGTAAACAAGAAACGACGCCCGAGTCTCTCACCAAAATCTGGTTCAACTGCCGAGCTAGCGAGCTCGTCCGCAAACAAATCCTCCGGTTTCCTCGCGCGTCTATTTGGCAAACGACCGAAGACGAAGAGTTCATGCGAGAGGAGCAGCGAGCACGGCGAGCCTTTGGCAGCCGAGCCTCTGGTCCAAGATGCGAGGCCAAAAGCGGAGAAGCCGCTGATTGTGAGCGAAATGTATCCGAGCAACCCGGACGACGCCGATGGCGAAATGATCCTTGAGGTGAATGTACCCAACAATTTGCTTGGGAATGGTAGAATCGGCGAGAGTGTTGCCGCTGCTACTGGAACAGGTGGGCCCATTTTAGTTGGGGAGCCGGCAAGCAGTCAGCTTAGCGACACGGCCGCCAGTCCAACGATTGGCGCCACCCTCGACGAGAACACGCTGACCAGCGACGAACTCGGCCAGTCCTGCCCGGCGCGCCAGTTGCTGCAACAGTCAGAGCCAGAGGCGCCGCCCGTTGCTGGGGCCGCCGATTGCTCGCTCGATGACCAGGCGACGTTAGTCAACATTAGCCAAATGGTGACTAGCGAGCTTGAGGAGGACGAGGATGCAACTGAGAATGGAATCAGCCAGGTGAATGAGCTGGCGCACGAGCTCGCCGAACAGGAGCAGGCTGCTGCACCTGGAGACTTGCTCAATTCCGCGGAAAGAGGAAGCGTTGAATTGGTCAAGCAAGAGGTTGCGAGCGTCGAGAAAGAGGAGGACGAGAGTCAGCAAGGTCAGCAGGCGCGAAAAGGCGACGAGCTTAGGGAGGCAAAGAAGAGGAAGGAGCTCGAGGTGAAGCTCGAGAGGGAGGCCAGGAAGCGGGCGGCCGAAGAGGAGAAGTCGCGCAAGAAGTTGGAAAAGGAGGCTCAATTGAGGGCAAAGAAGGCAAAGAAGCTGGCCGAGAGCGAGGCCAAGAGGGTGGCCAAGGAGGAGAAGATTAGATTGGCCAAGGAGGCTAAAGAGGCCAAGAGGTTGGCGGCTCTGGCGAAGAAGCAACTGAAGAAGGACAAGGCGAAGGGGAAGGTCGCCGGCGATAGCATCGCCACCTCCACAGCTGCCACTGCTGCTGCTGCTACTGCAAGCGAAAGCGGACCAAGCGAAGGGGCCGCGGGAGCCGAGGAGCAGGTCGAGCAAATTCAGGCCCAAATCGAGAGCGAGCTGATTGAAACGAGCAACATGCATCCAGTTGAGACTGAAACTGAAGTTCAGCGCATTGTTGAGGAAGTTTTGGGCGATGATGGTGTCGTTACAAAGACCACCAAGACCATCGAGACCAAGTACGTGACCTTGCGCCAGGAGGAGGTTCTAACGAGCGAGAGGCGCGACATGCCCATCGAGGAGTACGAGCGAGCAAAGCGCACTGGCTCAATGGACGCCATTGCAGCCAACGAGCCCGAGCAACTGGCTCAACAGGTGGCGGCGAGTCCGCTAGCAGGTGAGCCAGCGGAAACTCACGCCGAATTGGAGGAAATACGCGCAACGCCCTCCTTTTTTGGCCCTAACTCGCCAATAACAGAGGAGAGCGAGGGCTCTGCGAAGAAGGCCCTCAAAAAGCGCATCAACTTGAACCAGAAGCTCATCGCTCGAGCCTACAAGTTGGCCAAGAAGGAGGCAGGACGAGCGAAGAAGAGCAAGCGGCTTGCTGAGTCCGAGATTGCGGTTTGCGATGAGGCCGCCAGGCGAGCCAACAAGCAGCTCAAACGGGCCCTCAAAGAGTCAAAGAGGGCTGCCAAGCGCGCTGCAAAGGAGCACAAAAAGATGGACAAGATGGACAAGAAGCTGGCCAAGCGTCAGAGGAAGATTGAAAAGTTGCAGCGAAAGCTGGACAAGCGCGCGGCCAAGCTCGCCAAGAAGGCGGCTAAGAAGCGCGACAAAGAGGCCAAGATGCTCGAGCGCAAAGCCTCGCAGCGTAGCACTAGTGGGAGCAGAAAATCGATAAAGTTAGAGGACATTGGAGAGCCCGTGCTGCGTTCAAGCTCTAGAATGTCGCTAGGTCAAACTGAAGCGATTGCAAACGCAATGGTTAGCAACTCGAGCAAAACTGTGATTTTTAAGACGCCATCAAGCGATGCTACCGCTGCCGCTGCTGTCGTCGCCGGTGAGGAGTTGCAGGTTGAGGTGTTGCATGACTCGAATCCTGTGGCCGAGTCTGAGGGCCAGGATTCGCATCAAGCGCCGATCCTCGCCGCCGCAGTTGAGCCCGACCCGCGCTCCATTGAGCCGGCGGAAGCAGAATCGGCGCCTGCTGGCGGGCATCTTGGTGGACAGGCGGAGGAGGAGACGAGTGGCGAGCTCCGCAAAGGCTCAATTAGCGAGGATGAAGAGATTGATGTGCTGAACGAGCTACCTGTTATAAAGGGACGCAATCAGCCAGAGCCGGCCAATTGAGTGATGAATCTCGAGTGCTTTATGACGGGAAACTTGTTAAGCTCGAAGTGAATATGGTTGATAATTAATCAAGAGGCACAAGTGGTCGTCTTTATGAACTGACACAATTGAATTGGGGATGAATCTTTACACTAGCGCACCAAATGTTTACATTATACACCAAAGCAAAGAGGCAAGAATCTAAGAATTCAGCTTTTACTCAAACAAAACTATTGAATTTGTCAAGATCTCAGCAGGTTATTAAGAAGAAGCGACAAGTTGGCTACTCTTTGGAATTGAAGAGGTTGCAATAGAGCTGCTCGTTTACTCTACTTTAGGCTGCAAATTTCCCATTTTAGGACAATTGTTTGTATTCAAATGATAACTCTTGATCATCAATTCAAGCACCTGAAAACGATCGCCAGTTCAACTTTCACCTTTTTGGAAAAGTTGATCCGGAAGAAAGAACAAGACTATATCTGTCAATTAATATAATCTTGTGTAACGAGAGGACAAAGTTGCAATTTTTTAAGCAATGGATTAAAATATACTATATAGTTCGCTCGATTTGTTTCTATTCAAGCGCGCGGATATTTTGAAATTGCCCAAAAACACGGCCGTCGCATCCAATAAAACAAGCACCACCAACATTTCTAGTCTACTCCTCTCTCTCTCTCTCTCTCTCCCTTTGCCGCCCTCCTTAGTTTCTCGCGACACCTGGGCAGGTTTATCTCTGAGCCTGTCCCGCTGTCACTTATTTTCTGAGAGGTTTTCGCCGCCGCTGCCGCCGCTCACCCCAAACGAGAAACCAAAAGGGTAGTTCACGTTAAAAACGCCCCCTCGCCCTCTCTGACCAACTCACCGCACCAAAGCCTGGCTTGAAAGTGCCCATTTTCACTAGTCTCTAACTGAAAGCAAACTTTTCCTCCTCCGCCCATCAATTTCCAAATCCCGAATTCAAATTCCCTCAAAAATGGCCCCAATTCAATAAAAAATGCCTTGAACGACTCGTTCGACCGAAAAATAGGCCCAATCTGTGCCAAACGAGCTTGTGATGAAAACCTTCGGCTCGCTGACCAGCATTAGCTTCAGTCCAATTGTCACCATTGAACCGAGACGACGAAAGTTCCACTGTCCAATTCGGCTTAAAATCCCACTTCCGGCCGGCTATCGTCAGGAACTGTCGGCCAACTTGCGCTTGCTTTGCAGCATTACTGGCGGCCAAAATAGAGCATCGTGGGAGGACGTGACCGGAAGCACACCGCTCTCAATTGTGGACGACTGTCTCCTGTTTACAACCACAGTTTCAGCTAGGTTCTGGCTGACTCATTGTAAACACCAGCAGCACTGTATCGAGTCGGCCCGCTTTGCAAACGAAATCTACAAGCAGCTGATATGCGTCCCATTCATGGCAAAGTTTGTTATATTTGCCAAGAGGCGCGACATAAACGAGGCAAACATACGCGTGTTTTGTATGACGGACGACAAGGAGGAAAGGACACTGGAGGTTCAGGAACATTACGCGCTGGTTGCAAGATCAAGGGATGTTGAAGTTTTGGGGGGTCAAAGTTTGTATTTGGAGTTTGGGGGCAACCTGCAGCCCAGTTACCTTGGCGGCTCGCGTTCGATGCCAAACTCTAGCTCGCTTATAAACGAGCAGCTTGCCTTTACCTTCCACGCCTTCCAGGAGAATAGGCTCGCCTTCGTGGTTCAATTGCGCGAGGTTGGCCAGGAGCCGAGCGGCAGGATTGCCTTCATGGAGGACTCGATCAAGTATTTGGCCTCGTTGAACGCACAGCAACGCGCCTACCTGAACGAGAACCGGCGCCGCGCTGTTTGCACGCTAGGCGTTGTCCTGCCGCCCATGTGCGTAAGCTACGACAACATCCTTGGAACCCCAAAGCGGAACTCGTATTACGCCTCGGCTCGCATTGGCGACCTCAGCTTGGCCGACCTGGCCAACGAGCTCAACTGTGCGCCGCCAAGGAGTTCAAACTACGACGGGGACGAAGCAAACTCGCTAAGCTCGCAAACGAACCCACAGGATGTCGACTCGCTGAGCGGAATTGAGCAAGCGCGCGTTTACACGCAAAGCGGCCAAGCTGGCGCAGACTGGCTCGAGCTGGCGCCCAGACTTGGTATTCCGCGCGACGAGGTTGAGTTTATAGCAAACTATTGCGCCACTAACCAGATCAAGGGCGGCGCGGGCGGCTTTGTCTCGCCGGCGCTCATCCTCCTCATGCACTGGTACAAACTCTCCTCGCCGGAAACGCGCGACCAAGACCTCGGGCGCGCGCTCCTAGCGATTGGCCGCGACGACATTGCAAGGAAGCTGAACTTTCCCATCGAGCCAAAGAGGATTTCGCGCTCAACAATGGAGTTGTTGCGCGAAATTGAGCTTATTCCAGTTAGGAGCAACGAAAACTTGTACGCCGCTTCCGAGCTCTCGGCCGATATTGGAGCTAGAGGGGCTGGCGCGGCTAGAAGGGGCAGCTCACTGAGGCGCCTCGACCAAAACTTTGCCAGCGAGAGCCAAAACTTGGCCTCAACGGGCAGCCTGCGCCCGAGCAGCCGCTCCTCAACTGGCCGGCCGAGCAACCAACACCAATCCTGGTTCTCCTCAACCTCAACTCCATCCACCCAAAGGACGATCGTGCGCAGCAGTCGCAGCTCGGAGATGAAGGCGCAAAATGAGCCCGAGCTCGGGAGTGAACCCCAAATGGAGCCGAGCAATTTGGGTAAGTAGGCCAGTTGCAGCGCTTCTGCTTCCGCTTCCGCCCCCAACCATCTCGCCAGAGCTGCCAAAGTTAATCAAGCCAGCGATCGATTAACTTTGTCGCGCCGATTTGGGCGCGCGCGCGCGCAAGCCGGCCAGCCAGCTGAGCGACCGGCAAGATGTTGCCACCACTCGTCTGCCCATCAATCTGGCTCCGCAAACTCATCCACTTCCTCCAGTCGCCGCCGCCGCCGCCCAGGTGACCGGCTGCTGCTTGCAAAGGCTGCGCGCGCCTCTCGCGGCGCCAAGCTGGGCCTCATTGTTGTGGCCGGCAAGCGGGGCCGCCTTTGGCCCACCGAGAGGAGTGGGCTTTCGCGAAATAATTGCACCAGCGCATTAGGGTTCGTGCCGCCAGCCTGCTAGCTCGTTAGCCGGTCGAGCCGGCAGAGAGTGGCTGCAGTCAGCCGGCGCTCGGCCAGTTGCGGTCGTCCCTCGGCGAGAAGTTAACTCGAGCTCGGCGGCTCCCTGACTCCGGCTCGCTCCCATAGACAGGCCCCAGTGCGCGCGCTCTCGCTGCACAACTGTGCTTATGCGGCGCCAGAGCGGCCCATTAGGCCGCTCGCTAGCTTCCAAGCCGCCCTTCTCACTTCCGAATTCGAACTCTCGCCGCTCTCGCTCATCACCATTTCCAATTTTGTGTCGCCGACGTAAAGCTAGCCTCGCCACTCAAATTCCTGTTACAAATCAAGCCGAGAGTTCCGATTCCTGTCCGCACGGTGAGCTCTGCCCCTCTCGGCGCTTTCGGCGTGATTTGAGCTACGAGCAATTGCGTAAAAGATCATGCATCTAGATAGCAAATAGATCGGGCGGCAGCAATCGTAATGGCCGCGCTTGAGTTGAATAGGAAGCCGGCGCAAACAGAGTCGTTGTCCCCAACAAACGCGCTGCCTGTGGAGGCAAGCGCAGGTACACTGGATATTCCTGTTAGCTGGCGCCGGTGTGAGCTGAACGAGATTTAGTGGTGCGATAGAGAGCGGGGGCGAGTTCTTATGATTGAGCCCGAGGAGAGGAGTGCGCGCAAGTGAGCCGAGTCAGATGAGAGTTTGCCACTTTAAAACGCTGCTTCCACCTGCTCAGCCGCCGCTACCGCCATTCGCGCCAACCATGCAACGCGGCCACAAGAGGAGAGCCGCAGAAAAAGCACCTGTTTGCCAGTAAATTCCGCGCTCTCGCATCAGCACGCTTACAAACAAACAAACAAACAAACAAACGAACGAACGCACATTCTAAGCTAAACCAAGTGCCCACAATTCGAGTTGGGCTCGAAGAGAGCAAACTATCCGCCTCGAAAAGCATGAACGGGCTTCGGAAGGGGGGCGAGCGAGAGTTTTGCGCCGGAGTTGGCCGACCAGAGGCGCCAACTGGGAGCAGGACAACAGACAGCACCGACGACGATGACTACCAGAAACGAACACTCGGATGCCTGGCAGACAGTCTGCTGGACCAGATTCTTGCTGACGCGCTTAGTGCTCACCTGGTGGCCGAGCGTTTGCCGACTCAGCCACCGGGGGCGCCGTTTCCCGGTAGCGGCAACAGAGTGGCCGGTGAGTTATGAGACGCAGCTTTACATGTAGTGCCCAAGCCAATACAAGCCACCACCACCACCACCCGCAAAGTGCCACTTCAATGGCGCCAATTCCAAATTTTAAACCTTACGCCGCCTGAATCGTAGATTGGAGGGAGAGAGATAGTTTGCCAGAGGGGAGTTCGCACGTAGAATCCGCCTAAAGCTTGAGCGAACCGAGTCTATCCTGCCGGCTAACCATAGACGAAGTTCACTCAATTATGTCAGGTGAAATGCGACCGAGAGATCAGAAGCTGGCGCTTGGCCAGGATGAGAGTTGTGCGCAAATTTGCAATGAGTTTGAAGCTTCTCTTGGGCAACTCGCTTGGGTTTATCCGCTGTCGCCAGTTCGTGTTGGCGGACCAAACATTGTAACGGCGGACTGCGCGAACCAGATAGATTCCATACTGGAAAAGCAAGGTGCCGACCTGTCTGGAGGTGCTAGCCGATTACGTTCCCTCTCGCCAGCGGCTAGTTCGCAAGCCCATCAGCCTAAGGATGAAGATGGCGAGGTCGATTGAGGCCCCATTTTAGACTAAAGGATAAAAACAACCCCAATGGCTAGGCAACAACGTTTCGAAACTTAATAAATGTAATCAAACAGATGAAGTTCAGCTCTTATGGTTTCATTTTCACTACAATTTTCTGTCTAGATCTCCCTAACATCCAATCCCATCAATTACTCGCAGCGAGACATATGAATAACAACTTTGTGTCACTTGCTCCCATCTGACAGGTGGCAAGAGTGTAAGCTCGAGCCGAACACTCGAACAAGCTAGCCCGGCTGAGGCCAAACCAAGGAGCGTTTCGAGCGGCAAGAGGCAGCGTCGCCGTAAAGGTAAGTGGAGCTGAGAGAAATAACCAACTTGTGAGCTAACCGAAACGAGTTCACCTTTTTTGTGCAACTCTCCAGCACCAATCCTTGTTCGGCTTAGTTTATCCTTCACAGTTCATTTGATCCCCAACATTCGTGCCCCCCTCAAAACCTCCAATTATTCGTTTTATTCAATCAAATAACAGGCAATCAAGCTCTATAGGATTGAGCACAAACTTCACTGGCCAAAGTTGTTCTAAGACAGAACAAAATACCATAATACGATGGTGAAACTTGAATAATAAGATTTTCTCGTGATTGGCAATGAACCTGTTCGGCTAGGCAGCTTGATTTTGTGTATATTGATATTTAATGATGAGTGGCTATGAAGAAAACCACTGCTGGCAATGGAATACAGTTCACGTATCACAGCGCACGCTTGGAGTGGCTGCCAACGGAGAGGCAGGTACAATTTTCGTGATCCGGCGAGACATCGAGTTTTATAATGACGCGGCCACCAAAGTTTCGATCAAAAGTTCACCGCAACAACAGTAGACGCCTGCCCACGGAAACAAACCTGTCAGTCTAGCGAGACACAATTCATCCAAATGGCACTATACATGATCTGCCTTGTCATGAAAAGCACTACAAGTTCTGGTTCCCCCTTTACTGGTTATGTCATTTTCAAACAAGTTCAACTTGGTTGAAATCGAACCTTCAGCCTTATGCATTCGAAATGTCACCTTAACACTGCAATAGCATAACTTTTAAGTAATAATAAATCCGTTTAACTAAATCCAATTCCTAGCTTGGTTGCGTTTGTTGCGTTGCAAAATTTGTTAGTTGCCTAAATTTTGAGTGCTGAATTTAAACAATGCCTGAATCTAGTGTACCCTCGACCCTTAATTTAAGTTCACCCATAACAAATAGTTTTTCAACTTGCCTTTGGTGAATTCAAACTCTGTGGGCCTCATTTACATCACAATTCAGCTGAATCTCACAAAGTTTGCCTTTGAGACTTCCAGTCGGTTTGGGCCTTTGCCAGGCAGAGAGGCTGCAGCCAGCTGACAGAGCAGTTGGGCGGCCACCATCTCCTGACAGCAGCCAGGTGGGTCGCTAATTTTGAAGAAATTTTCTAGAATACATTCGGTTTGCTGCGAGTTTGGCCGAGCGAATTGAAACAGTCCCGCCTGTAGCTTCCCCTCTCCTTGGCACGAGCCCTCTAGCTAAGCAATTGTGCGTTGAAGCCAAAGGTGACCTTGGTGAATGAGCGACTTTGGTCGGGGCAAAGAGTTGGATGTTGGCAAGGCGCTCTGCTTGCTCATCCAAGCCGAGCTGGCTTGGTCCATGGCCTTTGTCCAGGTTTGATCCGCCTCCATCAACATTCTTAGCCCCGCGCGCAAACGGAATGCTTCCCTCCAAAATAGTAACGATTTATTGACCAATATTATCACTCGCTTGGACGCGAACACAGGTGAACCAAATAGTGGGCATTCAGTGGACTGTGAGGAGATGAGTGAGGAGAGGGAGGAAAAGGAGGAGCAAATTGGGCATTCGCAGCGTTGGAAGTACAATGGCGGCTTGGCGTTGGGAGCAGAGGAACGGGTTGCGGATTTGGCGCTAAAAATTCAAAGTAGTGCACATGCGCCCAGGGAAAGTGTCGAGCCGCTTGCCAGCACCACTGCAGCTGCCTGCAATGCTAGCGAAAGCTCAACTAGCCCACTCGGCAAAGACGCTTCAAGGGCAAGTTCAGCGGCTGCCTCGGAGGGAGCGCCTGCGCATAGGGACGAAGCTAGCGACTGGGAGGCGCCCGCAAACGGCGCCATGTCAGCGCTCGGTCTAACTGGCCACGATAGCTGCAACCCTGACCTAGATATTGGCATTGAAACGGGTGCTCGGCGAAACGACTGCGCAAGCTCCCCCCTAGACTCGGGCGACTTCTCGAGCGCGGCAACAACCACAAGCGAGCTAACTATAATCGCGGCGCTAGCTTTAGTCGCGGAGCAAAGCGAGCGCTCGACGAGAGGGAAATTGGAGCCAAAGGGGCTCGAGAGTTGCCTTTCGGGACAGGAAGGATTCATTGGGCGCGCCGAAAGTGGCGAAGGAGTTGAGGGTTCAAGCATTGACCTAAATTCTGATCGTCGCGCGCAGCTCAGCGAAAGGGACTCGGCCCCTAGAAGCCCACAAAACTCGGCCAGGTTCAGGGCCACGGCCACCGAAGGGGAAGCGTCGCGCTCGCTCTCAACAGACCGCGAGCAATCGCCAGGTTCGTGCGCGCAAGAGGAGATCGGACCGAGTAAGTAGAGCAACGACCTTAACCTTTGCCTCAAGGCCTCCGCTCGGCTGGATAATCTTGGCCGACGAGGGCGCGCGCTTTGTGCGCCGGGCAAGCTCGGCCAGTGTCATTGGATTGGCCGTTGGCCCACTTTTATCGCTTCCAACAACCTAGTTTGGTCGGCGTTGGACTCAATTCCAACTTGCTTGGCCCAAATTTGGTTGCGCAAGCTTGAATCTGGGTTTGCCTGGGTCGGTCGCTGACAGCTCGCCGTTGGCCGACGAGAGCCAGAGACTTGGTGACGGGCTGTAATAGGATGCGCGCATTGAGTTGAAGGTGGATAGGAGAACGGCTGAGTTTCTAACGAAATGTGTTGTTACGTTTTCCAGATCAGAGCGCCAGGTTGGAGGGAACGAGCGACGACCTTGAAAGTGGTGCGCGTCCAGTGGGCGGCCAAAGCGGACGGGCAAGCGTCGCTAGGCTGCGCGAGCCGCTAGGCACCGAGTGCGAGCTGACTTACGCACTTGGTTTGATCGGCGCAAACGCAGCTGGCAAGCAAATTGAGCTGGAACATATTCCATCGGGTGTGCAAGTTTCGGCAAGGCCGAGTCACCGGCCATTGGAGGAGCAAAGCCGTCCTGCTAGCCTCTCAAAGGAGTCCATCAAAGAAAGGTGCCAGGTTGCTGGCGAACAATTGCGAGTGGAGGCCAGTAAAAGCTGCAGAGCTCAATCCTCGCCCACAGCGACGCTTGTGGCTAGAGAGGAGGAGTCGCTTGAGACCACCAGCGGGGACAGCAGCGTTGCAAATAAGTCGCAGTTACCAGAGGCTCTGTTGGCGAAGCGAGCAAAGATCGAGGCTTTTGATGCTCGGAAGCGCCACTCGCTGCCAGAGGAGCCCAAAAGCGATAGGGAAAGTCCGTCTATAGCTGATGATGCAGACGGGGATGTCGAGTTTAGTGATGGCGGAGAGAGGAGAATGTCAGCAGTCTGCTCGGAGAACACCTTTCGCGCTTCACCTGAGCATTATTTTGGAGCCCACGAGACACTCGGTTTAATTGAGGCCCAACAAAACATTGAAACATCACAAAAGCTACGAATTGATCCCAAAATTTCAAGGCCTCATAGTTTGCACAAGTCGACTTCTGGCTTAGACGACAGCAAGAGTGGCGATCAATCCTCGTTATCCTACAAAACGGCCCCACTTGCTTGCGCAAGCTCAGCCTCAAACGCAGACTTTACAACTGTTTCGACGGCCTCCCTCTACGAGACAGCCAAGAGCAGCTCACTAAGCTGTCCTCGCACTGAAGAGTTTGGCCTTTCCTCATCCACTTTGAGTGCAAACCAAACAAACTTGAGCGAAATGGTAAGCCTGTCGGCGCTCGAGGGGCGCGCTGGAGTGGGGCTCCTCTCGCAAAACGCCGCCCCCTCTGAGGCTGGAAGCGCAACCATCACGCCCAACACTGAAGAGCTCGAGGACAACATTGGCCTGCTAGGCAGGCAAGAGTTTGAGTGCGGCGAGCAAGCTGAAACACTACCAAAGACTAGACATCAAATGGGCTCCAGTTCGTCGCAGGAGCTAGAGGAAATTACGGCAAACAGTTTGTTGATGGACGAGCAAGATATGGCGCTGGACGACGAGCAACTGAGACGAATTTTAACTTGTAAGCGTCTCTCAGAGGGTTGTAACAGGTTGAATTCGAGCTTCATAGGGAGAAAGAACTCGCTCCATATGATCGAGGAGATGCCGCCACTTACTGAGGGCGAAACTATGAAACACATGTCATATCATATGAGCCAAAACATCGAAAGCGCGGCAAGCTCTGGGGGTAGCTCGGGCAGTTTGCGTTGCTCCACGAGCCGGGCCCAGAGTGCGCTGCGAGATATTGCAATGAAGAGGGGCTCCCAAGATGAGAACACCTCTTGCAGTTCATCAACTTCGCTCGAGCGGTCGCCAACAAGGAGGAGAAGCTCAACTGTTTCGCAATGTAGCAGCGTCTTGAGCGAGGGAACCAGGAACCAGCTCAACTTTGATCTGTCGCCAGATCTAGCGCCCGATTCCTCGCTAATGGAAGCGAATGCAATTAGTCCCACCGAATTGGACAGACCAGCAACACCAGAGCCATCCTCCATCAGCGGCGACCAATTTGACTCGCGGCCAATATCGCGACTCTCGCACGAGGAGCCCAGTCTGGCGCTTCCATCGCCAGACTCAACCCTCGGCGACTCAAACGATAATGAACTCATGGAGGATCATCTGGAGCGGCTAACTCAGAGTTACGCCCATCACATGGACACCTCGATGATTGTTTGCGAATCTCAAACCAGTGAGAAGAAGGAGGCGATTCAAGCTGACCCACTCGAGCGATTAATAAGTGAAGTGAGCACCGTTGTAGTGAGCGCCAGGTCAAGCTCAAAGCGACCGGCAACCGAAGACTCGGCGACAGGCCAATTGCCAAATTTTGGCCAAAAATCAGCCAAATCGGCCGGCGAAGAGGTCAAAATTTCCCACTTACCTCCCTCCAACGAGAACAACGCAAGCCTAGATCAGACAAACCCGAATCCACTAGCTCTCGGCGACGGTCAGGCTAAACAAGCCGAGACTGTTGGAGCACCGAGGAGCCAACTTAGGAGCCCTCAAACCCGATCGGCGCGTCTATCAGGCCGAAGCAGAACCCTAAACTCGCCGTCGCCAACCCTGCAAGTCGACTCGGTGATGGCCGCCACCGCCACCACTACTAATAGTGCTGGTGAGCAGACAAGAGGCCGCATCCGGTCTGCTCACTCAACCTGCTCATCCTCCGCCTCCTCCTCCTCATCGTCGAGCGGACTCTTGAGGAGCCCCAGGCCAACCACAGGCAACGAGGACAAGAGAAACAACGGTAAGCTGGAGGAAGCGACAAAGTTGTCGAATTGAGATCAAACTCGAACGACTCAACCCTTAAATATAAGCTTAACATTGTTCAGACCAATGGATTCCAAATGCTTGTGAACGCTAATCTTGATTGTTTGATTTGAATACTTGTTTGCTATTGGTATCTTAAAAATATAAGCGCTCGTTATAGATGAGTTCAGGTGCAAGCATTTGATCAGGATGGAACAGCGAGACTTTGTTTCCGTGCCAAAGGGAGCGCATCTCTTGTCAAGACAACAAGTTTCGACCCCGAAGTCAGCAGCCCCAAGCGGCTTGCATACAAGCTGCAACCTCTCGTGTTATTGCCATCGCCGTTCTAGAGCCGAGTGAGTTGGGCTCCTGTTGACAGTCTACCAGAGATGCGGATCCCATCCCTTCCTAAAACCAACTTTTTGGCTACAGTGAGACCGACCGAACTTGTTCAGCAAGACACCGAGATCAAGTAAAAGCTTGCGCGCATTTGAGTTGAGCCGATGGCTCGACGCAAACTGGCCCCCGAGAGGATCGGTTGTTGAATATTTCAGAGATTTTATATTTACACACGCAAGCTAGCGTTTGTTTCTGTTATCCAAATTGTATTGTTTGTCGGGACAAGATGATAGATTCAAATTGTTCCACGAAGATCTCATAATAAAACATCTACCAAACTCGACCATTATTTCAGCCCAGGTTCTGTTCAACCTGCCCCCTCAGATATGCTCTTGGGTCGACAAATTTCAATGGCAATCTGGTTGCGGGCAACTAACGGTTGTTTCCTGAATCAGGCTTCGTCTGAAGAAGCAAAGGGTTGACCGGGTGGAGAGTTCAGCTGGCTTGGCCTGGCTCTCTCGCCTAGTCGGCCGATCTCAAGAGGGCCGCAATTGTTCGCGTGAGCCGAGTGCGTGTAGGCGCCGCGAGCAAACGCAGGAGCAACAATGGGCTAGATGGGCCAACAGGTGACCATTGCGGTCAGCTGGTACGCGCGCGTCAATCGACCTGGCGAACTTGATTGGTGTTCAAGTGCGTCCGATGAGTAATGACGGAAGGGCCAGAGAGCAGACAGGTGGCTGGCAGACAGGTAAGCGTTGGCGCGCTTGCACGGCGAGCCGTCCAATTGAGGCTTGACCGGAGCTGGATGTTGCAATTTGCCAACATAGGCCGACAGCTCTCGCTTGTTGTTGCTGCCAGCCCGCCTATCTGTCTATCCGTCAATCCGTCTATCAGCTGGCCAGCGAGACCAATCGAGCTCGTGCTGATCGAGCGCAACTTCACAGGCATCAGGTAGAGCGAGATGGAGCCAATTTTGTGGCGCTCCCTCCAAGCGGCCGCCTCGTGGCGCCAGAAAGCCTAAGGGTTAACCTGGATCGCACAATACGCAATTGTTGCTCCCATTACAAGGCCAACTTCTGAGAGCTGAGTCATTAATTGCACACCTATAATCCTGAGCAGCTAACTTCAAGTAGAACCTTTCGTAAGCAGGATCAATGAACTAGAGAGTTAAAATTAGTTTCACCTGGACGATGTATTCAAATATTTGTCAATGGTTGTCATCCGGGACCAGTTGCGCAACAATCCCATTTCTGTTTGATTGTTGCGCTCGGATCCATCGATCGCTCGACGGTCGCTGACTGAAGACCCGATGGTTGCAGGTTTAGGAGCCGGCCAGCCCCGCCTCTGAGGGCCGGCCTACAAGTCTGGTTTTGGCATGAGAAGGGAGGGGTGAGGAGAGAGAGAGAGATAGAGTGAGGGAGAGAGCGAGAGGGAAAGGATACAGAGAGCGGGAGTTCTTGTGGCTCGGTCGGCGGCTCTGAGGGCGGATGCAGGTAAGTTGAGCTGCAACATTGTGCCCATAACTTGTTTCATCTTTTTCTCTCCAGTTTGACGTCAGTCAATCAGTGCAGGCACAACAAAGCAAAGTTTTCTAGTCTAACCTGCTCAATTTGGCCTGTTAACCAAAACAAATGCCCTGAATCTCAGGTTCAAAGCCAGTCGGCGAACAATCCATCCCGGCTAACGCAAGTTCGGGCGCCCATTTGAAAAGGATCGTTTACTCGATGGTTGTTTTCTTTCAAGATCCAACTCCTTGCGGGTTTGTAGCGGCCACTGTTAGCTCTTACATCGCGGCTGCTGTCGCCGCCGCTAGTTTCACTTCTGGCGGTGCCGTTCGTCTGGTTTGATGATTAGCTTAAACTAACGGATGTCGAGATGGCCAGATCGGCGGGCGGGCAGATCGACCTCGTGTGCCGGCTAGTCAGTTGCAAGCCTACTTGCTAGCAACGATTCTCCCGCCTATCTTCCAGCCCCCTTTGCTTGCTCGTCTAGAGCCCATGAAGATACTGCCACCCGTCCGTCTGACGGATCGTGGGCTAAATAAGTAACAATGTTCTTAAGCAATGAGCGGCCACTCTCGATTTGGAACTCGCACATACTACAACTAAATAACACTTGAAAGAACCAAGCAACTACCTGATTTGAAACAGAAAAGTTTTATAGCCTGAAAGGGAAAACAACATGTCTTCTATCAACACTAACAAGATGGTCTACGGTTCCCTGATGCTGGGCGCTTGTGCCATACTCTGCATTGCCATAGTAGCCCAAGCACAGTACAACACCTTCGACTCAGATTCAAATTCAGGTTAGTAGGGGTCCTGTTTATCCTGATAATCATGGAGCCGAAAGTATGCCGAAACTAACCTTCCTTCCCTCATACTCTTCTTCCTTCCCTGACTTCAGACTCCGATGGAAATCCTATTTTGACTCAAGCAGAGCTGGGAAAATTGGTCCGAAACTCGGCCAAGGCTCAAGCCGGCCAAATTCACCAGCGCCAGCAACAGCTCGCCGCCGCAACCAGGAACCTCTACAACCGACAACAACCACTCCAATACGCCCCAACCCAAAACAGACGCAACTATGGCTCATCCTCTGAGGCCATGAACGGTTTTGGTCCAGTCATGGGCTCGGCCTCACATGGTAGAGGCTCGAACAGCCAAGCAAACGACGACGATGATGGCCCAAACTTTGGCTCAAACTTTGACAGCAGCAACAACAACGATGGTGACGGTGAGGGGAGCAACAGTGACGGACCTACCATGAACCTAAACCAAGCTGCCTCAGGCTATCCAGGTCAAGGCGATTACAACAATGACGCTGGCGAGGCTGGATTTGGCTTTGGTGGTCAAGGTGCCGGATACGGCGAGGGAGCTGAATTCGGTCCATCAGAGGGCTTTGGAGCTGACGGAAGGCGCGCCAAATCCGCCTCGTCACCCTCTGGCTCGAGGAACTTTGGCTTAGACGACGACGCTGGTGCACCAAAGTATGGACCAAACTCGGCGGTCAACGCGGATGGCGATGACGAGGGGCGCGCCGGATATTCACCAGACGGCCAAAATGAGAATGAAGACGACGAGTAGTAAATCCTTTTCACCTATTAAATTTCGAGCCCATTCTCAACCGAGCTCGTTAATCTCGGTGAAGTCAACTCGATGCATGCTTTCTCCAAGCTTCGCTCCAACCGGATGCCAAACTTGAATGAGGTCTGCGCCATCAAAGCTTAGAACTTTGAACATCAAGAGCCAGAGAATGATCAATCGGATGCATCCTACTAAACGCCTTCGACTTGATGAATGAGTTTTGGAGATTTTGGAGACATTAAATTATTGCTTAGATCAAAATTCAGCGTTCTCGTATTTTATTGAAACAACTTGCAGCCTACCAGGAAACACCGAGTAAAGGTTCGCATGGCTCCTGCGAATGTACTCTTCTTGTCCACCTTGGACATAATTTTTGATTTCTCTTCGACCGAAAGGTTTGATATACTCTCGAGCAAATACGTTAAAAACTCCTTGGTTGATGAACTGATGTCGGCCCATTCAACAGCTTTTAGGATGGTAACCGGCACTGCATCAGATTTTATAAGTTCGAAGCAGAGAACTTTGAAAATGTCAACCCTCTCAGTCTTCATCCTACTCAAAACCCTGATCTTGTCTTGGATTGTGAATTTGGCCGCCATCTTGTATTTTCTATTGAAATTACATAGATTATTTATCAGGTTGAAATGGAAAGGGTTGTATTTCTTCTCGTGCGTTGCCACATGGATGCAAACCAACATAGCATCAGAGCAATGATTCAGTCCAAACCTGATGATAACGTTGCTTGCCTCAACGTAATCGACGACCCTCAGCAAGGCACTGAATATAGTCTTCTCGGCAGGCTTGCTGAGGCCTAACGCTTTGCAGATCCTCTCGTCAGATTTGCTGACATCTCCATTGATGGTCGATTTTGTGGAAGGATCCTGTGGAGCAGTATCATCGACCCTAGTTTCTAGCAGATACCAGTTAGGGGAATTAATTATTTCGTCATAGCTCGCGTCTGCCAAACATTCTGCTAACTTGCTTCTCTTGATGAGACTTTTCAGGGTTGATTGGATAGTATCCCTGTCGATATCACAGCCATAATTTTCTAGCTTACTGGTGTTGTTATTCTTGATTGCACAAAGAGCCTCCAACATGAACTCTATTCTGGTGCTGATTTCCGAATTAGATTTCAATAATTTAGACCTATCCTGGGCCATGATTATCAATTGTCTCATGGAAATGGGGTTGTCCTTTCTCAGTTGAAAACCAACACTATTTACAATCGATAGCATTAGTTCGACGGATTTTGGCCGAAAGTCCTCTGAGCATATTCGTTTGGCTAATTCAAATATCACGTTGGCACTAATAAGACCAATAGCATAGAAGTTCAAAAGGCAGTTAAGAATGTTATCAATACGCTTACCGGCATTGGTATCACGGTCTTTGTAGAGAGATTCAAATTTGAAAAGCAGCCGATGAATTAATGAGGCCCCGATATCCTGGTTAATCTTGGAACTCAGATACGACACAAGTAACATGAGTTCGGCCATGAGCTTTCTTTTCGTGATAGCATGGTCTAACAATATGGAAGATTCTAGAGTGTTGAAAATTGCAGCGTTGATAGAGGTCCTCGGCTGGGATGAGTATAGCTTCTCAAATTCAGAGGTGATGTAAGGCATGGTCTGGGCAGTCAATCTATTTACTAAACCCCTAACTCTATCATCCAGTTTCTTGTCCGTTCCACAGTTTTGCTCATCATTCAGTTCAAACGTAACTCTACTGGCTGATTTATGCACACTATTGGACAACTCGTTATCGCCGTAGAGTTTCACCCTTCTCTTACGACCCTTGCGAATATCTGCCCTGATATCGCCATCATCGCCCACTGTCGACCTGCCTTTTTTCTTAGCTTTAGTCTCGGAGTGAACCAGCACCTCGTCGTCGATCCACTCCAATATGTCACCCAGGCCATCATCATAAAATGACTTGGGATATCTTTTCTTGGTAGCCATACCTGAGTTGTAAAATTGGATTACAGAAATAAACACTGGGTCTACAGTTGTATTTATTTGTTTTAGTCGTTTTGGTACATACTATTCTTGAAAAGCATGGAATGTAGACTTCTCCGTTGCTTGTAGTGATGAAACCCAACAATGTTCTGTGAAAGTGTAATTCAAGTGCACGTTTTTGTTCGTTCAAATTATTAAAGTTGAGCGCAACACATCGGCTCACGATTCCTATGGTTTGCTCAAAATCGGAGTTACACACCGGAGAAAGTTCCCTCGTGAGCCGAGTGAATCGCAGTTCCGGAAGAAAGCTGTTGACGGTTCGCTTTCGAGCACTGATTCTTGGGAGGACTTTACAAAGAAGGAACAGAGGGATAAGAAGAGTTACCCATTTTTGCGCAAAAATTTGGTTTATCCCGTGTGGGTTTATTATTTTGCGATATTTGAAAATT
>Ga0209372_1000400_pt1 | contig 22708 bp, 15 predicted proteins | sample AgamicAtPe_FD_187170 | JGI IMG/M metagenome (GOLD analysis project Ga0209372, IMG submission 187170) | Agave microbial communities from Guanajuato, Mexico - At.P.e (SPAdes) (version 2) | ecosystem: Host-associated > Plants > Phyllosphere > Phylloplane/Leaf | place: Guanajuato, Mexico | collected... | reverse complement strand
TTGGTCTAGTCCGGGATCAAGGATACTGCGCGATGATATCTAGTCCCTGTCGGCAAGCTTGCAGGTCAGCCATGCACATGCCCTCCAAAGAGTTGGTACCATTTTCATCGATGCTGCTCTTGCCACTACTGCTGCTGCTGCTGCTGCTGCTGCTGCTGCCGGGTGCTGACCTACAGACGCAGATGCAAGTGATGAGAAACTCTAGTTCTGAAGTAGTAGAGGAGAGCTTGCAATTGGAGCATGGAATAATCAGCCGCTGTTTGAGACAATGTTGCACCTCGCAACATTGTCCCTGAGAGGGCTTCAACGTCTTTAAGTTCAGCCAACGAGCTTTGGCCTCGTGAGCGCGCGCTGCCCGCCAATCTGATTGGATCTGGTGGTTACGATTTTCAAGTTTGCTGGTCGCCAAACAGTGCAGCTCACCTGCGTTGGCTTTTTATTGCCCACTTAAAGCTGGACGCCCTTTAGCATTAACCGCGACCAGCAAAAACCAGCCACCCAATTCGAGCTCAAACGGTGCCAAGCCGAGCTCACTTCGTTCAACACGGAACAAAACGCAAGCCAGAATTGCGAAATATTGGCTTGCTTGCTAGCTGGCTGGCTAAGTCGTTGCGGGCGCTCCTTTAGTAGCCGAGAAAAGCGTTTGAACTAATTGATTTGCAATCTGTTCAGCTAACTGAATGTTTAGATGGCCACTCCAATTTACAGCGAGCATGTTTGCCTGTTTGAGGGCCATTCATTCAGACGAGAGGCTCGCTTTGAACAAACTAGCTTCCTAAATAAAACTTCATCGACGTCAGCCGTTTGCAAGATTTACGGTGCAACATCCCATCTATTATGTCTACTCAGTAGCGCAATGTACTAGGCTCCTTTTACTTCAGTTGCCCGACGAAAGTCTATATTGAATACGAGAAAAGGATAGGATTTCGTCGCACAAGTCAGCTCGAGAGGCCAAAATCGGATGTAATCGAGAGAGATCGAAGCATTGAGAGCTTTGGAGATCATGGAGCCGCCTGTTGCGCAATTTTACAAGGAGGAGCTCAGATCGCAGCCCGCGAGATGGCGTCTCGAGGCCGTAAACAAGAGCCCCTTGGAACTGGGCGCTGCTTAACTTCCCTTCGAGATTGCGCGAGCTTTAAGACGAAAAAAGTTGCCGATTCTTTCCTATCTTTGCGCCTCCAATCACCGCCAGATCTCATTAGGGATTTGGAAATCCTTACCTGAGCATGCAAGAGCTGGATTTACAAATCTTGAATCTGAGGCACAGAGTTTCTCGAGTGTTAACATTTGAGATCGTCATCGGCGCCGTCATAATCATCGTCAAGCAACCAACTAGGCTGGGCTCCATCCATTGCTGCTAGCTGATAACACTCGAAAGTATTGACAAACAAACCTGCCTGCCACTGTTTCAAAGACAGAATCGAGCGTCGAGGAGGAGAGAGAATACGATTTCAAGGTTAAGAGGGTTCAAGTCAGCCAGCTGAGGCTTAAGTTAGCAAAGTTTCAGCTTGGCCAAGAGGCTTGGCTTTCGTTTAGTCGAGGGATGAAACGAGTCTGCAATTGAGCGCGTTCACTTCGTTTCGAGGCGCGATTCAGAAAAAGGGGGCGGATGTGGCAGCTCTCGTCAGGTTAGCGATGAGCATGTTGTCTAGACCCCGATCGAAATAGTTGAATGAGTGACGGGCAAACATGAGAGCGGGCTGGCAAAGTTGGAACAGAGCAACAGCAACCTACTATTGCTGCATCGGCTCGTTTACGATTGGGCCAACAAACGCTTGTAACGTCAACTCTCGCTTGTTTATTGAACCATCCCAGGCGAACAGATTCGCTTGGCCTTAAAATCGGATTGATGAGTTTGTGCGCTTCGTCTGAGCGCAAATTGAGAGCAGTTTTGATTTGAAATCCAGATTTAGTATTGAGAGTTCTCGGCTAAACCTGAGCAACCATTAGGGCAAACAATTGGTGCCCGCTTAGCCCTGGCGCCAGGCGACCTCTAATTATGCGCATGCAAAATCACGCCCGAACCCTGAGAGCGTGCAGGCAAGACTAGCCGCCGGCGAGCGGATCCGAGCGGCCAGCTAATGCCCCACTCACTTAGGTTTAAGACTCTAGAAGTGGACGGCCAGTCGGCGCAGCGGCTTGATGTGGCGTTGAAAATCGTGATGCCTTGAGCTCTTCCGTTCAGGTGGAAACTTTGTCGGCGCCAACCAAGCTTAGCTGGAGCAGCAAAAAGTGGGTCTAGTATCGCGAGTCTTGCGCAGAGGGGCTCGTCTGGCGGAGGAGCCGCTTGCGCGAGAGGGCCGCGGGTTGGCTTTGGCGGAGGAAGTAGGAGGAGGAGGAGGAGGAGGATGAGTGAAAGGCGAGCTCGATTGAAGGCTAGCAGGCGGGTCCAAGCTGATCCACGGGCGAGCTAGTAATTGAGCGCCGGAGAGAATGTTGCATCAACATGTTTGCCGCCCTTTTATTGTCTGCCAGAGCCAGTTGGTTTGCAAACAAACCTGCAAGCGAGCCGAGAGGACTAATTAGCGGCGCCGACACAGAGAAGCACGGCATTTGCGAACAGTGAAAGGGTCCTAATTGAATGAATCGGGCAGTTTTCAAAACCAGATGCAGGTTGGCCGAAGCCAGAGCTCTCTAGCTCTCTTCCTTCCTCCCTCCAGCGAGCGGCCCTAATCTCGGCCGTGCATCTCTGCTGCGAGTCTCGCGGCGCCGGCAAGACAATTTTTTAGCAAGTGGCAGTAAAACGAGAGAGAAAGAGAAAGAGAGAGAGCCGCCGACCAATCCCAGCTCTGTTGGCTGCCAACTGAATGTTTGCTCTTCCTTTCGCTCGCCATTAAGCGCACAATGCGGCAGGCGGCCCAGGGCCAGGGGGCAGCCTTGTAGTGCTAACCTGGATGTTGCATAATGTAAATCTCTCACTCCTCCTCCAGCTCACTACCGGCACCCGTTTGCCCTTTGCCTTCGAATTTAAGACTCAAATTTGAGCTGCAACTTTGGTCAGGCGAGCACTTTCGCTTGCAGCCAATGTTGTCGGCCAATTGTTGCGCCGTGCGAGAGTTCAAAAGCAATCAGAGGGGAGAGGCGAGAGATTTTTAGCTTAGATTAAGCCGCTGAAGGTCAGTGGAGGATGCCGACTGGCCATCGTGCGTCTTATCTCTCGGCCGTGCAAGCGCAATGTTGACACCCGAGATGGTGCAAGCAATCCGCTTCCGCCGCCACCGCCGCCGCCGCCACTGCCCGTTATCAGGCCCAGACTGCTCGCTCGGGGGCCCGATCAAGCGAGCAAATCCCTAGGGCTCAACTCTAGCTGGCAATATTTGTCATTCCAATGGCGCTAATGCACTTTAATGCAATCTGCGAGCTCAGTTGAAAGAGGAGGCCAGCATGTAGCTGGCGCTGCGAGTTGAAAATGAAACAAAGTCGTCTCCTTCCCGCTCGCTCTCCTTCTCAACACTTTGAACAAGCTAGCCGGCTCGAAGGCTCACAGGGCTCCATCATCATGATCGCGCTTCACTCTCTGCCCCACCGTTCGCCCTTTAATTGTGGCGCCAGTGCCGCTCTACTCGTCTCGCTGGCCAATCTGATCTTTGGCCCTTTAAAAGTTGCTGGCCAGAGAACAGGAGCAATCTGGCCAGAGGAAACGTTTCGCCCGCCGCTGGCTTTTTGAGCGCAAGTTTGGCTAGCTGAGTCAAGTCTTCCTTGTAGCTGGCGGCACGAAAGCGATCCAAAGACTTCCTTGCGCTCGCTAATTAGATCCATCATATCATACACTACTACTCTTGAGTATCTCATCCTCTTTTAATTAACCAGTAAGCTGGCTGGGCGCAAGTTTTGCTGGCTGATTGATTGGATTTGCGGGCATGCAGCTCGAGGGTTGAAGTGGTGTCTGGGAGGTTGGGTTGATTCGGTGGGGCTTCGTGGCGAGGCGAAAGTTGGCGCAAACAAGCGAGAAGGGAATGCGGACTATGGAAAAGGTTAAAGGTGTTGGCTGGCCACCATGCTGGCCAGCGAGGGAGAGAGCAAGCTGGTGGCTCTAGTTTCGTACGCCAGCGGCGGCCAGCTAGATAGAGTTGGCGCCGGCTAATTGGCCTTAAGTGAGCCTACGCCTGCCAACGATGTTTGTGGGCGCAGGCACAACAATGCAATGGAAGCAGAAAGCGGCTTTGCTCTCCAGGTGACTTATTTCAGACAATGGACGGCTCGGAGGGAGCATTAGCGCGCGAAAGGAATGGCGACCAGTGGGGGCCGCCATCCATGAGGGAGAGCTGAACGATCAGTCAAGGCAGCGGAGAGGGAGGACGATGATCCATCAGCCAACAACAAATAATCTACCGCTTAGTTAGTTTGCTTTGGCCGCTAATAAGCTTTGCGTGAGCCTTGGAAGGTGCGGCGAGGTTTCACTTGAATTGTGTCCGATTCCAGTTCGGGTGCCACTTTTCCCATTTCCAAAGAAAGCCACCGGAAGAGAGTGAAAGAGAGAGAGAGAGAGAGAGTTTTTCACTCTTTCCCTAATTGGGAAGCCAGCTGCTGGCCTGTTGGCCAGTGTTTGTTCAGTTTCACCTTGCGTATCGGGCCGATTTGTGGCTTTGAAGCAGTATCGTTCCTTGGCTCCCTCTCCGTCTGCTTGGGGCTTTGCACTCTGCGCTGAGGGTTGGCCCGAGTTAGTCGAGGAGGGATAAACACTCGCGCATTTGGACCCGAGCGAAGAGAGAGAGAGAAACAAGCCAGCAACAGGCGGCCGCCGCCTGAGTGTGTCATTTAATTTGCTGGCCGAGCACCCCCAGTGCACCTGCGCCAACTGGGCTGGTTAACGCTGCCTGATCGAGCTTGCTGAGCCTTACTATTGGGTTAGCGAGCAAGCCAGTCAGTCAGCCAGCCTCTTGGAGGATGATTCCTTTGAAACTATCAAATGGGTTTTAGGCCCAGTGGGGGCTGCTTTGTGCTCCGCCATGGGCTTGGGCCGAGCGCTCACCTGTTCATGGTTTCGCCTAAACGCGCTCGGCCGTTCGCAAAACTCCGCTCCAAACGCAACACGAGCTAGCCTAACAAACCCATAGACCACCAACATTAGTGGCCGATGATAATAATGCGCAAATTTTATGCTCTATCGACTGCTCACAAGCTAATATCAGGGGCAAAGGACGAGCTTCAGCGCGAGCGCGCGCGCGCGAGCTAACTAGTAGAGGTATTAGATGGATAGTTGGCGGTTGAATTTAGGGTAGAGCTTTGTTTTTAGCCAAGAGGCTTGAGACTAGTTGAACAATTAAACATACACTTGCCTTCTCCTTCCTTGCCATTCATTAGGTTCCAAGCAGACGGGATTCTCTTTGCGCCAAACAGAGAGCTTTGGTTAGACAGTGGAGAGGGGTTTTGTTGTTTGGGAGCTGTTAAGTGATACAATTAGCTGGCTCTTTTAACGCCGGATATAAGCAACCGATCGTAGGCCAACAAATCGGGCAAGAAAGCGTTTGCATGCAATTAAGGGCCAAGAAAGAGAGAGAGAGCGGGAGAGTTGGTCGGGTGCGGTGGCTGTGGCTGTGGCTGTGGTGGCCATGGCTGCTGGAAGCGCCGCTAATCAGCATGAGCTGGGGGCCAGAGGAGGGGGGAGAGGAAGCGAGCATGTTTCAACTAGCCAACTAGCTGCTCATTATGCAGATATGGCTCATGATGGTGCCGCCAAGGGTTCAATATTCTCGAGAGCAAGGCAGAGAGAGAGATAGACGGATTTGATTTTTAGCTGGCTCCTTGCTGGTTGCTCGATACACAATGCCAAGGGATCAGTCTGTTGTCGTTCCATCCATGATATACATCGATGGGTTAGAGTGCGAGCAGGAAATGCCAAAGATGGAGTTGGAGCCAACAATTGAGCCGAGATTTGGCGTTCAATCTCGCCTATTTCTCGCTCGCTCAGCACCCCTCAGTGTCCAGTGCCGAAATTTTAACAGCAAAACTTGCTCCCGCTAGCTCCAATCTTTCATCTAAAGCTTTCATCTCAGCCCATTACGTCAACGTTAGCAACTAGTCCCGAGAGCCTTCCAACTTGAAGCCGGGGGTGCCTTTTAAAAACTAAACCTCCATTGGTTTGTAGTAGGAACAGTTGCGGTTGCAGCAACACCAACAACAGGCTGACGTTTTGCTCTAATCTAATTCTTCCACTTCCATAATCACTCTCTTATACATATTCATCGGTTTGCTCGCAAACTCGCCGGCGCTAGGGAAACAATCATGTTTCGTTTTAGCACGGCCATCATTATCCGGCTTCCTTGGTGCCCATTTGGCAAATTTCAATCGCCGTTTGCGTGCTCTGGCCCCTCAGCCGACTGACTGACTGGCTGGCTGGCTGGCTAGCTCGCAAATTGGCTGGCCGATTTTATTAGCCCTCTCGGCTCCATTGGTTTGAAGAGTGAAGCTCGGCTCCCTTTGTTGCCCATCTCGCGCTTTCGCTCCTTTCGATCGGAACGAAAACCTGGACTGGCTAACTGGCCGGCTAACAAAGTTGCCGGCCACAATGGTTGCCCGGCAACGAGAGACTATCGGATCCATTCATGTCGCTGCCCAATGTGGATCGGAGCCGGATTTGTTGGCCGCCTCCACCTGTGGATTCAATTGAGAGCCTTTGCGAGCTGCTAACAAGTTGCCAGAGCAACAGGAGTGAAAGATGAGATATCACCAGCATGGCGAAAATTGATACACCTTCCGCCTTGGGCACAGGCGATGCTAAGCGGCGGCGGCGGCGGCGGCGGTGGAGCCCGCGAGCTCGAGCGGCGAGGCGGAGATCGGGGGCAGATAGGCGGACAGGGGGTGGGGGCGAGGGAGAGTTGGAGAGTGAGAGTGTGCGTAATGATTTGTGCTTCAATCCGAGCGACGAGCGCGGCAGGTAAGTGTCGGCTTGATTATTAGGACACGCACATCATTTGTATCGAGCTTTGTGCGATTTTTGCCGGCCAGCGAGGGCGCATGCAAATGGCAACAGCGCTCTCGGGCCAGGGGCCACTGCAGGCGGCACCTGAGCCCCAGCAGCGAGCCAGCTTGGAGGCGCGAAATCGCCCGCTTTCACCATCGACCCTCCGCTGCTACTTCCTCTGTTGCCGCCGCCGCTGCCGCCTCCGCCGCTCCTGCTTAGGGCTTTAGTCGGCGGCAAGCGCTCTAACAACATTACGACTCGGCATCTGCAACCACTGCAACTACAACCACAACCGCAATCATCCAGCTGCTAACATTAGTTGCTCGCGTAAACGCGCGCAACAGTTGCCTTAATGCTAAATTTCCAGGTGCTCTCCTCCAAATGGTTCCAATCCGAATGCCTTCAGCCAGTCAACCTAACTAGACTCCCACTCGTTTCGAAGTAACAGCCACCAATGACAAGACAACTGAATCTATCCTGATCCTTGTTGGACTCTCATGTTGGCTCTGTTTTGAGGAAAGATAGTTCGCGCTTGGGCAGGCGATTACAGGTTGAGCCCTTGCAAGCTCCCCCCATCCATGCTAACTAGACGGCAGCTCGTTTGGAGGCGACAGCATCCGTTTTGCTGCCTCCACCTCTGGAACAAACTCGCGCACTTGCAAGTCGCCAATTGGCACCAGTTGCTTTGCTTGCCACTTGCAAACTTACAAGCTGCTCGCCAGATGGAGTCGAGGATGCTGCCTTTGATTTGGCCAACAGCCTCCAATCGATTGCTGGGCCAGCTTGCTACTGGTTTGCTCGCTGCCCCATTGGCGGCCAACAAACTGGCGACACACTTTTCAATGCCGCCACTCCTCCTATTGGCGAGGGCGGCCGCGCACCTTCGCCAAGAGGAGAGTTCCGTGAGGTTAATTCTAATTAGCTGCATTGATTATTGTGTGATGACAGGGAGAGGAGAAATAGGGAGCAGGGAGAGACCATTGCAGCTGCTGCTGCTGCTGCAGCTGTGGCTTGCGGATTTGGGTCGCCTTGCTCGAGTTCCGACTTGGTGGCGGAGGTTATTTATTATCACGGGCGAGTTGAGCCACCGTTCGAGCGCCGGTGGTGGTTCGAATTTGGTTATTAAAGCTTGTTGTTTGTTCAAAGTTGTCCGAGTTGAGACCAACTTTTGCGAGAGCGAGAGAAATGTTGGCAGCCGAGCTCGGTGCTCTAAATCTCGTTTCCACTCCATCCATTTACATTGGACCATTTAGTTTCGACAAGTGGCCACCATTTGAACTGTTCCGGCAAACTCAAGGAAGAGCGGCCAGCATGTGTCCCCCTTGGCCAAGTTCACGTTTCCGCCAGCCAGCTCCTGTTTCCAAAGACTAACGATGGCGGCCACCAGCACGACCCATCTCCCACGCACCCAACCGGCTCCCCCGCTTGACCCGCCGCTGCTCGAAGGGCGAAGCTCTGGCAAATGCGGCGGCGGCGGCGGCAGCGGCAGCAACTCGCCTCTCTTGCATCATCATAATTCATCCTCCCTCGTTAGAGGTGGGAGAAAATTATTCAATGTATCTAGGGGGCCATTATTGCGAGGGCGCCCGAGAGTTGAGCCGGCGGCGGGCGCAAACAAGCCGGCGAGACCTGCCGCCAGATCCACTGGCCGGCTGCCAACTGTGCCTCTGTCGCGCTCGAGGTGGTCGACTCTCCCGTGCTCAATGCTCGCTCGCTCGCTCGCTCGCCGTGCGACGTTCGAACGGATGAGCCAATAGCGCGATGGCGCAAACAAAAACAACAACAACAGCAGCCACTCGTCCGAATCCCATCGCCAACTCGGCCGAAAGTGTGTGTGTGTGTGTGTGTTTGATTAGTTGCGCAAACAAGCATGAGCCAATCAATCGGCCAAGACACTCGGCTCCCTTTTGGGGCAAAAGTTTTAGTTTAAGCTAACTGGAAAGTAAGCTAAACAAACAGGCAAAGCCGGCGAGCTAACGCGTTAGCGAGACTTGACCGGCTACCTTGGGCAAACAGCGCAACAAGCTGCCCTCCTGAACGAGGCGCCAAGGGTTGGCGAGGCTGAGAGGCTAGCGGGCTAACCGGCTTGATGCAGATGGACCACACACACAGCTTGCAAGATTGTATTGTGTTGGCGCGCTACAGGCAAACTCAGCACGCACTCGCCTCCCTCCATCTCTCTCTCTCTCTCTCTCTAGCTGCCGCTCACAGCGAGCGGGCGCCAAATGGAGCCTTGGCGCCCGAGCTCAGTTTGAAGCCCGCCTCTGGGAAGTGCAACTCCGGCAGCACTTGTTGCAGCGCCGCTGGAGCTGCCCATTGATGGCTGCGTTTCCGGCGCCGAGCTTGCGAAGGAAGCGGCTCGTTTCGGCTTTGCGCTCTCGCTTGCGGCTGGCCGCCGAGTGGATCGGCAGAGCGGGCGCCTTCCTTGGGCGCCAGCAGGCATCACGAAGTTCTGGCCACCGCTTGGCGCCAACAATGGACAGCGCGAGCCACGTTTGCAGCCCACTCGGCGGGCGCGCAAAGCCAGGTGGCGCTCGAGTTGCTCGGGCTGCGCCACCTGCGCCTGTGTTGCATGCCGAGCAGCTTTGTTTCAACTTTAGCGCCGTTTCCGAGCCGAACACTCGCCGCCTCGGCAAGGGCTGAGTGCGCCGCCACTGGCGCCCTCCTCGGCCGACTCCTCCCCCAATCAAATCAAATGGGCGAGCCAGACGGCGTTCGTGGTTGGAGCCGCGGCCGCTGCCTCTAATCTAATGTCAGTGCGGTGCGTGCGCCTCGTCAGCTGCGATGGGCGTTCGGCACAAAGTTTCTCTCCCTGAGCTGGCGGCTGCTTGCGCAGAGTGGAGCTTTCTTAGCCGGGCTTCTGCGTGCGAGCGCTCCAGGGCGGCCCGGCCGGCCGAGTGGCTGCACAGGCGAGTGCGTTGCTCCGGAGCTGCGGACTTGCAGCCAGACAGACGGAGGACGATCGGAGCGAAGGGCCAAGCTGGCACCAGGCTGGCGGGCGGAGAGCCCGAGCAGCGGCGGCCCACTGGCTGCAGCTCTGTGCCGGCCTCTCCCGCGCATCCTCTCGGGCGCTCGTGCCATCGGCAGCATCACCTTCTGTTGGTTTCGCCTTTGGTGAGCCACCGAGGCTTTGGCGCAGCGGCGCCCCCTCTGGATTGCGGAGGGGGAGGGGGCGGGAAAGGGCGGGCGCCTGGCCGGCCTGGGAGCGCCGCCTTGGCCAAGGGGGAAGGGAAGGCAGGGAGGGAGAGCGAGCGGCGGCAGTCGCGTTTGTGCAGGCGAGCGGCGCAGCATTAGCGACGACGAGGAGCGCGCACGCAGAGCAACAACAACAAGCGTTCGCGCCGAATCACAACAACAAGTTGCGGCAGTCTCGCTCTGTGGGATTGTGTGCTGAAGATTCGTTGCCAAATTTGTTCGCTGGCCGGCCGAGCGAGCGAACCGAACCGAGCCGAATCCAACTGAACTGAACTGAACTGAGGAGAGCAGAACGAGCGGACAGAGCGAATTTGTCTGAGGTCGGGTCACAGTTTGGCCGCAGAGAGTTTCGAGAGTTGAGCTTCAGAGACCAGAATTACCAAAACGAACCAGTCGCCTTTACACGAGGCCCTCCCCCTAAGTTGCCCAAACCATCAAGCTAGCACCAGCCAACTAACCAAAACAACTGTCCCGCAGTGAAGCAAGTGGAACGAGGAGGCGCCGGGGATGTCGGCCAGAGGCGCGAGCTGAGCGGGCGCGAAGAGAAGCGAGCGGGATGTCGCGCGAGGGTATTGGGGCCTCGCGGGTGAGCAGGCTGGCGAGCACTGGCGGCCTGGCCAGCTTGGGGTCGAGTGGGAGCAAGTGCGAGCGAGAGGAGGAGGAGGAGGCGGAGGCTGAGGAGCGGCAGTGCCAGCGCCGCGCCAAGTCGGCGGCGCTCAAGACGACGCGCGCAAAACGTTGCAGGTCCCTGCTGACGCTCTCGTCGCCCTTCTCCAGCTCGGCCACCTCGAGCATGAAGAGCTCGCTCATGTCGCTGCTGCACCCAAACCAGCAGCAGCAGCAGCAATCCGCCCACGAGCTCGACCTCTGCCGCTCGCTGCGCCCGCTCGACGTTGAGCGGCCGGCCGGCGAACCCGTCGGCCAGGCGGACGGGCTCAGTTGCGCTCCCGCGGCCGGAAGCGCGAAGCAGCAGCAACAGCAGCAGCAGACGCCGAGGAGCAGATGCGTCAAGATGAAACTCTTTGAGCAGCCGCTCGACAAACTGTTCAGCCCGAAAGCGATGAAACAATTAAACAGCGCAATTAACTCGCCGCCGGAACAAGTCGGCAAGCGAAAGAGGACCAGCGCGGCCGCTTGCCTGCGAAAGCTAAGCTTGGACACCAACAACAACAGCAGCAACAGCAACAACTGCCAAGCGGCCAATCTGAGCCAAGCGCAGCGCCAACAGCTCATGCTCAATGTTCTCCCAGAACCAATCAGAAATCTGCTCAACCAACTATACCTGCGCGGCCCGACAACAGTCGGAATCTTCAGGAAGTCCCCAAACGCAAAGCACTGCAAGGAGCTCAGGCAAAAGCTGGAAACTGATAGTCAAAGTTCCATAGAACAATTTCAAGTCACCGTGATCGCGTCCGTATTCAAGGTAAGTACGCGGCTAAGGGATGATGATGATCAAGCTTGTTGCAGCTGAACTCACTCCCGCTGCTTCTTAAAATGCCCTCTCCTCTCGTCCCTTCTCCCTCCTACTGTTGCTGCAACAACAACACCTGCCGCCTCCGACCCTTAGCCTCCCGCAAGGCATCAAGGTCTTGTTTGCTCTCGACTCGGGTAACCTCTCGTCTACTCGCTCATTGGATGCGCAATGACCCCAGCAATCAGCACCGCTCTTAGAGTTTTAATTTCTGCTCCAATGTGGATTTATTTGGCGCCTCTCGTATCGCTGACGCTGGCCGATCTCTACTGCAGTTGTTGTTGTTGTTGTTGTTTTTGTCTGAGGTGGTGGTCGCCTTTGCATCCTTGTCGCTGCCAAGCTCTAGTCTCGTAGATGTCTCGTTCCCAAATCGTCAGCTCACTCCTCGATCGGCATCTCACATCTTTACCAACTAGAGTCGAGTTTCCTCAAGGATACTAGTCGCCTCGGGTTAGGTTGAATCGCTTCCCTCCACTCGCTGAACTCCCTCGTGCCTGGAGACGGGCGGCTTTCGAGAGAGTTTATGAGGAAGTTTGCGCTTGTATCTCTGCGTGTGTGTCTGTGTGTGTATACGTGTGTCTGCTCAGGTGCACAGGTGCCGGCGCCTCAATTATCGCTTGTCGCTGCTTCTACATCCATAGCCAGCGCCGAGTGCGCCAGTCGAGGGTGCCAATCGTCTATTTGAATGGTGTTAATTGGTGTTTAGTTTGCCTTTCGGGTGTATGTGTATGTATAAGGTGCAAGTGTAACGTGTCGGTTTGTCTGCGCGCAAGTGGCCGCTTAGCGCCTCCTCAAGATGTTATGGTCTCTGATTTTTCTCCGTAAACTGTGTAAACATTTTGTTGGCCGATAATCGGGTAGTACATGACTGTCGTGCCAGTATTCAGCACTTCAATTCCTAACGACCTAATTGGTTGTTTCAAATTGAATGGTTTGATCCAATTTGCATATTGAAGAAATAGATGATTAGATGTTTTGAAAAGTTTAAACGCGCCGTTGGAGCAGCTTGTCCTCAGGCAAGAGATGTCTCGCTCGTTTCTCTATCTCTCGGCGAGCCTAGCAAACAGAGATGAAGTGACTCAGGTAGCAGTGATAATGGTAAAATAGATCGATGTTGTGCTTTAGTATTAGTCGAAAAATCAACAAGGAAACGGAAACAGATAGCCGAGCGAAAGATATTGATCACAGTGGAAAGGTTAGTGAGAGAGTTGAATTGTTATCAGTCATCGGTGAGTGTGGAACACTTAATCCCAAAGGTCGGCCTAACGTTTGGCCGGTCAATCGGCTCATATTGTTTGTGAACTGTCCATGATTGATTCTGCTGATTCTTAGCATCGGCAGCTCTGTGATGAAACCTGTTGAAAGTGTAGTAGGCAGCCATCTAAATGGACCGCTCTGTTAGTTATTTGCACATGAACTTGTAGTTGCCAGGGCAAAAGGGGTGGAGAGAAACATCGATTCTGGATTGGTCAGCGATCGTTTCTTCCAACTTCCGCTTTCCATTTCAAGCACAGCGGTTGGTATTGGGGCACCTGTTGTTTAGCGAGAGGATAGTTTTGGTTGTTTTTATATTCATTTGATTGATTCTTGTTATTTGGTTAGCCAGCAACTGGTAACTCTCTCTCTCTCTCCCTCTTTCTCTCTCCTTCGCTATTCCGCCCTCTCGGCTTCTGGAGGCTCGAGAGTGTGAATGCGATCAAGTTCTGGCGCCGGCTTCATATCAAGTGCCTCTTCTCACCTAGGCCAGCGTGTATAAATCACGGTAACAGCCGCTTAGTGTTGCTCCTTTGGAGGGAGAAAGAGAGAGTGAGAAAACAACGCGCCTGTTTGAGGAACTAAAAGGTTAGATAAGATGACGCTGTCGAGTGATAAGCGATCTGTGCGGCTCTACCTTGTTTTCTCTCTCTCTATCTCGAAATTTGTAAGTATGCGCCACATACTTGCATCCATTCGCTCAATAATCAAACAACCAGTGATACACGTAACTGTTGGTTTGCTTAGCCGCGGCCAGCAACCGCCTGCTGTCCATATAAATCCGGTAATATGAGCCCGGGTCGGCAATCGAAAGATACATGAATCTAGGGATTGGAACTGAATTTCATAATCGATGATCTTACGTGCGTAGCAACGATAAGAGCGCTCGAATTGCACCGACTTAGAGAAAGTCTAGTGCATTCTTGAGTTTGCTTGGTTTGCTATTTTTCGCTTCTTGCGCCTCAATAAATCATCGGCCTCACAGGCTCAGGTTGGAACAGTTTACTTGTATCAGCGTACATCTGCTGTGCGTTCCAAAAATAAGAGGGTCTGGAGCACCAATTAGACCTGATAAACTGCTACCACAGTGTCCAACTTGAGAGGTCAGGTTGCCGCTATTAGCATGGCTTAAATTGGGCCAAAAGGACTCCACTGTGAGGAGTATACCTGTCGCTTTGCTCGAACGGTAGTTGTTAGCCTCCCCAAGTGCGACGCTGGCTGACGAATGCAGCCCAGGTGGTGGACATTTTGCGTTGAAACTTCTCCCTGGCAACTCAGGCGCCAGATTCTTACGCTGGTGCCAAAAGCTAAATGTTTCACCATTAGCAATGTTTAGGTGCTTCAGTGAAGAGCTCAGCAGACTGTCGGAGAGTTATCCCAACACTTTTCAAGTAAAAGTTATCGATAAGCCAGTGAAGTGTCACACTGTTTACGGTTCGTCAGTCCTCTTATGTCATGAACGCTAGCAGCAACACGAAAAGCTCCTGGCCGCAACCTGTTGAGTCTCGCACTGATTGTTCTGCTAGCTAGAAGAAGAGTTGTGTGAGGTACACTTCGGCCAAGTGCTTGATTTACTCCCTCTCTGTTCGCTCGTTCCAACCGACCAACCTACTCCGCAGCCATCTCTCGCCCTTTCACTGCTCCCTTCCCCTGTGCCCACATCGCACCACTTACCCCACTCAAACGGTCCCCCAGCAAACACACTCCAGCCCATTCCAGCTTCCTTAGTTGAGTGTCGATCGCTTGAGCAACACCTATTACCTGGAAGGGCGGTGGGAGGAGAAGGAGTGATTGTTGGAGAGGAGCCGAAAGGTGAAGGGACGCTGAGGGGAGGGGGAGATGAGTGGAGGAAAAGGACGGCATAAAGGCGATAAGATTCGGACGCTAACGGTGACGGCAGCAATTGCGACGGCGACAACAACAACAAGCTGAAGAAGAATCTCATGGGTTCAACGAAACTTATTTATTGTGCAAGTTGCCATTGCTGCCGTCATCAACTGATCGGGCACCGATCTCAGCTGGCCCATTGCCCGCTCTGCCCAGAGCGCCTTCTTCACGACTCGCTCCAACTCCGATCGACTGCAATGCCCCTTTCCTAGCAGGCAGCTGATCATCAGCTGCCAAGGCAACAATAACTTCACCAACATCACCATCACCATCACCTGAACAACAATAGACCGTTCGATTGTATGCCTCTGTGTGATTTACCTAGCCCAACCGAATCATCCCATTATTCAATTGAATTCACACAGATCTGCACCACAATCCCAGTGCGCATTCAGTGAATCAAATCGGTGCAGATAGGAAGACTTTTCGTTCAAACCGCTTTCCTATCAGCCTGTTTGTGCCAGCGACACATGCAGTGGGTCGCTTGGCCGTTTACCTGCCCGCACAATTGATTTGTCTCTAAAGCTTAGTCTTCCTAAAACTCCTGCTCAATCGGCCACTCGCTTGGCACTTGTCGCTGCCCGAACGAAACTTTCCTGGGCGAAAGTTGATGAGCCAGTTTCGCTGGAATGACATCGACATTAGAATACTGACTGATCTTCGTCGGCTCATCTCGTCTTGGCCACTCTCTAACTTATGCCGGCCCTCAGCAGTGCTTGCCAGCGGTAGCATTGTTCGAGACTCTATCATGTCTCTCATTTTGTCGCATTGTATTTGTCTATCCAACAAAGACTCGTTGACGGGCGCAAACTTTCTCGCATAAGACAAATGGTGAAAATCCATACCCCAATGATTCTATCTTCGGGTGGTCGTTGGCGAGGGAGTTCGTACAACAATAAAATCTAGCCCTTTGCTTCTCCTATAGAAATTATGAAGTTTCATGCAGCAGTGGTAGGAAATCACCCAACACAATGGGCGCAAATCTATTCCTTATTCTACGATCAGCGTTAGTTCCAACCAGATGAGATACAGTATATTGTAACTAGCGCTCCCACCGTCGTCAATGCCCGGCTCCTTTAACCCCTCCCTCCTGTCGCGCTAGAAATCCCATCACCTGGGGCTGTGCAAAGTTCAATCCACCCCTTTGGGACTCCTTATTCATTTCAGTGTACAAACATGAGCACATTGCCAGAGGACAGCCGCAAACCGTCCGTCCACCCAGCAGTCATTCTTGCTTCCTGATTCATCACCATCTTTCCTATCCACACTGTCGGCTCCTGTCAACCGATCAACTGAAACCCCGCGAGAAGTTGACAAATATTTATAGCTGACGGAACGCTAACAATAAATCTCTTCTCGCTCTAAGCATGAACTGTGCAGTCGTGAGCCAGGTGCCAAGGTGGCAGATAAATTCACCTGAGTAAGAACGCTGATATGACATTCGGCTCTCCTGCATTCTTGGTACTGTTTGGTTTTTCTTCAAAATCAAGATACGAGCGTCAATTTGATACAAGAGTCGAGAGCGAGCTAAGTTTGTGTTTGTTTGCCAGCTTTTCTTTGCTGAATTTTAGTTACTGGTTTAAGAGCAGTAATAACTTGAGCCCAGCTCTGATACTCTCGGCCAACGCTAAATGGACGAGCTATCAGTGGGCGAGCCAGTTTGCCCGACCAGCCATGGCCCGGAGCCCCTGTACCTGCACGTAGCCAAGTGCTTCGGTCAGCTAACTTGGTTGTATAATGACCACTCTGGCTAGCATCCATCTAGAAAGTTGCAAAAGCCACGCTTCGACCAGAAGAGGCTCTTTTTGCTCTCGGCCGCTGAGAGCGCCTTGCCTCATTATAAGTGAAGCCAGCCGAAATTTTGCGCGCTCTCCTCCCTTACAATGGTAGTTTTTGCCTCTAAATACGATAGAGTCCAGCGACGATGTACCGGAGAAACCAGGATAATGATAGATGGCGAGCAAAACTCCAACCTTGGACTCTTGCTCGCCTTATTCTGCCCTCTGGTTGCATAATATCCCCTCCTCGTTTCATCATAATCAACCAACTTATGATTTATTACTGGCCGCTTCTGCACCGACAGCCCATGACCGCAACACCAGCCAAGAGCAGTAGCCTGTTACGACTTATTCGTCCTCGTCGTCCCTTTCGTCGTCAATCCCCCTTCCATCTACTTATTCCTCCTCCCAGCTTTGCAGCGCGGATGGCCAAGAATAAGTGGAAATAGGCAGAGAGCCTGAGGTTTTGGTTTGGATAGTAGGAGATTTAGTGAGAGGCGCTTATCAGCACGCAAATCAGTTGAAACTAACTAGAATATCCTCTCTCATTACGCCCAACGACCTTTTCTAGGAATGGCTACGCTCACTTCCAGATTGTCTACTGATGTCGCGCCTTTATCCGCAATGGATCGACGTTGCTAAACTAATCGAGCCCCTGTACAGCCAACCACAGCATCACCAGTCGCAATCGCTGGATGATTCGCACTGTGATAGCACAATGAACGCCGATGCAAGTTTAAGGCCATCAAGAAGTCCATTGACCGATAATGGTCAGCAGCGTCTCCTTGACAGGGCTCGCTCGTGCTCTACAATGATGTCCGCTTTTCAGCCTAATATGACGACAAATTTAGATGGACGCGATCCTGATTCGCTGGCCTCTAACACCGACTCAAACTCAAACCAAATGAAGAGCTTATCCGCTTTTGCGCTATCGGAACGTCTCCACGAATGCCTAAGAATTGTTCGCCAACTTTTGGATGCACTGAATCAATTGAATCTTATTCTCTTACGCTCGTTTATCTGCGTCCTCTGGCATATTGCCAATAATAGTGAATACAATAAGATGTCTGCTAGCAACCTGGGCATTTGCGTTGGTCAGTCTCTGTTGAACGACGAGCACCAATCCAACTATAAAACGGCCTCAACCTTCACAAAACGACACCGGAGAGCCAGATCTCAGTGTATACTATCATCAACATTATCTCTAACTAACTTTGTGTCTACTGAGACTAACTGTGCACAGGTAAGCGATTCAGATCGTAAACTAAATCCAACCATCAAATGGGTGCCAGCTAACCAATTATATATTAACCATTCTCTGCCTGCTCGACACAACACAATGAATAGGAGACAGCCAAATATGTACCAATGTTAGTTGCATTCTTGATTGAGAATGCACCAGCTCTATTTGGTCCAGACATCATGAGTATCTTTTCGTCTCAACTTTCAAACCAAAGCTCACCAGAGACAGCTGGTGGGTTAGAATTGCAGACTAAAGGAAATTTGTCGCCACTTTCAATCAACCAAACTGATGGTGACGTCGTTCCATCCAATGATAAAACTCTCAGCCCATCGGATGGAGAGTCGAGTCCTCGGAGGCAACATATACTTGTTGAGAGCAGTTTTGTGTCACAAGAATCTGATCGTCATGTTACGAGCGAAACAAACCATTTGGACGATGATACGTCAGCCATTACTTCCATACTCATAGTTAACCATCCTTCTAAGCAGCAGTCAGTGCAAAGCTCGGAAGTGATTCAGCGACGCCCTCTATCGTCGACCGAATCAACCTCAACTTCCTCCTCCAGGGCCTCATCATCAACCTCGGGTGTCCACTCAAATTCTCCTGCCTTCTCAAACGAACTTGACTCGAACAACGCTAGAACTTCAACGTCCTCCCCGTCGACCGTCTCATCACCATCACCAGTTTCGTCGAACTCGCCTGTCCAGGAGAGTCATACAGGGTCTTGTGACAGGAAGACGTCTTCAGATGCTGAGCAAAGTCGACACCTTGTTCAACATCAATCGACCACCACTATCGGCGAGCCACACAGTCAAACGCCCCCAAAGCATTCAACAGCTTCCCCCAACGATCAGCGAACTACAACTGCGGCGTTAGATTCTAATCGACGCAACAACCACAAGATTAATAGATATAGCACGTTCGTTGGAGTTCTTAACCGAGTGCCAAAGATTCCTGTCCAGTACACCACTTCTAACTATGGTGGTGAGGCTGTCATTTACAACCCCAAACCAAGGCAAACAAGTTTATCGCCAGACCAATTTAGTGTCTACTCAGCCAAAACAGATGAAAATCGTCATTCAACCTTTGATAGTTTGCCCAATGATTCTGTGATCTCAGTGAAACCTCTCAGGTCCGATAGAGAGGAGCAAGATCGAGTGACGCACCAAAACGGATACCACACCAATAGGGTAACTGTGTCCAGAAACCTTTTCGAGCTACGAGAACAGCGGGTTAACGATTTTTTGGCTCATCAATATCAACGCCGTCCTCTGGCCTCAGCACCTTCTCTCTCTTTTCTTCCAACTCAGTCATATCCCACCTCAGTGCGACAGTCGGAGCGACCAATGGCTGCACATAGGCATTCTAACTTGATTGCGCAACAGTGTACAGCAAGCAATAGTCCAAATAGTCCTACACACCAGCGGTATCAACCCCAGCAACATCCTGTCTTCTACTCAACAACAAATTTGAGCACATTGCAGCAAAGCCAACAACATGACCGCTATTTATTGCTCCAGAACCATCCTCAAAACCAACAGCGTTCGCACGTCCTGTCGCTCAGAGACTACTACTTGTCGTTACAACAGAACCAACAGTTTCAACAACAACAACTAAATCCACATAGGGGGGGCCGCGTACAGCATCCTCAATTGATTCGGCAAGAGCGTGCTAATCTCATCAACAATCTTCACCAGCAGCCTAGTCAGCGAAAGCAGCAAGAGCAACAGCGTTTGATAGCGCAGATACAGTATGCCACCGAAACCAGACAGGGCAGGACGATTTCAGCACCCGTACATGCGCCTATGGTTGGCATGGCGACTCACCAGACAATCCACAGGCCACAGACTCGCCTAGCCAGAATCCGTCAAAACCAAATCAACGGCTCATACTTGAGAGATGCGTCCGGCGTTCCATCTGCTAAAGCCATGATCATATCATCAGGCCCTTGCGATGCAGTCGCACCAACACGAGTAGATTCAACTGGACAAATCAAACTATCCTTATCAGATCACTCGTCTGCAGATGAATCTGACGAGTCGATGAATGAATGGACAGAGAGCACGATGGTTTGAATGAGCCCCGAATTTTGACAAGGAACCTTCTTGTGCCTGTTGATTTGATTACACGTTGTGTGATCTGTGATCCACGTAGCTATTGGTGTTGCTGGCTTAACATCAGTGATGAATAACATAGTTGACGGTCGTGTGTGGGTGATATAACGGTGACTAGTGCGTACTATTCCATTACAATAGAGCCGCTATTTTCTATTAATTCACACCGAGAAGGTTTTATATCAATATCATGAGGCTTTTTCCATAATAGAACTTGGCAGTAAATAAATAAACTATATCATCGACGCACAGTTCCTTTCATCTTGTCATATTTGAAAGGGGTTCACACACCTTTTTCTGACAACGGCGCCTTTGGTACCCAAATTAGATTGGTTGAGGCTATTTTCCGATAGAACGGTCTAGAGGAGCGTTAGCATCACAGTGTTGGAGGGGGAGAGTCTCATCGGGCTTAAAAAGATCTGCCAGGGCAGTATTGATGCGCTTCACCTCGCCACCAGTGACTAAGTTGAATCATATCTATTCTTGGGTTCAACTCATTCGGTGACAAAGTACCGTTTGTTGCCTCTTTCCTCTGTTGTGAAGGTTACACTGTCACACTAAGCGATGATAGCCCGTTAACCGTTCAATTTCGGTCCCCATGGTCTAATCTAATCGAGCACGAGCTTACGTTCAATAATAATCGATCCTTCTGGAGCCTCGATAATTCAGAATTTGCGGGCTATCAGAGTGCTTGTCTGCAAACTCGGGTTTTCGGTGAAATGTGGGAGGGGTGGACAAAATATTCTGATTGTTACAATGATAACGACAACACTGTGGAGGGTCCTCCGAGACGACCTTGACAGTGGCACAGTAGTAACTAAAAAGGAACGTGGGCTGGGGGTAAAGGGTAGATGGTTAAGAGGCTTGTGCAAGAATCTGTCAAAACCAATTTGATGGTCTTTAGAGTGACTAAAACTATGCTTTTAGATTTTCTAAGCAACGTTGGGTGAGTGATGGGTCGCCTGACGTTGCCGCTCGAAATCTGGGAACCTAGTTGATGCGCCAAGAGGGCGTCATGAGCATAAGGTATAGGACGCTGAGGCGACCATAGCAGCAGGTATGCAAGGGAGAGAAAACTAGCCAATCGCGTGAGCGTGCTAGCGTATGATGTAGCGTTTGGGAACGTAGTTGAGGTGCATCATGAGTGTGCTCGCGCTCAGCTTGAACACTTGCTTGCAACTAGGCGAACTAGGCCGCCGATGTGTTGCGTCCAGCCCATCCTAGGCTGGGCTGCTGGGGCCGCTTGAGCACGAGTGAAGGGTTTGCGCTGGTTGGATGAGAGCCATTTCTAGACGATCACCACTGACTTGCTGGTCCAAGCGAGCGAAAGGAAGAAAATTGCCAACAAAGGTCCTCTCGGGCGCCCGACGGGAGGTCGATAGGGCTATTTGCACTCGAAGTGCCAACAGCAGCTAGGCGTCGCCGTGCGACTGGTGACGAGGAATTCCAGAGGTACACGACTTAATTGCAGACTCTCTCTCCTCTCCTCTCCTCTTTTCTCCTCTCTGTCTCTCTCCTCGCTTCTTTCCCTCTCCTCTCTACGCTGCCGGACAAACTCGCCCGCCCATTGGAGCGTCGCCCAAAGGAGGACTCGAGGGCTGTTTGTCCGAGCTCGAAACAACAAATGGTGCCCTCCTCTTCCGTGCCAACATGGAGCCGTTCCGGTGCGTAAGCTTGGCGATCGGATGTTGGACTAAAGTTACCACTCTAACGGTGGCCGTGGCGGCAGTAGCAGCTCTGCCCGAACAACTGGATGGGGATCTATTTTTATTCGTGCCGGCAATTCAAATTTTCGGCCAACTGCGGCAGACTGTCTGGCCGAGCTTGCTGATCTTGCGATTGCCGCATCGAGTCTACTTCTGGTTAACACTGCCGAGTGCGCGCGCGATCCGCTAGCTAGTCGCGCGGCGAGCCGGCGAATCAAGGCTGGAGGCTTGAATGTGGGCGCTAAAACTGTCTCGCTGTAAGCGGCTTTCTGTGAGCAAGCGGGCGGCGTTGGCAGATGCCATCATCATTGGTTTAGCGCCATTGCTACTGCCATTGCTATTGCCATTGCTATGGCCGCGGCGGCGGCGGCCGGCGACACACAGGCTGAGACGGGGAGAGGGGAGCGCTGCGCGCCGGCCAGACTGCTCGAAGCTAGCGAGCAGGCCTGTGAATATCAACCTTTAGTGCGCATCCTGGCGTTGCGGACTAGAGGGGGGATTGCGCGCAGCTAGGTGCTGCGTCGCAACGACCGAGGGCGCTAGGGGCGCAGGCCTGTGTGTGCCCAGCGTGTGCGGCAGCTTGCGAGTGCCGCAACCATTCCTGCGGTTGGCCGGCCTGCGCGTTTCCAGCGAGCGAGCGAGCCAGCCAGCCAGCCAGCTTTGGTCTGGCCGGCGGCGCCAGTCCTGCCTGGCTTCAAGAAGCGTGCAAGTGAAGCCGATGATGCTTCACATACATCAACACACGATCGCGCATAGGCGGCCGCACACACACTCACACGCACACGCACAGTCGGAGAAACATTTGAAACTTGCTCGACGGCGCCGCTGCTGCTGCTGGCGCCGCCGCCGCCGCCGACGCCACCACCTCTACTGCCGCCGCCGCCGCTGTTGCAACTTTTTAGTCCTCCTGCCACAGCAAGCGAGAGCCAGAACGCCAGTTGGTCATTTTCATTTGCTCGCGCCTCCAAGCCGTAGGAACATTTATTGCAGCGCATCACAATGGGGGACCAGCTAACCGAGGAGCAGATCGCCGAATTCAAGGAAGCCTTTTCGTTGTTCGACAAAGATGGCGACGGGACGATCACAACAAAAGAATTGGGCACAGTCATGCGCTCGCTTGGCCAAAACCCGACCGAAGCGGAGTTGCAGGACATGA
>Ga0209372_1000397_pt1 | contig 22848 bp, 19 predicted proteins | sample AgamicAtPe_FD_187170 | JGI IMG/M metagenome (GOLD analysis project Ga0209372, IMG submission 187170) | Agave microbial communities from Guanajuato, Mexico - At.P.e (SPAdes) (version 2) | ecosystem: Host-associated > Plants > Phyllosphere > Phylloplane/Leaf | place: Guanajuato, Mexico | collected... | reverse complement strand
TGCAGATGCAGCAACAGCAACAGCAGCAGCACCACCACCAAGACCAACTCCAAATGCAACTCCAACTCCAACTCGAAAGCGAAAGTCAGAACCAGAATGAGCTGCTCGTCGGGGAGCAGCAGCAGCAGCAGCAGCAGAGCCAACTCGACCGGACGGACCCGCTGGCCGAGTGTCAGCCGCAATACGCATCGAAGCTCCACTACGTTTTCGACTCAAACCTGGCAAACGAGGCGGCGCAGGCGGTCAGCTCGGGCGACTTCAACTCCATCATCCAGTACCACATCTTTCGCCAGTCGGGCGGCCTCGCGGAGAGCGGAAGCCATTTGGCCAGCTCGGCGCCAATCGAGCGGCTCGGGCGGCCTGGCTGCGGCTTGGCGGCGCCGGAAGCGAGCCGGCCGCCCGGCTGCGAGCGCCACCGTCCAGCCCAGCAGCAGCAGCAGCAGCAGCAGCAGCAGCAACAGCACCAGCTGCAACAGAAGCCGCCCTTCTCCTACATCGCGCTCATCGCGCTCGCAATCCAGTCGACGGAGGACAAGAAGATCACCCTAAGCGGAATCTACGAGTTTATAACCAAAAAGTTTCCCTACTTTCGCGACCAGAAGCAAGGCTGGCAAAACTCAATAAGACACAACCTGTCGCTCAACGAATGCTTCATAAAGGTTGCCCGCGACGAGAAGGGCAAGTCAGGCAAGGGTAAGTTTGCGCTCTCGTTGGCTGGCCGCGGCCCTTTGAAACAAACTGTTCCCACAGCGAGCAAATGGCCACTCCGCTGGCCCATTTGTTGCCAGCGGACCGTCGACAGCTTTGCTCTGAGCCGCGACGCCTCCACTCGGGCCGCTCGCCGCTAGCCGCCCACAAGCCGCCACTGCTAACCGACCAACCCAACCCCAACCCCAACCCCAACCCCAACTTTAACCGCAACAAACAACAAGCAGGCGCCTACTGGACGCTGGAGCCGAGCAGCCTGGACATGTTTGACAACGGCAGCTTTCTGCGCCGGCGACGCCGCTTCAAGAAGAAGGAGCTGCCCGCGAACAGCACCACCAAGCTGACGGACGCGCTCAAGTCGCTCGAGAGGCTGGCCGCGTGCAGGCCGCGCGCAGAGCAGCCGCCAAACGCGGACGCGGAAAACAAGAGCCTCAGCCTCGGCCTCGGCCTCGGCCAGTGCCGGCAAGGCGCCGCCCAGACGAGGGGGCCGCCAAACTCAAGCCGGCGCCACAGGGCGGCCGGCGCAGCGGCTGCCGCGGCCAAGTGCGCCGCCCCAAGCAGAGGGGCCTGCGCGCGGCTGCGGGCGCAACAGCCGCAGCCACAGCCGCAGCTGCAGCTGCAGCCGCACCAGCAGCGCTGGCCGGCCGCCGGCCAGAGCTCGCACCTAGCGGCGGCCCCGCTCGCTCAGATAAAACGCGAGCCAGCTGACCAGCAGCAGCAGCAGCAGCCTGCAAGTTGCGCCTAGCGAGCGAACGGCAACAGGCCTGGCGGGCGGCCTCGCAGGCCTCGCACTGATTGAAGGGGAGGGCACCACAGCGCGGGGCACAAGGCCATTGATCATTTTTAGGCACAATAAAGAAATTGTTAACAAGCCCACTTGGCGTCCGCGCGCCACTTCCTGGCCGAAACATCTGTCTCGTGTTTGCTGGCCGCCGAGTGTTGCGTTCGCGTGGCTGCGCTGCGCTGCGGCGCTCTGGCTGGCCAAGCGGCGCTCAGGCCGAGTTTGCTTGGCCCGCCGCACTCTGAAACTCGATCGCCGATGGGTCGAGTTGGCCCCTCCACTTGACTCGGCGCGCGCAACTCTTGCCTTAGCGCCGCCCAATGCTAATGAGCCCGGCTGACCTGACAGGCGGCCATGACAAATGGGCCGCCAGCAGCGGCGGTTGCGGCGGCGGCTGCAGCGGCAGCGGCAGCTCTGCGCGCCGGCCACTCGGGCGAGATTTGAATTTTTAATTAGCGCCCTTGTTGCGGCCTCGTCGGCGTCGTCTTGGCCGCAGCATCCATGTCGTGTTCATTATCGTCATTCTGCGCCTCCAAACTCTCGGCTCTCAACCCTCGAGTCTCAATCAAGCGCATAAGTGGATGCCGATTCCGGCCCGCCGCCGCCGCCGCCGCTGCAAACGCTCCCCCACTTCGCTCCAAATGGAGCCAAGCCGGAGAGCGGAGGCGGCCTGAGCGCGCCGGGCGAGCCTCCCTGCCGGCTCGCATGTCAGCCAAGCCGGCCCAGGCGCGCTGGGCGCAATTGGAGGCGGGCGGGTCGGTTTTATGTCAGGAGGCGGGCAAGGAAGTCGGCCATGCGCGGCCGCCGCGGCAGCAGCAGCCGCCTATAGGGCCGCTCGCTCGGCTCGAAGGAGTTGGCCTGGCCTTCGTCGGGCCGAGCAGTCTGGCTGCGCTGGGCCGAGCTGGCCGGCGCGCGGAACCCACCAAAGCCAGCTGGGCCGGCCAACTTGTGCAAGCGGAGCCAGACTTGTCTGCGCCGCAAATGGGCCAGCTCGCACACACTCGCACTCACTCACTCGCCCGCAAGCTCTGCCTCTCAATGGGCGGCCGGCGGCCAAGTGCGAGCGCCGATTAATGGGCCAGCGGAGTCGTCTAAATGTGGACGAGACAATTAAAAGGTCGCAAGAGGGCCGATATATATATATATATGTATATTCAAATGAATTGCAACACACTCTCACACGAAGGCGGCTCGCGCATTTGATGTCAGCGCCCTCGAGCCGCCGCCGCCGCCGCCGCCGAGCTGGTATCCAGTCGCCGGCCGGAGGTTCAGTTGGGCCACTTGAGACGGACGATTAGAATTAGGAATTCAAATTGAGTTGCGCGTTTGATTCGAGCCCGATGGCTCTCAATTGGATTCAAAAGTGGGCCAATTGCGGCGGCGGCCAGATGCGCGGCCTCCTCCCTCGGCGCCGCTCTCGCTGCCCGCGCCCGCCTTGGCTCGGCTTGGCCGCCGCCGCCGCCGCCGCCGCCGCCCCCTGGCCGCGACCACCGATTGTCACACGCTCGCGCTCCACATTGTTGCCAGGCGGCCAACCTATAAGCGCGCCCCCTTATAGAGGGCGGCCCGCGAGGTGGCAGCGGCGGCGGCGGCGGCGCCAATTGCGCAACTGGCGGCCGTTTGTTTGTTTAAGCGGCGAGAGATTAACGTTCGACTTGGCTCCCATTGAGCGCCGCTCCACTGCGACCGGCGGCCGAGGCGCAGACAGGCGCAGAGCCTTGAGCGCTCGGCTGGCGTGAAGACATTACAACAAAGTAGAAAAGGTTAAGCTCGCTCCTCCTCGGCTCGGCAGCTCGAGCTGACTCGCGTTGGCAGAGGCCAACGCGGCTGCACGCCGACACGGAGCCGCCGACGCAAATCAACCTGTGCGCCCCCGAACAGCCGAGAGCCCCCCGCTAATTGCGCCCCAAGCGGCCGGCTTGGGCGCGCCAATATAGGAGGCGGCGCCCCAATATAGTCGCGGCAACACTGTCGCCCTCTCCAGCGCGATCGAGTGGCTGGCGGGCCACACGCGCGCCCAGGAAGTCCCAATCGGGGGCGCCTTTTTTCAATCATCTCGATTTGGACTCGGGTTTGGATTTGGATTTGAATTCGGATTTGCTCTTGGATTTGCTCTTGGATTTGGATTTGGATTACACATTCACAAACACACCCAGCCGGCGGCGCCTCAGCCCGCGAGCGGCCGGCCGAATGCCAGCGGCCAGATGAGCGCCAATGGGAGTGAATTTGATCGGATCAATCCGGCTGCAACCGGCTCTGGCCGCTGATTGTTGATGCTCGATTTAATTTTATTGTCAAATTGTTTTGTCACGTAGGCAGCGCTCGCGGCTTGCGGCTCTGGTGGAAGCGGATGGCACAAGGGCGCGAGAGAGTCGCCATTTGCTCGGTGCGAGCAATTTGCCAAAAACCGCAGGCCGTAGCCGCAGCCGCCGCGCCCATCCAAAGAGTGTCGCCGCTACAAATGCGCCGACAGCAGCGGCAAAAGCGAACTGATTCCCTATTCATCTCTCGGCCGCCCCTCAAGTGCCAATCGAGGTGTCTTGGACAGAAATTGGATCAACTGGAACCAAAACAGATTGGCCAACCAAAACCCAAATTCACTCAACTCCATTCAACGCGCCCAACTCCAATGTCACGCGCGAGCCCGCCGATAGTTTTAATATGTAAATTAATTCCAACCTCTCGCTTGCCGCCATTCAAATTTGAAATCATTATATACCCTCCAGGCTTTGCCCGAACCAAAACTTGCAGCCGATCAATGGAAGCGCGTTTTGGGCCAACTCTTAGCGTCAACCCACCTTGGCTCATTCAAGCGCTCTGCTCTCTGGTTTGGCCAACTCAAAATCTGACCTGGAATTCAAAGCTCCATTTAACACTCAGCTAACCATCGATCGCGCTTCCCCCATTTCAACACCATGGCGGCCACTTGAAACCATTGTACTTGCTTGCTTGCTAGCAGCTAAGCGCCGCACAATTGTAATTCCCTAATTCCATTCACCTATTTACACCACTCGGCCAGAGGCCATCACACTCTGCCAAAAGCCCACACCTCCAACTTATCCTTGGAGGCTCGCGGGCAGGCGAACTAGCGGTAGCCATTCATCCACTCGGATGGCGTCGCGTCAGCGCCACTTGACGCGACTTCAATCAAAAATGCTCACAATCAATCCCCTCCCCCCATTCTGCCTCCAAATCCCATAGAACTCTATCGTCTTTCCTGGATTAAGGTTATGAATCAAACCAAATATCATGGAGCCCCATGTCATGACTGCAACAAAGTGCTCCACCCTCCTCTTTTCCTCTCCATGGGCTCCCGGGCCAACTGTACGAAGCCCATCCCTCTCATCTCCGGTGCTGTCAGCACTGCTTCCCTGCTCCAGGTGTTGCCTTCTCTCTAAACGCTGACTCAATTATATAAAAGCTCACCCCTGGTGTTTTCGCCAGTTGGTGGGTGGCCTGCCTACCAGCTCGCCGACAGCTCGCCACTGCGCAAGCCAGCGAATTGCTCCAGACCAGCCCATCTCTCACCTGAGCTGGCTGCTACACCTGTTAGTCAAACACTATGTGCGCTGAGCTATGAAGCTGCCCACATCATTTGAAACAGTTGAAATTAGTTCAAACTTTGTAATGAGACACAATCTCACTAGTTGATTTCGTTTATTACTTCTCTGCAATCAAGAGAGAGATTCCATCAAATTATATAGTTGCAAGAGATTCTGCATGTGAACAGGCAAACACGATTGTCTGTCATATGTCTTCGGGTTGAGGGCAAGCCAAGAAAGGGAATTGTAACCTTCGAGAACATAACGAAGAACGTCCGTTGTTAGATTCGAATCCAATTGGTGGCTCTTACGTGATTGCCCAACACCCGAATGTAAGAGATCATCTGAAAGCTGGACACAGGGCATGTGTATATGCAAGGCAGATTTAAGGAATACCGGGCACGAGTTTCGCAGGTGAGGGCTAGTCGACCAGAACCAGTTGGGCATCTGTCCAATTTTGGCAGTTGATATGTAGTAGCCAAGAGCTAGCGGTTGTTGGAGTAGCTGCAAGGTCTCGTCTTGATTGTTCGCACCATCGCCAACTGATCCCGATCCAAGTTGTAAATTGTTGGAGGACATCATGGTATCATGATGGGAACTTATGTGATCAGAGACATTTGTTTGGTTATCATCCCATGCAGAGAATAAATCATCCATGTTCTCCTCAACACCTAGATCTTCGATGCCATCCTCTAGCGGAAATTGATTCAGTAGATCGTCGTCAAGTCCAGAGCCCGCGAGTGGATCCTCGACGTTTCCATGGGCGGATTGAATTGAAGCCGAAGTTGGAAACACCAATATGTGTGTAGCTGAAGCGTCCTCTGGAGTGCTTAGAGGACATTTGTTGAAGGAGGCTTGTCTATCGTCGGACGTGAATTGGTCTGGCATAATTCTGAGCTTTGAATCTGGCTCCAGGGATATCAAACATGCAGATAGGATTGAGACAGTTTCTGTAGTTGGTAGTATCATACATTGGCGACACCTTTCTGTCAAAAGGTGGCTGTAGTTAGATAAGGATCGCTTGCTCATTAGTGTTGCCCACTCTTTCAGCTCACCGTGGCCAACTCGACCTAGTTTACCGATTATCAAACGCCATGGATTCATCCAATCGGACATTACGGATACGATGAATTCCATCAATTTCCTCAATGCAACTCTCTTAACTGATGACTTGGGTCGCTTTAACTTATCGACAATATTTATATTGATCACCGTAGTTTCAGCCATCTCACCTTTGTCGTTCGTCACACTCGCAAGCAACCATCTTTGATCTTCAGTGATGCAATACGAGCAAAACAAAACGGAGGACTTTTCGCGCCGATCACCAAACATTTCGCCAAGTTCAGTCTGTTTGTCTTTCATCGGAGCGAGTATAAACGGCGGTGTGAACATCCTTGTTATGCAAAACTCGCTGTTCTTTGTCTTGAAGAAAGCCTCCAAGGCTGCCGCTGGTCCGAAGCCAGTCAAAGATTTAGCAGTGATCTGATTTGTGAGTATTCTTCGACATCGCGAGTATACGTTCATTGATAACGACTTGAGCTGATCAGTTCTTGAAATATTGAGAATCGGTCTAGAGTGGCTAATAATACTATCCAATGAGATGAGTTGAACCTGAGTTATACGCTTGATGCTATCGGGTAGATGTGTAAGGAGCATGTAATAACATCTTAGCAAACCAAATATTGATATTGCTCTCATGTTTTGAGTGAATGAAGGCGACGAAAATGGATCTACTATATAAATTACGACGCCATTTTGCTTATTTGCTTCCTCCTCTAAATGAGTATTATCTTCAGTGCCACCATGATTGGACGAGCCTATTAATGATTGAGATTTCACTTGGCTTGCTGATTCTGATGCCGCCTGGCTTTGATCGATAGACTGGTTATAGACTTCTTGGGGTCGGCCGCTTGTGGCACCCGTATCAAGTAGCTGACTGAATGTACGATTCGCGCTTGGTTGTTGATTGGCCTGGCTTGCCGGCTGATTTACTGACTTGGTAGGGTGTTGACGACTCGACTCCTCACTTGGTGATGAGTCGAAACGATCGGCGTGTGGGTCATATGGTGGCTGGCGTTCGTCCAAAAAATCAACGATGGTTTTAGCTAGGTTCGAGTTCAATTTCATTGCATAATTCTTCAATCTCGAGAGGATATCTGCTGTGAGCTCTTTCTCTCCGAAGCCGAGGTTGGAAAACCAACCGTCCTCATCTACAATATTTTCGTCTTTGGTACTAGCTACGCTAACGCCACTGCCTATCGGTATGTGCTTTCCAAGTTTCAAAAGTTCATAGGTGTTGCTCAATTCCTTGAAAAATGGGTTAACATGATTGAGAATATTCTGACTATCAGGTGCAATCACAACGTAAAAAATGTTGTGACCCGGTGCATACGGTTCTAAGAGTAGCTTATCCCAGAATTTCAAAGCGAAGGGAGACACGGCTAGGTGATTCTTTTCTACGTGATGACTGACCAAAAGGGATGGTATGGGTTGGGGTTCGCATTGGTCTTCAGTGCCTCTTCCAGCAGCCTGATGGAACTGGCGCCATGTTAGTGGGCCTTGGCATGGTGGAGTAGGTAAAGTTGGTGCGCCGGTCGGTGAATCTCTCGCCGAAAAAATGTGTTGCTGCTGTTGATGGATGAAATCCTTGTAAAGCTTATTATGACTGCCGATCGACTCATCGAGAGCAGGCTGAATGATTTTCAGAAGATTGGCCACATCAAAATTGTTCTCGGGAATCGGGGCAGTAAGGAACTGCCAATCGTGTATAGGTGAAGAGAATATAAGGATTGCTTTGTTCAAAGTCGCTAGAGCCTCCTTGGATTCCTCTTTGACTAAATACTCCAACATCTGTAAGGCTCCCTTGGGATCAACAGTTAAAGTGGGTACCACCAGAGTTTGAAGACCATGCATGAATATGTTGTTACGACCATTAGAAAGAGAGTCACCTGATTTACCGATCATAGGTTGGCGACCGGAGTTGAACATCCGAGAAAAAATGTTACTTGTAGTTGTCGTGGATCCAACTCCAGCCCCAAGGGACTTTGTGAGGCTACTTGCAAGTCTCGAGTTGGATTGACTTTGATTGCCTAACTTAGTTATAATACCTTTCGTGAGTTCACAAAAGTCACTGAATTTCAGGGAAAGTGGATTCCTGTTCATCATTTTAACGGTAGTAAACTTGCTGCTGTCATCCGCAAACTTATACAAATTGCCTCCGATTCCTGTCTTACTCGTAGTTTGAGCGTAGTAATTGCTACAACTTGTCAAATGCCTATTGTTACGAAAAGACTCAACCAGGAGGATCTTCGAAAAAGATGAATTCGAATGTATCATAGAAGAGCATTGTTGCTTGAGCTGATCAATCACAAATATTTTCGCTTCCTCGAGTGCTGTATGGCTAGATTGACTAGATTTGTCCTCTTTTGATGCTCTCTCTGGCTTTATCCCCAACTTTGATTCATCGGCGCTCTTGTTGACCTTGTTTGAGTCGTCAATCATTCTAGCTATTGTCCTCTCCTCCTCCGCATACGAGACTTCTGAGTAGCTTGACAGACGTATCCTTCGAAAAAGCTTGTTTTGGTCAATCATTTCGGTTGGATCATAGAGTACGTTGGTTAATTCCAACTCATCTTCTAGAAATAGCCCTGAAAGATGGCTACAGTGTCGATTGGTCATGGCGCTGAAGCCACAAGTGCATTCATTTGTAAACTCTCCAGGGAATGGATTGCTAATAAAATTGTCATTCCCGATAGACTGTCGCCATTGGTTGGCACTGTCTAACCTTTGAGGTATGGTATCAAGTTGAGTTCCTTTTACACTCATATTACAGACACAAATTGTGCAACTTTCGAAATTGTGATCCTTGAACATACCTAGAACGGAATCTGACAGAAGTAAATTCAATTGTATTGAGCTTACTTCATTGAGGTTATTAAATAACCTCTGATGAGGTAGTGTATATGAAGAGAATGTTGATGCCACTGAGAAACCTTGTGACTGATTGATGAACGGCGTGTTGAGCCCTGTGAGAGGATTTGTGGTGGTAGGGATTCTTAATGGTGAACTATTGATTCCGATATTGTTAAAACCGTTCTTATTTGTTTGATCAGCCAAAGGAGATGGTGTTGATTGCGGATTAGAGGTCTTGCCGACTAGCATGCTATACTGTTTGGTAAAGCTGGAACTCTTCGCCGAGGCCCCTTTGCTCGTATCAAAGATTCTACTCGCACTGTTCTTAGTTTCAGTATTTTGTGAGGATCCTTTATATATGCACTCACGAGGTAATGTCTTAGAGCTTGATATTATGATGTTGGTTAGGGCAGCCCACTTCGGAGGTGGTGGCATGAGAGCGCATTCAACTGGCTTATACACATCAATACCATTATCCCTAAGAGTTTCAGCACCATTTTGGCTGCTGATGGTCGTTGGACTAAGAGTGGTGATATCCTTGAGTCCAGTTTCATCTACAGTGGTCGATGGTGAAGGGGCAATTTGTTCCAGCGAGGGTGGGGTGGGAAATAGTTTAACAAGATCAGTCGGTCCTAAGGGAGTGTTATTCGGATTGATTCCAACTTTTGAAGAATTGAAACGCAGTGAGGTTGGTTGGTTGCTCATCGAATTGGAAGCGATAGCAGCGCTTTCTGAGTCGCTATTATTTGTTTGCTTTGGCGTATGATTACTGGAAGCAGTGTCGATTGATGGGTTAGGTTTAACTTTGCCATCCGAGGATGATAATCTGAAGGGGCTATTGAAATCCGACTGGGTTTTGACAGGCCCCGATTCACTTTTGATTCTTGCTTGCAAATTTGACTTATCTTCACTCAGTTTCTCACTCAACAGTGACAACTTGTTAGGCCGACTCGGATTATTCTTACTCGGCCTTTTACTTGCATACGAGGTAGTCGATCTTGGATTTATTGGCACGCTGAGGGATTTGTATAAGTCTACCACTTTAGATGTAGTGAATACACACTCAGATGGGTAACGCATTCGGTATCCCGCAACTATAACCTCCACAATTGGTGGCACCTCACTTGGTTCATAATTGAAGTATAAAACCGGCTTCTGTGAAGGTGGGAGCAACATGTTGGTGAGATTTGATAAATAAGACCTCGAGTTGTGAGTGGATTGATTGTCAACCGTTTGGTTGTATTGATTTGAGGTGCTAGAGGGGTTCTTGGAGTTCAGATTGTTCATTGCACATTGGGGGGATTTTTTTGAAGGAACGAGCCTGGCTAACGTTTTGGGCAGTGGATAAAACTTTGACCATTGTTGTATGAGGGTTGTTGTCGCAGCACCATTATCACTATCCTTATGATTCACACCGTTGAGTATGCCATTCAGACCGAAAGGAGCTAGTGCTACACGAACAATAGCACCTTCCTGAAAGCTTGTGAGATCTGCTCTCGTCATGGGATGTACTAAAGGATGCTGTCTAACATCAACTGTAGCACATATGGTGCTATCGCCATGCACAAAGAAGTTGAAGGCAAACGATAGACTTGATTTGGTCCCATCTATCGAAGAGGTGAAGTATGAACTGGAAGATCTTATACTTGTATGCCGCAGACCGTCCGACTTAGATGAGCATTGTCTAGAGTCGAAAAGTTCACTTCTACCTTCAATTATCCTATTGATTGTAGAGGAAACTGTTGATGACAAACTAGAGTCCGTCTTACTTGCAGTTGTTTGAATACTATTTTGTTCTAGTTTTTGTTGTTTGAAATGCTTTGGGGCTGCACCACGCAGACATTGATTATAGTGATTGAGGTCATCTGATAAAGGTTGGACGAACCAGCGTCCAAATTTCGCAAACCCTTTCGCCATCAAACATCTTTCGACAAGATTGTGGAGGGCTTTGAACAGAAGGGCCCGACACTCGTAAGACAGACCTTTCGACTCCCAAGTATCATCCTCGATCTCGACAAGATCCTCACCAATGACATTGTCCACCTTGAGTTGATTACCATAGCCAAAGATCCATAACTCATAGTTATTTTGGTTGTTGGTGCTATTACTATTACTTAATTGATTGCTATTGTTAACAAGGTTTCCTGGGCCGCCGCTTGTGGGAGTGTTATTGTTAGAAGTCCTCGTAGGAGTTGGGAAGCTGCTATGTCCGGCACTACCAGCATTACCTCCAGGATGGGCACCGGTGCCACCTGAAGAATGGCGCTTTTGAGGTTCGTGGCGCCAGACGGCAATGTGATTTTCTTCTATGCATTTGGCATAAGTATTCAATATTGGATGAGTGTCGATAGGAGTGTAAAGATAGCTGCTATTCTCTTTATGCTTGAACCTTTTCCATCTTATTCCATTCAGATCAATTAGTGAGAATATGTTCGTTAGACAATCTTCTAAACTTGCACCGTTAGTTGTGGCGGTCATTTTGAGTGAATGCTATAACAATAATATAAATCTTGCTTCCGATGGGGCCAGACATAAGTCTCCTCGGTGGAGATACTGTTGCAGACAGATGGATTTAGGGTACTTGAAGTAAGAAATATTTTAATAGATGAATCTATGTGCGTTAATTCGGTCAAGCGAGAGGAGAGGATAGAGATTTCAATAGAACAGCCTTAATCTCTCCCCCAAATAAATCGCTTTTTTGGCAGGCAATTAAAAGTTGCAGACGAGTGGATGCGAACTCAGTTGGTTCTTTAAAATGAGAGGATATAATATGGCTAGCAGTGATGGATGGTACCAGAGGTCTGGTGTTGGTGGTTGAATTTCGAATCCCCAGCTAAGCTCCTGGACCAGCCTCGTTCTAGCAAATTTGAACAGCTAGACGATTAACTTGTGGTAGTAATTACTATTCTGATAGTTCATGAGCTTCAGGCCACCAAGTGAAATAAGAGATGGCTGCTTATTCATTATAGTTGTTTTATGTTGCTGGAGAAGAGAATTCGTTTAGTGGTGACCAGAGGAAGGAGCTGTGTCCGCAAGCTTACATGCACTTGAACACGTGAGCTCTCAATTTGACGAATGAATCAAAAGCTAGCCAATACTGTGATTGCCCTCAAAATATATGCTGAATAATGCAACAATAAGCGAGTTGGCTAAGGTTAAGGTGTTCAGAGTTGCTTTTTATGTGCCGGCTTGTGGTTGTTTGTTTGATCTGGCTAGAGATGAGCATGCAATTTGTCTGGAATCACTTTAGGTTTCGGATTTTGGGTTCCAATTTTAAGTCAAATAGCATCTTGTTATAATATGAGTGGCGAAAATTTGCCGATCTTACCTCTTGCTCACATAGAACCCGCGATCAACTTAAACCTATCAAAGTCACTTCATCTGCTTGTGATTACAAGAATCGGTTGACTCTATCTCAAGCTCCAGTCTATTTCGTTAATTTAACTGGGCAATTCTCTTCACTGGACGACGGTCACAATGCTTTATTCCAAATTCGATGACAGAAAGCTGAATAGTATAGCCAATTTTAATACGATGAGAATCATTCGTTTCATCTTTAACTTAGCGTAACGAGCAAAATTCTGTTGTGTATTTATCTAGAGTCGGCTCATGAGCCGACGCCTGTTCGTGTGTCAGTCTGTGCGTCAATTTGTCTGCCACTCGGAGGTTAGCCTTCGGGATTTATTTTTCTCAATGTTCGCTCGTCTGTCTAAAGGATGAAAAGCCTCCAGATCAATGTACTCTATTCTAGAAATTGGTTCTCCAAGTCCAAAAGTAGAGACCCGTCTGTCCGCAAGCTAGTTGCAGGGTAACACCTCAGATAAGGCACCTTAACCTCCATGAATTCCCTGGACGGTCTACGCGTCCATTCTCCGCTACACCATGGAATTAGCCGGCAATCGGCGGCTTCTCACGAGTAGTCCACAGCTATTCTACCACTTCAAGTCCGATTAACTCGCTCGCTTCCCTCTCTTGCGCGCGCGTTGATTCATTTGTATCGGTTTCGATTCAAAGCGCAGCCTTCCAGATGAAAATGCGCCATCGATTCTGATCAAGTTTGAATTTAAGATGCTCGAACGAGTTTAATTTAATGAGAGCCTGACTCGTCAGTCGGCTTCAAATTAATCGTTCGATGAAAGACGATGATTTAATCAACGGGGCAAAAGTTGAAATTGTATCACACCAAGGGGGGTGGGTAGGAGACAAGCTAAGCATAGTTTGACATTGCATGAGGTTTTATTCCGACTAGAGAGGGTTGTTATTATAACTAGACCCGAGCACCCCTCTCCCAAAGGAGCATAGGTGGATGTGAGGAATATGATTTTGCTAGATTTTGAGCTGTAGCATACTGGCGATCGCAGATCAGTCTGATCACAAGCATACTCATATAGTAGATTGCAGGATCATGGGTTATGTACAGGTTGTGTATCTATGGCATTTGAATTATTCTGTCGAGCTATTTGAAGATATTGTGCGCCTCCGATGATATATACGCTCTATGACTGGTTGAGAAAGTTGAGCGCTAGCCAGCAGTTCGTGCTGCTTTATCTCAGATGCAGTGGGCCTCTTCAGTGGACTCCTGCTCAGTAGTGCCTTGACCAGTTCGTGCTCTTGCGGATGATCAATCTTGAATTCATCTGAGTACAAATTGTTTCTCGCCTTGAATAGAACATTGACTCGCTGCATCTGAGTCTTGAACGGTACTAACAGCTCCAATAATATCAAACCCATCGCAAATATATCTACCTTTTGGTTGTAGCTTAAACCGTTCAGCTGTTCTGGGCTCATATACAACTGGGTTCCAACCTGCTCGGTGTGAACAGCCTCGAAACTTCGCTCCACATCAGATTCCGCAACATATTCTTGCAAATCCAACGAGCTTCCGATACCAACTGAGGTCTTGGCACGACAGAGGCCAAAATCTCCAATCTTGAGCGTGCCGTCCAAAGAGAAGAAAATATTCGATGGCTGTGGAATTTAAAGGTTAGACAAGCACTTTGAGATGAGTGTTTGAAAAGTGTTGGCTATTTCTAGAGAGGCATTCTCCAACTCTTAGGAGAAGCCACAAAACTAATGCCAGGTGGTTAATATTCCACATAAGACTCATCCAAGAGTACGTGGGAAATGTACTCTTGGACTTCTTAATGTGGGAAGACACTACGATTTATCTTAATTGCCCTTACCTTCAGATCACGATGGATGAGATCTTGCGAATGAACGTATTCTACAGCATCCACAATCTGGTAGAACAGATCAAATATAGTTGATTTATCACGATTTTCGCAATTGGTCTTCAGCCAATCTTTGAGAGTGTCTTTTCGACATAACTGCATCTGTATATATAAATAAACTTTCTCAGCATGTAAATTATCTTTAAGTGAGGCATTGTTTAGTAATCTTAGCTCTTTCTGATAATTTAGCGCGTTTTTTCTGGCCTTGAGGTTCATTTTTCCAATGCTGTCCACCAAAGGATTTTCGTAATCCTCACTGTTGCTGCTACTACTAGTACTACTACCACTGCTACTGAACGGGTCCGTCAAGTGACTTGAAACTGAAAATTCGTCACCCTCAATATCCTGGTCCCCATTCTTCTTTTTATTGTCTTCTTGCTTGCTCTTTGACTCGAACTGTATAAAATCACTGTCTTCACTATCACTATTATTATCATCACTTTTACCTTCTTCTTGTAAACCAGAATCTTTAAGCTCTACGCCCTTATTGCTTAAATCAGTCCCCTCGGTAGGATTCGCAGATTCTAGTCGAATGCTACCAGAGCCTTCAAAAACAATGTCGAGAGAGGGTGAGCTAGAGGTGTTTTTCAGAAACCTGCGGTAACCATTTGTACGACGGTTAAATGGGCTGTTTCCAAACAATCCGGATGAGTTGTCACCACTTTCTCCGAGTTTGCTGGCTCTAGTCATCTGTTCAGATTCGTTTCTCTCATAAATACCATCAGTTGATGGGCAACTCAAACCATCCTTCGAGTGAACTATACCAAGTTGCGCATCGTGCTGTTTTAACCAATCGTCTGGAGGAGTTTCTAACCATGCATTATAATAGCGAACGATGCCTGCGTGATCAAGTTTGGCTAACGCTCTAACTTCTCTCATAACACGTTCTCTAGCTTCCTTCTCCAGGGGCAAACAAATACGTTTAACAGCATAGTGACAGTCATCAATCTTGTTTCTTGCTTCGAAAACGATACCAAAACCGCCTCGGCCCAGCCTTTGGATGGAGTCAAAGTCTGACGAGTACCTGGAAAGATATTCTGAGGTGTTCAAGCTGTTGGATAGGGATGTCGATGTAGGGTTTTGGACACCACTCGAAGGTATTGCGATCGGCTCGGCTTTTAGGGTTGAACTTCTCTGTCTAGTGACAGAAGAGTTGTTGAAGTCTTGCACACTTATGGATGACCTATCTTTCTGATTTGAGGAACTTTTAGAATCGTCAATATCTTCAAGACTAATAGTTGGCGCTGTCTCATCAAAGGCACTATCATGCGCGCTGCTGGTGTTGGTATCTTTTGAAATCGATCGTGCGGTCGCTTGATGGATAGATTCAATGGCATGATCTGTGCGGCTTAAACCGCTAGAAATAAATCGACGTTTCACCAGTACAAAAAGCCAATTCAGGAAGATAGCCGATGCCAAACATAGGCCAGAAACCTCTCGCCAGTAGTGACGGATGGCGCTCATCAACGAACTTTCGTACTGATAGCTGTGAGGTGTTATCGGAAATGTCTCGATATTAGAATTATGAGAGGGCTTGTTAGTGAGCTGTGATAGATTAGGAACATTGCTTGATGAATCAGGTGCAGAGGCTGCTGGCGAGGTAGCTGCACAGGTGGGCTCATTCTCCAGATTAGGTTGGATTAGCAAGGATGGGTCTTGGGTAGCACACGTTTCAATTGGACGGTATATGGTATCATAATAATGGTCGTCATTAATCTGCTTCTCGTACATCAAGTGCTCGTACTGGCTGATATGATGGTATTGTTGTTGGCGCTCTTGCTGTGAGTCGTGCTGGTAGTGGTGGTAGATTAGTTGATCTTGTGTGATCACAGGATATGAGGATTCGTAATTGTGCATATAAATTTCATTGAGCTCTCCATGGGAAGTAGATTCGTGTTTCCATTCTATTCGGGTTCGAGCATAATGGTACCGTTGAGTTGAGCCATCCAATAGAACCTGTTGCATAGTATTTGCGAGCGATTGTTGTTGAGACTCATCGTGCTGCTGCTGCGTCTGTCCTTGTGGTTGTGGTTGTTGTTGTTGGTGGTGGTGTTGATGGTAGAAGTGGTGATGCTGTTGCTGTTGGAGGTCTTGAGAGTTTGGATGCTTGGGATAGCTTTGCGGGGATGACAGTTGGGCACGGTGGTGGGGGTCTTGTGAGGCTCGATATTGTTGCTGGTGATGCTTCTGATTGATGTACTGCTCCCCATAGTGGTGGCCATCCTCAAGCTGGGGTTTAAGAGCACGCGCTTGTTCGTCGGCAAGAGAGTTTGCAATATAAATCCTTTCCTCTAGTGAGTATTCTAGTGCTTGTAAAAGAGGATGAAGTTGTTGTGATTGCAGGACGAACAGGAGGATAAGCGTGAGTTGTGAGCAGATCGATCGCTTCATTGTTGTGGAGCTATTGCAAGATTATTGAAACATTTGGTTTCTTGTTTGTTTTTCCCCTCCCCTCTAAACCCAAATGAAGAAAGGTTTTAACGAGCACACTTTTGACACACAATTCCAATTACAACGACGATCTGCTCAAACTAATTATGCTAGTCTCCAAGCGGTGAAATTGTGCAAATTTTGAGCTTGAAGTTGGGCCAAAGTTTTAACTAATTTTGGCCCCAATTACTTGTTGCTTCGGCCGGTTTAATCTTGAAACAACAGAACGAGATTATGTAATTTTTGTTGTCGAATTTCTTTCCAGTCTTCACAATCTCAAGCCGCTCTGCCTACTGGTGCCGTTTGTATCTATCTCTGGGGCGAGAGGATGTGTTGGTGTCGGACGAATTGTGGTGTTGATGGCAATAATATTTAGAGGTGTTATTTGTTCCTAGTGCGTACTAGAGTCGGGTTCTCTCTCTCTCTCTCTCTCTCTTCCCCTTTGGCTGCTGAACAATTTTATTTTCTCGTATGAGTAGCGAACAGCGCACTGCATTGCAATAAATGACAATCCGACGCTACAGCTACGGCTCCTCTGTGTGTGTTTGTGTGTGTGTGTGTGTGTGCGCTTTTTGGATGCACTGTGGTAGGCCACAGAGAGCAAGCGACGAGAGCCAAAGCGAGCGAGCGATACAGGGAGACAAGGCAGCCCTGGTGGCGCTATCGTTGTCTGCATACGTGCGTGCGTGCGGCCGACCGGCCAGCCAGCGGCCGATGACTCGCAGAAGGCGGCATCTCTCGGTGCGTCCTATCCTGTGCTCAAAGGGGAATCAGCTCGGAGAGGAAGGCCTGGTGGAATCACGAACCCACAGCCCCAACTCGAATTGATTTTTGAGCGTTCGAGCTCGCACACTAGAGGGCAAACTGGCGCCCTAGTGAACTGCCCTCGATAATCCGATATTTACCTCTCAGGTGGCATAAACCATAAAACTTGACAATAAAACCGGGCCGGCTGATCGTGGAGAGTTCGATCAGCGGACCTAATAACATTCAAACAGGGAGAGAGGGCGGAGTTGGCTTTCAAGGCGAGATATGGGAAAACAATAATGCATGGCACGACTTTTGGCGCGAATGGTATATCCATGTAAGTGTCAATCGAAGCTCCACGCCAAATTCTGAGGATCCAAGCCAACAAAGATCCCTCGAATACGTGACGATCGACATTGCAAAAGGCGAGAGGCGGGAGCCAAACTTTCAAGCAGAACGATTTAAACTGACTTGTTTGTTGCATTTCAGACGGTGTTCGTTCGCCAACTTGCTTTCTGTAAATCAACTCACATGAACACGAGGAGCTCGGGAGTAAGATTTGTAAACAACATTTCAGAGAAGGTTTTGCCGCCATAGACGAATGCTCGATGGTTTGCTTGCTTGCTTGCTTGCTGAGTAGCTCGTCAAGCGAGTAAGTTTGCGGCCTTGTAAAGCGTAGCGATAGCGCGTTGGCAGCCCTCTGAGCTTAGAGCTCTGATCCAACAACAAAAACAAAAACAACTTTTACTATTTGACGAGAGATTCATCATGAGAGCAGCCGGAGCTCTCGTGGAAGCAGCAGCCTCACCGCGCGACATCCTCAGAGTTGGGGTGAAATCATGCGAGCTTCAATGGGACCGACGGTTTGGAAAGAATTTTACGAGTCGACTGCTCCTCCTCCTCCTGCTCCACTCGATCAGATCGGTCGTAGAGAGACAGAGCGAATAGATAGCTCTGAACAAAGGAAAGTGCTACATTGCCAAATGCAACCCAATACCCGAAATCACCTAGATGAAAGCCCTGCCATAGCTCTGCCTGTTTGCCACGAACTGTTCGAACGTTGGCCGCTGTTGTATAACAAGGTGGTTGATGTCGCCTTAAACGTTAAGCCTAACAGCTACCTACTGGCGCGTTCTTTGGTTACAACCCTCCAGCAACAATCGTGAGTAAAGTGGGGGCCTAATGAGAGGGCTAAGTTTGCAACAAGCGCGCCTGTTTTATCATACAGCGCTATCCAATGGCAACGATCTGTTGGATAACGTTTTGGATGACTCCTCCACCAACCATTATGACACAGCCATTTTCGGGGCCGCAACACATTCTAGCGCGCGACCACTCACATCTGAAGTGAGCCAGTCAGACAGCCAGCCTGGCTTGCCAACGATGAGTCAGTGGACCATCGAGCCATGAGAGGAGGTTCCAGCCATCCAATATGGCTTCTTACTAAGCCAACCGTTTGAGAGCTCTGAATTGCTCGCGGCAAACGTGGTCAGCGAGTGCCACCGATATCCTTGCTCATGTAGTTGACTAACTAATGCTTGTTGTATGGGCGGAGACCAAACCAATCCTGTCAAGACAACCCGGCCACATCGGTGATCGCCGACTCACACTCGAATGCTCCAATATTGCTGTCTATCAGGTTCAGTCCTTCAGATTGGATGTTTGCCCACATATTGCACCATAATCGGCTGATCTGACTTGGGCCAACTTTGGGGCCCAAGTCATGATGGCAGCTGCGCGTCTGCAAAGTGCGTTGGTATAACGGCGGCTCATTCCTCTCTCTCTCTCTCCTCACATGTTTACCACAGTTGCAGGGAACTCTCGCCACTATCTCTTGAGAGAAGACGTTCAGGGCCGCTCAAACAGAACCTTATGACCCCCAGAATCGTGTTCGCGCTCGAGTTACGTCACAAGTTGCTCTAACGGACGTTTTAAGGCTCGTTTTAAACTCGACTGCATGGTAACGCGACTGAGATTCTAATTGTTTAGACCTTCGGCTTCGTTTTCAAGTTCAACCTTAGCGGCTAAAACGACAACGAAAACAGGATAACAAAATTCACGTCCGTGATTTGTCGAAATTCAAGCAGTTTTAACTCGTGCTCACTCACGACTAAGATAAATAATGCAATCTAGCCCCCCCCCTAAGTGAATCCTGACGCGATTCAGAGCGACACTGGGCTCAAGAGTTGGGGATCATTTCGAGGCGATGAGGTTGCCTGCTTGGTGCCGACGCTCCCAAGCGTTCAGAGTGTCGTTTCACCTCCGAAAGGTTCGTTGGATAGCATTTGCGGATTGAAATCGCAGGCCAAGCCTACAAGAGGGCGACACCAGACTCAAAGAATGCATCAGCTCACCAAGCTTCGTATTCCGGCTACTAGATGTCGATCTGCAGCCTCCAAAAGCATTGTTTATTTTGGTCTTGAGCAACCGAGAATGAATGATGGCACATTCTGGCCACCAAACGAGTGCAATTTAGATCCCTCCGGCTGGAAGATTTGAAAACGCGCGAGGCACTTTGTATTCTCTTCCTCTCGGCTGATTGAAAGCCGACGAAGAGTCTGATTTATTTGGTGGAGCGAAAAACTGTGTACAAAACTGGCCGCCTCCTGGAAGCTCCCAAGGAAGCAAGCTCGCCGCCACCACCACTCAACCTGTGCGCTGGCCTAATTCCAACTGATTGCGCTCCCTTCCTGTTGGTTTGTCTGTCCCTCGTTCCCTCTCTGGGCCAACCTTACACGTATGGGCGCGTCCATGGCAAGGGGATAGTTGGTTTAACAATCAGTGTTCAATGTTCAACGACGGATTCCATTGGAGCGGATTTGTCAGGCCCAATATGCTTAGCAGGGCTATCTGGGCTTGAACTGATTCGCTGAAGGCCGGCAAGGAGCTTGCGCCGCTCATTTGAACACCGTTGTTGGTGATGGCAAAGTTGTTAACCAAATTGGCCATACTGTTGAGCATAGCGCTTTCGTTGTTGAGCAAGCTAGCAGAAGTGGTAGTGTTGTTGTTGTTGTCGTTGCCACTGTTGTTGTGGGCGAGCGTGTTAGTTGTGGTTGAGATTGAGGCGGCGCCGGAGGAGGAGGCTGGCGAGGGCGAGTTTGTGGCCTCCGTTTGCAAGTTTGATGAGCCATGGCTCTGCGCGGCCTCGGTGTTGCTGGCGCCAAAGGCCGGCTGGCTACTTGGCCTCGAGATACTGATTGGCGACTCTCGTTTCGCCTCGCTCTGCAGTGCCTGCTGGTGCAGCAGGTGGTTCTGTTGCTGTTGTTGCTGTTGCTGTTGTTGTTGCTGTTGCTGCTGCTGGTGTTGCTGCTGCTGCTGTTGCTGGTGATGACTCGCTATGGCTGCTGCTGCAGCGGCCGTGGCCGCCGCTATGGCCGCCTGCCTGGCCGAAAGCATGGAGCTCTGGAGGTCGAGGGCGCTCGGCGAGCCGGAAGCAGAGGCGGCCGCCTCAGCCGCGGCCAGCGACTGGAAGGGCTTGAGCTGCTGGTTGTTGGCGGCAGCAGCGGCGGCCGCGGCAAGCAGCTGATGGTGGTGGTGAGACTGGAACACCTGGTGGGCCTGCTGGGCCGCCGCCGCCTGCTGCTGCTGCTGGTGGTGAGATTGGAGCGCCTGGTGGGCCGCTACCTGTTGGTTGATGGACGCCTGCAAGTGGTGATGGTGGAGCTGCTGCTGCTGCTGCTGTTGGTGATGATGGGGATGGTGGTGGTGGTGGTGGTGGTTGGCTAGCGACTGGTTGCCGGCCGCAGCCGCCGCCGCTGCTGCCATGGTCGCGGCCGCCGAGGCTGCAGAGTGGTGAGCCTGGTTGGCGCCGCCAGCCAGGGGGCCCACAAGCGAAAGCGGATGGTGGTGGTGCGAGTGGTGCCCGTGGGCCGCCCTCAGCTGGGCGGCCGCGTGCTGGTGGGCGGCGGCGGCTGCTGCAGCGGCGGCCATGTTCAGGAATGGGTTGTGATGACTATGGTGCGGGAGCGGTGCTTCCGGTGGGTGATTGTGCTTGTTGTTGGTCTTCTTCACTCTGTTGTCAACTGTCACTGCCCGGCCCGGACAGTTCCTGTTTTTGCTGCACCTCCAATAGGTGACGTTTTTGTCGTTATTGCAGCGCACTTTGTTGTATCTGTAGCCGTCGAATATGAGCGCAGTTCCGCCCCTCTGAGTTGGAACGAAGGTTATGGTGGACATGCTTGACGGTGACGTTTCTCTCTCTCTCTCCCTCTTATTAGAGTGTCTTTTAAAGGCACCTATGGCTTCACTGCGATCTGCCCCTATCACTTCCTCTATCGGATCATTTGGTTAATTAACGAGCCCAAGTTTATTTTTGTCCCTTTTAGGCTAAACTCAACCAAGTTGCTCGGTATAAATATCTCTCACTCATGAACGCAATGCGAGTTCGACTCTAGGTGGCACCTGTCGCGCACTAGGTGCGCTTCAAGAGACCTGATTCAGCTTATTATCGACACTCTTCGAGTGTCCGGCAAACTTTTTGCCCGAGATCCTCACATCAAATGGATGCACACTTTTTCTGTTCCAAGTTTGTCCGGTGAAATAGAATCATTGGCTTCGCTCCTCGTCTCTTCTCGTCCTATCCGTCGCCTTGTTTCCCTCTTGATCGCCCTCCCGTTTGTTGTCTCTCGGCTTAAACTTGGAGCCAACCAGGGAGGCAAGTCGGTGGACAGGATTCCCTTGTGCGCAACGTTCACTCTGTAACGCGACCTGACCGATAGATATGCCCAACAATCAAGCTCTAGCTAGGCAACTCAAAGCCAATACTAAGTTCGAGCGCGGCAGCCAGAGGCAGCAGCGAGTTGATTTGTTCTAATGCTCAGATTGTTGGCATTTGTCGTCTGGATGAGCGTTGAGCTGCCACTTTGGGCCGCTGGCGCAGTTTGTTGCGGCACCAAAATGAAACCAATCGATGCGCCACGAGTCGCCGCAAAGCCGATGGGCAATATTGAAAGATGATCCAATATCAATGGCAAGCTTGTTGCAATTCAAACTCGCCCGCCTGATGTATCACTTAACTCTTTCACTTCTGTTCTTAGCTTTTGGGGCCGCTGAAGTTGTTGGCGTTTGGTTGCGCAAACTTGTTGGCGCCACAATGGCGGCAGCCTAGTTGCCTCGCAGCGCCCACTTGAGATTCCTTGCTTCCTTATAGTCCAGTCAAACGGACTTTCTCTCTTGGTGCAGCCTCTAGGGACTGTCGGCGGGCGCAATTGCGTCCACCAGGATTCAAGCCGGTCGAGGGCTGGCAAAGTGGATTGCTTTGGGCTAGTCGGCCAGCTCAGCTCGTCCGCTTGCTCGCCCACAACGAGACGAGGACTGGCGAATTAATCAGGCCCACGCTGAGGCGGCCTCTCGAGTCACAAAGGGCTGGTAGCGTTTCGTTGGGCTTCCATTTGATTGGCGTTGGTGTTGTCTATTATATTCAATTAGGCGATTGGACCCTCGGCTGCTCGTTCCAGGCACCTGTGACACCGGCTTGCGTTGCGGCGGCGGCGGCGGC
>Ga0209372_1000395_pt1 | contig 22931 bp, 17 predicted proteins | sample AgamicAtPe_FD_187170 | JGI IMG/M metagenome (GOLD analysis project Ga0209372, IMG submission 187170) | Agave microbial communities from Guanajuato, Mexico - At.P.e (SPAdes) (version 2) | ecosystem: Host-associated > Plants > Phyllosphere > Phylloplane/Leaf | place: Guanajuato, Mexico | collected... | reverse complement strand
TCGAAAACAATATTGGACATCTTGGGCAGTCTTAGGTCAACCTGCACATATACAGGTTCAGCTGAACTTAAGGCTTTACCAAGAAATACAACGTTCATCCGTGTTACTCAGCAATTGAATGAGGTTTATCGTACTAAAGAGCTAACAGAATAGATTACATTAAAGTTCTCACACCTCGTTATGTTTAATGATCTCCACTTGTCCATACTCCGGTGAGACGAGACACGTGTATCTTTTGTTTAGCACGCGGTGTCAACTACGCGCGTTTTTACCCACGAGGACTTCTGTTTTTCTCTGTGCCTGCCAAACTAGGGAAGATTTCGGTAATACTGTACTGTAACATGTTAGATGGTTGAGATGGAGATTGGTAAATAACTGCATTAGAGCCAAAACGAGTTAATTCCTTCCAGATGAGCATATGTATGCAACGATTGGTTAGAATATTTTATGGCTTTGATAGATGCTGATATCTACGCGGTTTCTAGCATGAAGAAATGGAAATCGGCGCTCAAGTCCTAACTAGGTTCCAGCACGTTAGAGTTATTACAACTATCAGAAGATCTCATGACTACGAGTCAGGCTTCTGTGATAAGACTGGGAGTCAGGAGGAGAGAGATGAAGACTCCAACTTGCTCACATATGCCGGCTATTTAAAAGCAATAGACCCAATAACGAAATCTGTTGTGCTATGCAAAATTGACAGTGAGGAGGTCACGGGTAATATACTAATCCTAGGTCATAACGTGGCACGAGTGACTCCATCCCTGACAGCTCAAATAGCTGAGAAGGATCTAGTACAGAGAATAGTGGAGGAGGACACGAAAAAGAAACTGAGCCAACATCCATATTTTAAAGACAAATCCGATGACAAACTAGACCCTCTAGAAGTACTTGAACGGCAAAGTTCTATACTGAAGTGGATGGAGCGGAACAGAATCCCAGCCTCAGTAGATAAAGTGAGGGATGAGATAATCATAGCCGGCGATGTCCGCATCAGGCCTCCATACGAGAGAGAATCTGACTATATTTGTCCGACAAGATTGATTCTGAAACGTGTTAAAAGTATCGTTGACTCGAGTGGATGTTTCACTTAAATTTAACCGCAAAGGTCTGATATTTTATTCAATGAATCACAAACACTTGTAACAGTCTATCTCATGATATGGTCGCTCATTTTCTCGACCCTCAAAACAGATGCGAGGATTGCGCAAGAAACCAGTAAAAAATTTGAATAATATTTGTTTTGGCTCTCTGATATCTCTAGATGCTAATTGTATCCATTCTTGGCTTCTCGAACTGGTTTCAGTTGATTTTTTGGATACTGCCGCTTGTCATATGGTAGTTCTTATTAGAACTTTTAGATTTGGCTAGCATGCAAACCCTATTTTTAAAACTAATGTTAATTATAGACGGTAGAAGCTTGCAAGGTTCGCCATCGACTTGCATCGGAATCGTGCGAGAAGTAATAATTTTGGCATTACGGCATTGGGCAATACAAGTTCCATGTCCTCCTGCTTGCAAAAGCGGTAGTTGATATGTAGTTAACCCAATCACCTCAATAAGTCCATCGTCGGTCCTAGGCTTGGCAAAATAGGTCGCGGTAGTCGGCCAGGGTCTAGTTCCTCCACCGTAGCTTGGTATATTCAGGAAAAGGACGCTATGCACCTTAAGTTCTTTCAGTCTGCTCGTCATGTCTTGCCCATCACAGTATAGCGTTACAAGATTGCTAAGGTCCTTCCATTTTCGCTTCAAAAGATCCTTACCACCCGCCTGCCCGTAGAACATTTTGTTTCGCAGCCTGCTGTTGAATCGCTCCGGATGCGCTTCCCGAGCTGTATGAAATTCTAGTGCTATGTGGGCGTCCACTCCGAAACTAAAATAATTATTGATCACATCCATGGGAAGTCGGTCACTACCCGCCTCATCACCAGCCGGGTTTGACCCTGGAATAGTGTTTGACGTGACTATGTTCGTATCACAGTTTGTTTGGTCTAATATAGAAATGGTGCTTGCAGTGTTCGTGTTACCTTGACTCAGTGATCCTAGATAGGATGGTGAAGATGTTAGGGAGGGAGAGCTTGTATCCATACCAATGGCCCTCGTAAAACCGCCAGAGGAGGAGAGTTCGCTAGGCGAATTTGGAGCAGCCTCAAGATTGCGTTCCACATGTAAATTCCATCTATCCAATAAAACTATGTCCCCATCGCGAACCTGGGTAAGAATTTTAGCGATAGGCTCATCTGCGTAGCCTCCTCCCCATCCGAGTGCGCGAGCGAGATCGTTTCCTGTACCGAGAGGTAGCACAGCCACAGGGATGCGATTGGGGATGCCAACCTCGTCCAAGCAGGATAATATCCAGCTCGCTGTTCCGTCTCCACCTATCGTTAGAATTCTTAAATTAGGAACGTCCTTATATAATTCCAAAGCAGCTCTCGGCCCGCCAGCTTGAATCAAATCAAAGACTTGTCTCGGATTGAGGAGCCAGTTGAATTTCTGCATCATTTTTGCGCCTTGATTCCCACCTGAACGCGGGTTCACGAATACGAGGACCGGTTTTGAACCAGCGTTTGGCACGCCTTGAATGGGGTGTGGAATAATTCTAAAGTTTTTATAGAGCCCATCGGAGTGTCTGGAAGGGCTTTGTGAATGCTGGGTTGCTTGTGAAATCAGCGCTGTTGAAACCTCGCCTTCAAGTTCGCTTGATTTTGCGTGCGATTCTGAGTTTTGACTACCCATCTGTCGGTGATACTCTCTGAGCTGGTGCTTGTGGAATTGGCTCATATTCTCTTGCGGATGTTGCTGACGTTCTCTCGATTGTTGATTTGGTGACTGGTTTATGACAGACAAATCAGTGATTAGTAAGGCACTAGGATCCATAACAACCTCTTCAGGGCGCTCGACATTCTTGAGACTATCGCCACTTCTTACTTGTTGATTGATTAAGACTATATTGTGACTGTTTTTTGGTGCAATTGAATGCACATTTGGGCCCTCAGCAGACATGTAGCCACTGGTGTCAGTCATTAGAGTTGTACTCGATCCATAGTTCTGATGCTGTTGATTGTCCTTCATGTAAGCGTAAGTATATTGGCACGGCTGCTTACTGGTTTGATTGTTATCACTGGACTCCCTAAGCACGTTATTGGTTCCGGATTTGAATGCCTGTGTTACCTGATTTGTTGTCGATAATTCGATTAGATTTTCTGTCCTCGAGAGCTCGACGTTATCCTGATTCTGGCTGCATCCATCAGTTTGATGCACATAACTCGTTTGGTGGGGTAGTTTAAGTATCCACGGTGGCGGAATGATGGACTCTCTATGGGCGCCCAGAGTGCATAGTTCAGTTAAAGCTGATAAGGTGTAGCAATTTTCCTTGTTGTGATAGGATACTTTGCACCACGAGCAAGTAATGGCTTGGATCTCCTACGATAGAAGTAGTGTTCTGTGGGGTTAATTTACTGCAGGAGGCTATTCGCAGATGAATATTCTCATTATCGAATCAAGAAAGTACCGAATGCCCGGTTTGAGAATGAGGGGTTAGCATAGTTCTCTGACAAGCAGAGGCGACTGTATAATCGCATTGTAGCGATAGAATTCTACAGTGGCCTTTCAGACGTGGACAGACCACGAACATTAGTCTTAGCTTATCAGCAGCTGGAAGTGAGCAACGACGAGATTGGGTGGTGACAAGTGACACGTGATAAATCCGAAATGGAATTATATAGTTACTTCGTCAAAACCCTGCGAACTTGGGCCCATGATCTAGCACTTACAAGCCATACGCGATGGCTTCAGCTATTTGAATGTTTGCATTACTCCACCCTCGTTGAGTATGTTATGCTGCCATGATCGCACAATTTCAAATGCTAACGATAATGCCTACCCGTCGACGTCTTTTAGCTATTGTTCTAGGAGCCGTCACGGTTGTAATGCGGTTGTACTGCCTTACGTAACTATAACGGGCATTTAAAGGCTTGGACCGGCGCCCAAACCATTCGATGGCTAGCTGGTGTGCCTGCACAACACATTCGACTCGCTTAAATCTCTTTAGCATTCCCATCTGAGTCCAGATAGCTCACGTGTCTGGAACACTTGTGAAAGCTGTTGGTAAGTTGCCAAAAGTCGTTTGTTTAAAGTGGCATTTCCTCGTTGTTGATTTTAAGTCTGGCCTACCGCAAAAGACAGAACACTGCGCGGGACAACTAACGACACTCAAACGAGATTCTACCTCTCTCGTATGATTAGCATAACTCCCTCATCTTAGGAAGCTCCAAGATCAACTCAAACATCGGCTGGCTAATCCGAGTACTCGCATGACTTGACAATTGGCCTTACCTTTGAGCTAAATGGAAGTTTCGTGTTGCCAAAAGTCTTCGTGCATTGCTTGCATCGACCGCAGTGATTTCGCTTGTGGACCCAATGGTGATAGATCACATTCTGTTGCTGTAACTAAATGTCGAACATCGTTGTCGGTTTGTCATGGGGTATAAGATAAGTGAGTAATCTTTGAATTTTTGACAGCTGAAGAGCTTGAATGGTAGGTATGTAAGTGCGGCACTGCTAACCTCTTTGATATGGCGTGGATTTGAAACGGTCAAGTCCTTGAACGTGTGTTTGCATAGGAATTTTATCTTGTCGATAAGTATGCTGATGCAACCGGTATGCGCTATGATCTTGCAAGACGAGCAACATAGTCTAGGTCCATGTTTCTGATGGTTGCGATTGAAATGGTTTTGGAACAAACAGTGCAAAGATAGCGAGCGAAAAACGAGCAGGGGGCGGTAAGAACAGTAATCGGTTAGTTACACGCAGGCACTCGAGCCCGTTGCTTGAGATAGGCAAAAATCCGCTGATTCTTGAAAAAAAAATTCTCAAGCCTCCTTTGCAACTCACCAGGCATTCGTTTTCGCCGACGTAGCAAGCCTCTGAGCTTGAACCTACGTAGATCCACAGGTGTTCGCCATTCACACAGTCCTCCTGATCCATTGTTAGTTTAGAACAAAGTGTTAGTGGTGGTGACTATGAGAGTGGATAAAAAGCGGGTCAAGCGTCTGGATTTGGTTGGATATCTTCAGTTGCTTTTGCGGCTTAGTAGGAGGTCAAGTTTTTTTCTGATGGATAACTTACGCGCCAGTTAACAAAAAGCTTAAGTGCCCGAGTCTCGCCATTGGCGCAGGTGACTTTTATTTCGCCTTGGATAAATTTCCTGCACGCATCAAATGGAAGGAATGCAAAGAGGCACCAGGTCATCGTGGTTGATTGGGTATGTTAGTTATAGTGAATGGATTGTTTTTGTTTGGTGCATTTGTTGCGGCTTGGGGGTGTTGGCGTAGATGGAGATTGAGGCTCGATTGGAGGTTGTCATGTCAATAGGATTGCGTTCGCGGGTCATACTTGTCAAACTCGAGGGTTTGGCTTCGGATTTCGAGAGTGTGGGCGGCGCTTTGGCATCAAAAGGTTGAGGGTCAGCTGAAGTGGGCCTTCGTTTATCCCTGGCTTGGGCGCTCTGTCTGGTTCAACTAATTGTTGCTCGCCCAATGGCGCTAGTGGTCCTCTGGCAACAAGCAAAGGGGGCCGCTTCGCCGGTTAAAATAGGGTTGCTGGCAAAAGGTCTAGGGTCTAGTTGCGAGGGGGCAACATGTCGTCGGTTTGGTAGACGTTCGTTGGCTCTTGTTTTCGGCATCACACTGTCAGAGGAGAAGCGTATTGTTGCGCGCCGCTCTGTTGCTCGTTGCTACTGAAAAATGGTAGCAAAGAGCGGACTCGCACACTGGCAAACCGAGCACACTCGTTTGTTCGTTCGCTTTCTCGACATTGGAACGCACATGCAGACAGACGGCCCGCTCGGTCCGTGCAATATTATTCTCCCCTGAAAGCCGCCGACTCGCGCGCCCCCAGTAGCCGGCTAGGTCGGCGCGCCACTGCTCTGCGGTACCGGCGCCTAAGCAAATCTCGGCAAGCTAACCCGGCAGCGCGGACAACTTTGAGGCTGGGCCAAGCTTGATGTGGGAGTGCCGCTGCCGTCGCCGCACGATCTCACTAGCCTGGCGGTCGGGCAAATGTGTAGCCTTCTATTTCTGGGCTGCAAGCCGGTTGCCCAGGGAGCTCTGTATTAATTTTACTCGTTAGCTGCTCAGCCTGGTGGCCAGCTGGCGGCGGCCAGAGCAAGCTGTTGCCTCCGCCTAAGCAAGCGAAGCTGGCGGCTGACGTAGTAAAATCCTTCTCGCTAAGCCGAGCCAAAGGCATCGCAAAGTTATCAGGTACACCAATCTGTTGATCAGCGTTTAAGCGGAGCGAGCGCGCTGCGCGCACAGCACAGCACAGCAACTGCTATGGTAGCCTAAATGGGGAGCACATAGCTAGCTTGCCGCCCGGCTATGTGCTCACACTTGCGCCTTGCCAAGCGGTCGCTCCAACCAAACTTTCCGATTGACAGGACGAGTTCTCGCTTCTTAGTCTGGCTCTCGGTTGCTCGGAGTGGAACGTTGCGCGCGCCGATGCACTCAAACTGTGTTCAGGTTACTCTCTTTGGCGGGAGGAAGGCTCGCAGCGGAATAGAGTCAGTCAGCTTCTATCGCCAAGAACTTGCTTCTACGAGAAGGTGCCAGCGCGCTTAGGCTGCAAGGATTCTCTTGGAAGAGTCGGCTGGTTCGAGCGGATCGGCAATCTGGCAACTTTGAGGAGGGCTCGTTAAAATAACGAGCCCCCTCAGCTCGAAGGTCAAAGGAGCGGGCCAACGAACGCGCTCCAAGATGTGTTTGCCTCAAGTTCAGTTTGCCTCTCCCAAACTTACCAGATAAGCTAATAAATTTCAGCCCCCTCGAGGCTCAGGCGGCGAGACCGAGAAGGTTGGATAACGAGTTCGCTATTGGCTGTGATTCAATGTGTAGTTTGCCCGCAGCTAAGTCAATATTTACGAAAAACACATCCGGCGATGCCATCAGCTGCCGGGTAAAAGTCAGCTTGCGCCACAAGAAAATACACCTGATAACTTCTTCCCCTCCTCCTCCTTGCGCCACCAGGTGAAGAAGCTCGATTAGGAGGGAAAGTCGCAAACAGGCGACCACTTGTCCGCGTGTCTGGCGCAACGAGAAATTGATCACCTGTTCAATCTGACTTCAGCTCATTGGCTTGTGGCTCTGCTGGCATGCTCACCAGCTGGCGCCCTCTTTTGAGTGCACTCGGTATGGGAACGAAGCTGCACTCTCCTAGGTCCTAAGTTGGAGGGCCCAAGTCCCTGAATAAGATAAGATCAGGGGGCGCGAGCAGGAGGTCTTTGAGAGAACCGCCTAGATGGAGCCATGTGCTCGCTCAAACTTGGTCTGCACAAGCGAGGACGAGATGAAAGAATTGCTTCGGGTCACTAAGTTTCATTGGCCCTCAAAGGAGGGAGAGATCAGATTGCAATTTCCCACTCGCTTTCATGCCACGCCTCGATAGCTCAGTTGGGAGAGCGTTAGACTGAAGATCTAAAGGTCCCCCGTTCAATCCGGGGTCGGGGCGATTCTTTTTTCCTACGCTCAGCGCCCTCTCCTCTCTCCCCCCATGGGCACGGGCTATTTTTAAACCTAGCTCCCATTCATCCTTCCAATTTTGCCCCCACTCCTTGCCACTCATTGGGACCTAACCCTTATCGATTTATTTCAAACCCATGGGGGAAAAGTACACTAGCCAGAGGGATATAAACAGACTTGTCAGCGAAAACCAACCAACCTCGAGCCAGTGAACTAACGTCTGCCATCCGTGAGCTAGGTTGAAACTAGACACCGAATCATCGACATTAAGCTTGCGGCCATCGTGAAAAAGTATCACTTGCCTCGGTGCGCCAATGAGCATCAAGACTTGGCGCAAATCGGCAGATTGAGAGGGGCAGAAAGAGAGAAATTCGATCTATATAGCAGATTGAAAACGCGTACAGCCGATTCCTCCGCCTAAGTGAGCGGGCTGCGAACCCTTTGCCTCGGCTGGTTTATCCGCCCCCTAAGTCGGATGGTGATACCGAGTTTGCTAAATTTGCCGACCAATATTTTGGCCGCCCGCTAGTGCTAACACTATCCAACTTACCACCTCCAAGGAGGCTAAAATTAGAAGCTTCCTCTGACCGCAGAGTCGAGTTATGTTACACCTTGCGCGCTGACATTACCAGTGGCCCGAAGACATTGAACTGTCAAATCAAGTCCCCATAATTGAATCTCCATAGAGACGACACGACCACAAATCTAATATCAACTGCCCACTGGAGCCAGTGAAGCTGGCAGACAAGTTTTCTGGCTGCTAGTTGCAAGCAACTCATTGACGTGGTTAGTGGAAGCGGCTACCATGGCTTAGATCTGAGCGAAATCCAGCCAGCCAACCTTGGAACGCTTGCAAAGTTTCGATTGGGTTCCACTGACGTCATTCGCAATTTTGCGATCATTGGCTCTGGTTACTGGCTGGCCCATGTGATTGTTCCAACCAACCGATGGCATCTTAGGCGGCGGTCAGTGGAACCGATACAGTGCTTGTGACGTTGTGACTTTGTGCACTGTGAGCCTGGCAAGTATGCTGTACTGCATGGTAACCAATGGCGTCCATGGTGCAAGATATTTTGGGCTCCTGATCAATCGGCTTGACAAGCGCTCAATTAGGCTAATGGTCATGCCTTTACCTACGTTCCAGGCACGTAAAACGCGAGACCGCAGTCGCAAGTCAGCCTTAAACAGGCTTCAGCCTACGATCGCTGAACTGAGCTGAACTAAACTAAACTAAGCCTGCACCCAGCCCTGAGTCACTTGGGCGGGCGGGTAGGCGAGCAAGCCAAAATTAGATTAGCGCCAGTGCCAGATCAACAAAGGCTGGCCGAGCAAGCTCTATGAGGGCCAAGAAGGGGCGAGCAAGCTAGTGGCATCAGTCTATGACGCGCACCTCTCGACCAAGAGGGCAGAGTAACCACTAGCTCGCAAACGACCCCTCTCGGTTTCGGTCAAGCGTTCAGGCTTCCGGCCAGCTTTTGAGGTTCACGAGAAACCGCCTGATGAATCAACTCGCCGGCAAGCTGCCGCAAGAAAACTGGCCCCGGTGATTCAGGCCGATGGTTGAAATGGGGGCAGCTGCTCGGCTTGCTTGGCCGCCTCATGGTGGTGCCCAGCAATGCATGTAACTAGGGCTCCCTACTAAAGGTGATACTGGCCAGACTCTAGGCTCCGCTCGCGGCTGGAGACTGCCCCGTTCTGGTGTTGACTAGCTGCGGGGTGGATTGCAAGTCGATCGCGCAATCTGATCGAGTGATTAGTTTCCAAAGCTGGTATTGAATCCTAGGCTTAGTAGGGAACAAACTTCAATTTTGGGGCTAGCTGGAGGCATGTTTGGGGATATTTGGAGAACTGTTGGCCATAGATTTGAGTTACACAATTGAGTTTCTCAGTTAGTGTAAAGACAAATTCAAGCGTTATAGTACCAAGTCTACATAACAACGCTATTGGATTTACTTAATAAGCTTGTTGGATCCAAACAAGCTGATTGGCTCATTGGCGGCCACTGAGTCGCCGAGCCAAAGGAACTTGTTTAATCGCTAGAATCGTAATGTAAGATACGATTAGGATCACGCATACGAAGCTTTGCACGAGATTGAGAGGCGAAGTGAACATGTCCAATCTGGAATCAGTTGAAAGATAGCTCGCAAGATCTGAATAATTTGCGCTCAAATCGACCTTCTACGTGCTCACTAGTGCCACTGATTGGATCTGAAATGGTAGCAAAAGTTCTAGCCATACCGACAACGACAACAACAACAACAACAACGGCCACAATCATTGCTCATCTTTAGCTCGAACGCAACTAAGAGTCCAATGTCCGAACCGAATGCGTTAGGAAGTTATAGAGGAAGAGAGACACTCACTTTTGTTCCACCTCGGCCAGCTTATCGGTGCTTCCGATCAATTGCTCGGCGACAGTTGTGCCGATGTCGCCAAGTTTAACCGCCTGGCCAAGCCCCTCTAGCTGTCCAGAGGTTTGTCTAACAACATAAGCCTCGCCCGGCCTAGTAGGCAATGCGATGTCCACCGAGCGGGATCTATTTGATTTGTTTGGAGAGAACTCGTCATTGTTGCCATAAAGCAAATCCTCCAATTCTTGGCGTTCAGGTACCTTCAGTAGGTATGGTGCGTCTAAGGAAACTGAACGGGCTTGCTTGTTGACGGGAACCTCCAACGTAGTGCCAACATTGCCACCAGAAACGCTTGCAACGGCCACAGTGGCGGCCTTCTTCTTATTGGCTCGCTTAGCAGCCTTCATCTTTCTTCTTCGTCGCCTAACCTGCTGGCGCTGTTGCCTTTCTTGTTTCCTCTGCTCGCCTTTAGCCCGCTCAATTCCACCTCTAGCGCCTAATCTACCATCACCTGGCCAGAGGGAATTCAATCTACTGCCGCTATGCTCGCCCAGCGAGTTGTACTTGATCATCGCCAATGATTCGCTTGAACCAAGGGGCTCGCCGTCGTCCTCATTCTCTTCCGCCTCCTCCTCCTCCTCGGCCTCGTCCTCATCCTCTCCCTCAATTGGCCACCTTTGAGCCTCCTCCTCCTCCCCACCTTGTCCATCAACAGCCTGATTGTGCTTGCTCTTGGCCGACGCTTTCTGGCCATAACAAATTCCATATTGTCCTCCAGAGTCATCCGACGAGGAGGTGGATACGGACGAAGTAGAGGTGGAGGAGGAGGTAGAAGTGGAAGACATTGAGCTTGGCGCGATGGCCAACCCTTCGTTCGAGGATCCACTAATGAGTTCACGAAAACCAACAAAGTTTCTATCAACCAGACACAAGTCTGAGGAGGAACGTGAGATTAACGATGCAGACGAAGACGAACGGTGGCGGCTCTTTGGTTCAATCAATACCTGGCGCAAACTTTCGCTTCCTGGCAAAACTACAATGCCGCCAGACTCGCCAAGTGCCTCCCAATTTCGGCTTTGGCCCAGACGGCGCTTGTTTGAGTTTGATCTCTCACTATTGTTCGCCTGGTCGTCTTCGTCATCGTCCAAGGTGCCCTGATTTGAGCATTGAGTTAACACAACACTTGGCCTTATTTGAGGTACAATTTGGTCTTTCTCTTCGGGTTCATTCGTCGTGCTCAATTCGGATTTCTCTTGGCCAAATGAAAACTCGACTGCAACTTGTGCGCTCGGCAAAAGTTGGCTCAAATAGGATGAGGCAGGATGGCTTGCTAGCTCGGCAATCAGTTGGCAATGGACACAGATGGCCTGCAAGTTGGCCCCATACAATTCTGGACCAGATTGTTCACTATTTTGGGTTAGTCTTGATACGCTTTGTTGGCCCTCTGCTTGTTTGTGGTGACCCTTTGAACTGGATCGGCTAGCTGGGATGGTACAAGCTTGCGACTTGTTTGCAGACGACGACTTTCTGCTAGAGTAATCGAAATCTCGAGATCCAGACGAGTATCGTGTGTTCAATTCTGCAAGATAATTGCTCGCTTGCTCAACAACCCGATCTCGGTTCAACTCTATCGATGATTTTGTCGGCTCTAAAAGTTTTCCTTGCTCGTAGATGCCGCTTAAGCTGCTCGATCTAAGGCCTTTGATCAGGAAGGGCGCCATTTGCGGCTTTGTTACCAGCTTCGAGCTGTTGCAAACAACAAAATCTCGTTTGCTCGATGGAACTTTTGCTCGTTCTGATTGTAAAGGTGACGATGAGGACTTCGAACAGGCGAACTGCTGATTTTGAGCTCGCTGGGCAAAATTCAAATTTGATTTCATGATTTGCGTCGGAAGTTTTGCTGTTCCAGGAGTTATATCGAGGGGTGTCGAAGGAAACAACATATCAACTAGCTGGACTGAACTCCTATCTTGTCCACCATAAACAGATGGCACTGTTCCAGCATTTTGCTCTGCGGCATCGGAAATTGCTTCACCCCCTTTGGCGGATTTTCGAGGACAAAGGTTTAGGGATTGCTGTCGCTGTTCGGCAGAAGCCTCTTCGCTTCTCTTGTCTGTCTCAATCAGAGGCTCCGCTAGGTTGCTGCCTATTAACCCGCCAAAGCTCCTCTCCTGTCCAACTCTCCCACCTATCTGCCTTCTCTCGCTCGACTCCTGGGCCCAAATTTCGCCTCCGCAAGCCTCTTGCTCGTTCTCACTGTTTGCCGACACTGGCGAGGAGCTGGCCCTAAGTTGGCCATTTGTTTTCCGGCCTTCAATGTTAGTGTCATCATTTTGACCATCGACTCGGATGACAATTGGCAAGCCGGGCGCCCGCTGGCGGCAAACGGTTGTGTGGCTGGCCAAGTCTGGGCCTCTGAGCTCATTGCTTGAGCTGAAGGAGTTTATGAGCGCTTGCGCAACGTTTGAGCGTAGGGGCCGCGCCAACCATGAGGTGGCGCCACCAACTTGCAAATCGACCCGACCACTCGGGACACTGGCACTAGATTTATGGGGCCCAATTCCTCCCTCCATCGTGCTGACGGCTCCACAGTAATCCGCGTGGGCCCAAGTGGAGGAGGCGCCAGCGCAGTACTTTGAACAAATGTCACTCGGTCCAATGTAAACACCCGCCCGCGAGTAAAGCTGGCCCTGGTCTGGGTTTAAGCCCTGGTCCGTCTGTTGGCGCCTTAGAACAACAGCGGCCGCTGAGCCCAGCGGCTGGCCCTCGAACGCGCCCTTGTCGAGCGCAACCGACGAAACGGAAATGAACTTATTCAGCCTCTTTGGGTTCGCCTCGCTTTGATCACTTCCAAGCAAGGACTTGGTGCCCTTAACTTGGCCGCCCTTTGTTCTACGGCCGCTAAAACGCTTTCTTGCGGGCGAGGCGCCAGGGGCCAATTGGAGGCAATCAGAGCTGGCCGCCGCGCTCTCGTTGGGTTGGCCCACGTTTGGGTTGCTCTTGCTCAACTGTTTTACTCGATCCAAGGCCCTCCGCGTCAACCAGCTGACCTTCCTTCCAAGCAGCTCCATTCGTTTTGCTGGCCACCTCAAGCCAACTGAGGTGGCGCCCGTTGGCGAGCATTCGCTTGCCAAGCGGCGGCTCAACTCAGATTGGCTCGTTTCCGTGCATAGCGACTTTGAGCGAGCCGACGCGGCCAGTTGGGCGGCAAGCGAGCTCGAACTGGACAAGGTTGTCTCCGTGCAGCTCAAGGCCCTCGCCTCGGAAGCCCGCCAAACAAAGTCCATTGGGCTGAGCAAGTTTTTTGACTTGAACATTTCGGTTCCAATTGAATCCAAATGTTCGCGTTTCCGTTCCCATTTTGGCTCGAGTTTATTTTCGTCACTAGCAATCGTTCCATTGGTTGCTCCATCAATTCTAATTGGCGGTTTTGGCTGATCTCTCAACTCCTCCGAGTTTTTCGTTTCTTTCTGCTCGCAACCAACTTCACCCCAACTCGCCTCCAGTTGCTGACCTTGCGAGTCATTCTCGTTCGCATCAGTCCGACCTTGGCGCTCGTTGCTCCAACTCTGCTCCTCACTTCCAACTGGCCCGATCAGAACTGAACTCTGAAATTTTGTTTGACAATTGGGACATCTGAAGCTGAGATCTCGTAAGAAAACTTGAGCACTCTCTCCTCTTGTCTGCCCGCTCAAATGGATGCAATTTTGGAAGATAGATGATGCTTGCATCCCGATAGATTTAGGCAAATCTTTATCTTCTAAACAGGAGCATACTTGGCCCCGTGTCTCGTTTCGACGCTTCCGCCTGTGTAGATTCTGCCCGTCAAGCGAGTGATTCAAGTTGGTTTGGCCGGCGCGCTCTCGAGGCTCGATTTGAGAGCCTCTCTGCCCTTGAACGCATCCGCATCCACTCCAGTTGCGCCCCTCGCGCCCCATCGAAGGCTCTCCCGCCCCCGACAGGACATTGGCTGATGGCCGGCAAATGTCAGCCCCTTGACCGTCGTCCGCCCCGTCCGCAGCCCCAAGTTTGCACTCATATTTCGGCCGTCGTCGCTTTGGCGGCCGCTTGCTCGCCAGACAACCCTCGCAACTGGCCCCACTTTCGCTCAGACTCGCGCTGCTGCTGCTGCTTGAGTTTGCTTGAATTAGCGAGCAGCAGGAGCCTGAGAGTTGGCTTCGGTCTGTAGGCTGACCGGCCGCATACGAGGAGCAGGAACCTGACGAGGAGCTAAGCTGGCGGCCACTCTCGGACAGCGAGGATCTAGATGAAAGGCGCGAGCTCGACGAGGAGCAGGAGTTCTGGGCGCACCAGGAGGAGCGAGCCAAGCAACAGGGTTGCGGCCTTGCCTTGCAGGTGCACTTGGCGCCTTTAAGCTCAGCTTTAGCTAACGACATCGCTCTACTTGCATAGAGGTGGCTCAAGCACATTGAGGCCGCAATGTAAACAAGCGACTGGTCATTGTTGGCCGGGCTGTTCCCCTGTGGACACAGATCGCTCGCTCTGCCTGCGCTAAATGGGAGACGCAAATGTGTTGCATGGCCCCCGGGTTCCCTCTCAGCCTCGGGCCAAAATTCAATCCTTGCACCAAAGTTGGACTCTCTCTCGCGCAATTGCCCGCTCGCTGAGGTTAAATGGACATGGAGATTAACATTTCCATTTGCACCTCTGGCCGACAACAGTTCAACTTTAAACTCAAACTCTCCAAGTTCGAGCCAATCCTCAACGTCCTCCTCTTGCCCTCTCGCCGCCTCCTCTGCTTGCGCTGGCCCAGCTTTCGCCTCCAAATTTTGGGACCCTTGCTGCAGGAGCGCAACTCTCGCATGTTGGGCAAACTTTGGTAAATTTTGCTCATTCTTCTCTATTGCATTATTTGGTTGCTTTGGGTTTGCTCTCAATTTGAACTTTGATTCCCCTCGAGCCTCTAAATTCAAGGGAGCGCCAGCGCTGCAACTATTCCAAACTAACCCAAATTCAAGCTCGTCTCGCTCAAATCCAATCTCGGCACAAATCTCGCTTAATGGCTCATATCTGACTGATCTGATTTGCTCAAGTTGCCCCCAATTGGTTGCCGCAAGACAATTTGATTTCAAGTTTAATACAAACTTTGGGCCCCCAATTTGCGATCCATTATCACAGTCGATTGCATTCATGCGCTTGCTTGTCGTTCCAGTTGAGAGTTGAAACTCTCGCTCGAACTTAAGGGTCCAACTCGGACTTGGACTTCGTTTTGCCACCTTGCAATCCAATGAATCTCATGCAAAAGTTTGCCAAATCTTCTAACCCAAGAAAGCCCCCACTGCACAGCATTGGTCCTCCTCGCGCTTGAATATTCTACAACTCTGCAATTTACACCTGCAGCTGAAATGCTCGCTCCTTTGGCTTCATCAGCCTGCCATTCATTGGGCTCAAATTTAATCGGCCACTCAGTTCGCCCAGAGCAGCTCGACCACCGACGGATCTCTCTGGCCAAACCCGTGCTTGGCGGCCCATTAGCCCGTCGGCGAGCGACTGAATTCTCAACTCAACTAAAACGCGGCGCTCAATCTAAGCCAGAGTTCACCTCACCTTGTTTGCTCGCGCTCGCTTAGCACTCGTTTCGTTTGAAAGCTTGAACCCGTTTTAACGCCAAGTCAACGGCACTCTCCTCGCCCCCAATCTATGCTCGCGCCCAAGTTCGGAGAGGACTGTGACTGCTTCGTTCATAGATCCGCAGCGCAGAGGCAACTTAGTCTGTTCGGGAATCTGCAAACCTTTTCGGCAACTCAACGTAAGCAAACCGCCCGACCAAACACGCTCTCTGTCTCTCTCTCTCTCGAGGACAAGCCTTGCGTGGACAGAGCGTGGCCACTAGATGATAGCCATCGAGATGTTGGCAAGACAACCCCTGGCTAGACCATCGCGCGGATAGAGCTCGGCCGCTCGGCTGGTCCAAAGTGAGAGGCAAGCGTGACTTGAAATTTGCAACGACTGCGCAACTCATTACGGCCGGCACAGTGTCAATCTGCGCGCCCCGTTTGTCTTGCCTTTGGGCCCAACTCGAGGGTGTTGGGTTGGCCAGCCCGAACAATGGCGGCGGGCAGCGCGGCGGGAGGCCCACGAGGGTCATCGCGGCCAGCACCTTGGCTTGGCCACGATGGCGCGCCTGCGCCCCGCGGCCGGGCACAGCGAGCGGCCAGGCGAGACGGACGAGCTGCGTGTGGCCAGGTAGGCGGGGGCGACCAGACTAATTTGCGTGCACGAAACTGGAGCCAGGGGGCCAAGCCGCGCTGATTGTGTGTAAGGCGAAGAGATGGGCCCTCTGCAATGCATAAACTCCTTGCCCGCTTGTGGCCGATTAGCCCCAAGTTTGCAAGCTCGGCCAAATGGAGCAAAGGCGGCAGCTTGCGGCCACCCATCCACACTCTCGCAACAGACAGCGCGGCCCGCTAACAAACTTTGCAAACTAATGCCCCCTCCGCCCCCCCCCCATCCATCCATTACCTGAGGCTGGCCCAGTTGAGGGCGGGCGCATGGAGAACAAAACCAACCATTGCCAATACGAACTCGACGCCAATTGGCCAAACGCATGGCCCAAGAGCCCATTAAACTGCCTCCAGGAGCGCTTTTGGGCTCGTTTTTGGGCGTGTTTGGGGGGGGGGCGAGAGGGGAGTGGAGGCGGGCAGAGCCTCCACTGTGCTCTAGATCACTGCCAGCTGAATGCATAATCATCGTAGCGTTATTATTCCAGCACACAAACTGGCCCAACGAGATGAAGGCTTGCGCATGGATTTGCTCACTTCGGACGAAATTGGTTGGAAAACTAGTTGAGGTTAATGTCGCTGGCTGGCTGGCTGGCTGGCTGGCTGGCTGGTTTGTTTGCTGGCTAGAATGGCTGTGTCGGTCTGGTTGCATGACTCTAGTGTAGTGCTCAAATTTTCAGTTGTTGTTGTTCGCGCCACTTGGCCAACAAGGATGGCGACTGCAGGCATTAATTATATATTCCGCCCCTCCCAGCCCGCCAACCAGTCAAGGGCTCAAAGTCCATCAAGCCGCCTGCTAGCACTGCTTACAACTTGGAAGCGGATTCGCACTTAACCAGAACGAGAACTGTTCCATATCTGGCGGCCAAAAGGTAAGGCCAGGTTTATTCAAAACTAGTCTCAAAATTGGTCTCCGCTGGCCGATTGCTGGAGGGGCCGATTGGTCGTAAATTGAGTCGCTTGCATTGAAGCGCGCGCGCCAGTAAGCGAGAGCGTCTAGCGACATTTGCGCCCTCTCTCTCTCTCTCTCTGCCTGCCACTCAAACAGCAAGCGGCCGCCCCCTATACGCGGCCTCCGTTTGCGAGAAATTATGACGCTCCCAGCTAATACGTCACCATACAAGAGCAGCGCCTCCAAACTTAGTGGCTTCGCTCTGCGTTCAACAAACTAAGGCAACGAAAATCTTTGTTTGCTCGCTCGGCTCGGCTGCCAGTTGAGCCAGTATATTGGCTTCCAAAACAACACCTCCTCCTCCTCCTCCTCCACTGCAACCCCCTCTTCTTAGACTTAAGACAAAACTGGCGCCCATTTGCCATCTCCAACGCGGGGAGTGAAAATAAATCAGCTCCTCCAATGCAATCGCCTTGGATGAGTCCGTTTATTTAGCTGAGAGACACGCTGAGTCCTCAATGTAATTGACAAGCGTGTAATTGAAATCGAAGGCACAATGGCTAAATGGGCCAGCGGCTAGATTTCCAAGATGTAGGCGCCAAAATGTGGCTGCGGCGCCAACACTGGGCGGGCGTGGCCAAGACTGGGCAAGCGGACGAGTCGGCCAGCAACTCGTGTTTCAGTTTGGCCAATGGTTGGAAAGTTTCCTGGAAAGAAAAACGCAAGCCTAAAATTGATTGAATTGGATTTAGAACTCGCTCGACCAAAACAAGATCCAACTTGCGGATCTGTCGCAAGCAGACGCATCCACTCCTCTGCTCTGCTCTGCTCTGCTTGCCAACTGACTCAACAAGATTGAGTTATGGTGCTCGTGATAGCTTGGAGGAGGTTGATTGAAAACAAGTAACAGATCTTACGCTAGCTCCGATCCACGAGATAAAAGCGAGCGTAAACTGCGCCAGCCCGTCGGCCTCTTGAGGAGTGGGGACTGATCCTGGTGGAGGCATTGTCACTGTTTCGTTATCAACAAGAGCCAACGAAGCGCCGCGATCAAACTCACTCGTCAGGGCCAAGTCCGTTTGGCCCACTGGCTTGAGTCTAGTGGCTGTGGGCCCAATTCGCGCCTCCAAATGACAAATGTCCGCCCACTTGGGAGCGAGCGACTTGAGCGCACTTTTGTCTGCCGCCGCCATATGAATGGTTTAGCGGGCCAATTTTAAATCTAGACCTCATTTTTCTCGAGAGGCAAGCGGCTTTGGCTGGCCCAATGGGCCAGCGGAAGTCGCTCACAAGCTCCCAAATTGGGCCCAAGCTCGCGCCGTCGACGGTTGGCGCCTGCTGAGGGACTCAATGCGGCGAGCCAGCCCGACGGGTTGAGTTTATCTCGCTGCAGCAGTGGCGAAGGCGAGAGTTGAGGCAACGAGACGAGCCAGCGACACAAGAGTAAGTTGTCGCACCTGAGATAGCCAGTCAATTCAAGCTGGCCCCGCGCTTGTCACGCCTGGATCGAGTTAGTATCCGAGCGAGCGCGCACTGCCTCTTTGGCCGACACGTTTTAACGAAAGTTTGCGCCCCAAAGGCAAGCAAGGGGCTCCAACTTCCACTCGGCGAGCAGGTGAGCCGGGATGGGCGCGCGCCTTTTATCGCTCCACTGCCAGTTGCAGTTTCGCGCCATTGGCAATCAAAAGTTCCACGTTCAGCTGATGCGCCCGCCACCACCTTTGGACTTGCGAGGGGGGCGGCCGATGGTGGCATTCGGATAGTTGCGGGCCGGATTTGGTAATGGCGCCACTGGGGCTGGAGCAGTCGAAGGGGGGCGGAAGGAGCTCGAACTGAATCAAACTAAATGAGCTTGTTTGCTAGAGTCGCGCCCGATCTGGTTGCTCGCCGGGCGCAAAAGTCTCATTGTTTCATTGAGCGGCTCATCGTTGAGTTGTAGTAATTGAAGCGTCACAATTGGAGCATAACGAGCGGACGCAAACGGAAGCGCTCAAATCCGAAGCCGACAGCTAGACTCGCTTGTCGTTGTTCGCGCCAATAGTGCGCGCAAATCTTTATCGTTCAATTGCTACCAGTTGGCGGCGGCGTCGTCGTCGTCGTCGTCAATCATTTGGGGCCCCTTTCATTGGAGGCGGCGGTTCCACCGGATGGCCGCACTAGCTAGCGGATCGGGCCAACTGAACTCGGCGCCGGCCGCTCCAATGGGCCGGCAAGGCAAACCAATGGGCCCCATCGGAAGCGGATTGGAACTCTCCTCTCTCCTTGCTCCCGGCTCTAGCTGGGCGACACTATTTGTCAGCCAAGCAAAGGGTTGTAATTGAATTGAAATCTCAACCGTCCAGCGCGCCGGCCTAAACCAAGCAGCCTGCCCTCGGCAATTGAGCAACTCGGATTGACTGTCCAGAGGTGGCCACCTTAAGCGAGAGTGCGCTCGCCTTGAACGGCAACCAAAATCCATCAACACCTTGAGGCTCGCTGATTCCAATCTAGACTTGCCAACGCGCTCCACTTGGCTGGCTCACGTGGTGCAACTTTGGCCAAGCTGAGCGAAAGTTCGAAGGAGTTGCGCCCACTCGCTTGCTCTCGTGTGCATCCGGCCCCACTGGCTGGCTCGCAAGCCGACAATGCTAGCTGGGGCCAGAATTTGTAATTCATATTCGCTCGCTCGAGCTTTAGTTGAGGCTCTGACTGGCGCGTTAAAGTGCCAAATCTCGCACTTCCCGCCTAACCAATTCAGACACGCTCGCCCGTTTTGTGTCACCACAAATGGGCGCCCGCTTGCGGCTCGTAGCCTCGGCTTGCGGCCGCGCGAGAGGCTCGCCTTTGGCCGGGCGAGCGGCCTAAAAGTTCTATTGGCAAACGTGAAGCCGGAAACTTGGAAAGCCGGCCGCCATGGCCACTCCGAGATGTGCGCCGCTCGCGGTGGCGCATCCATTTGCAGCCCCCAGGGTCGGCTAGTTAACTAGCACCACTGGCCGCCGACAGCGAGCGCGGCCGCCCTCGTCGCCGTCTCCTCGCCTCGCAGGAGCAGTGCGCATTTGCGGCCAGATTTGGGGCCCGAAGGCTGGCGGGCCGGCTTGCTGGTTGGTTGGCGCACTTGGGTGCGTAATTGGATAATCGCATGCAAGTTGAACCATTGTTATTGCATGTCAGCCTTCGGTCGGTGGGCCAACGAGCCATCCGCTGCTTGGCGTGGTGTTATGTTAGCGGGCGACACCAGCAACAGACCCGGCTGAATCTCGATGAACGATCGCTATCTTGACAGCGACGGAAGCCGGCCGGCCGGCCAAAGCTCGGCGCTCCAGAATCAAGCAGAACTTACTAACGAGAGTAGGGCAATATAAGACCGCAACCTTGGCCAACCCCTCTCATTAGCAGGCCAACTTTTCATGGAACAAACCTCATCCGGCTGGAGGCGAGCGCATCCCTTCGTCCCGTCTCATCTCGTCATCCTGTCTCTTTGCGGCCAAATGGGAAGCTTCTGGGGATTGGATCGGCGAGAGGGCGCCGATGGAGGCCGTTTGCGCACAATGGCAACAGAGGGGCGCGCCCACCGGAACGTGACAAAGGACGATCGTTTTGCGGGCGCAAGCGACCGTTTTAGTCAGCAGAATCTATTTATTTTTCCTCCAATATAGAGACTCTCTTTCATTGTTTGGGCGTGAAAAATGTAGAACTAAAGGGGGGCGCCGCAAGATCCAATAAGAATCTCTTCAGGTCGCTGCTCCCAACTCTCGAGTTTGCCTATCCGCTTCACTGTAGAGATTGCGCCTCACTCGGTATGCTCACCTGAGGTCGCAGACTGCTCCAGCTTGCAACCTCAACCTCGCAGCTCCATTCTAAGCTCGAGCAGAAGTTTGTTTTGCCGAAGGAGGGAGGCAAAGATTTTGGCTAGTCCGAAGCCGTCATCAACAAGTCGAGTGAGGCAGGAAGAGAGAGAGAGAGAGAGGGAGTGCGCCGCTCAGGTCCAGGCTCCATTGCGGCCATCATGGACTTTTGCCATCCAGCTACAACGAGATCAACTCGAAAGTGGTCCACATCAACCCATTCAAGTGCCGTGGTCGTCCACCCTTCCTTTCCATCTATGCTCCTCTAGCCGCAGTGCAATCCGCCATTCAAGGCACCACAACGCAAAACCCAGACCTCTATCAACTCACCTAATTTGCGTGTTTTGCATCAGTGTTTTCGGCACATTTGGGAAAGAAGAGCTAAGGTTAATGGTGGTTGGCCTTGCTTTGGCATGCTTACCAGCCGATTCTGAGCCCTTGGGATTGCACGAACTGGAAGGTAAATTTTGGTTGCAGATGTCGGGGAGGTCGGCTAGCCGGCAACGAAGGGAGAGGGACGGAAAGAGAGTTTGGCGGTCCCAATCGAGAGAGGCGCAGCTACCCCACTGGTAAGCAAGTTCAGTCGGAACGCCATTACTTTGGAGTGGCGAGGTGGCCAAAAATCAAGCCAAGGGGAGAACAACAGCCACCACCCGTCCCCAGCTACTCGCCCCCTCCTTTACCTCCCCTGACACCTGCCCAAGAGAACACTGCGGCTTGTCAAGCGGCTCGCTACTCCATTCCGATAGTAATTGATGATCCAGAGCCAAAGCTGAAGGACAAAACTTAGGCGAGACTAGCTGGCGGAAAAACGATCAAATGATGGCCTAACTGTCTACCCGGTCATCTGCAAACGCTTAGAGGCCGTTGCCTCAAAAAAGGACCAAACACCGAACTTATACATAGCCCGAGGCGGCGGGCTGAGGTAATACTCTCGCACTAGGTCTCTAGGTCCGAGCTCGCGATTTAATCCACTGTAACCCTCCACTTGCCCTCGCTGCCTCTCTAGGCACCAAATAGGAGCTGTTGGCAAAGTCAGCTGCCGATGCCGCTGCAGGCCAAACAATTGCGGCTCCTCCGGCTCCTTTTTCATCAACTTCAGCCCCCCCTAGCTTGCGACTAAGAGAGGGGCTGGATGCGTTCTCTCGTTCGCTCTTTTAACATTCATCAATCATAGGCCCAAGCGAACACGCTTGTTTCGATTGAACATCGCCAAGATCTGGCTCGATCAGGTGAACCAGCCCTGTGCCTTTTGCACAGATTTTGGATAATATTGCAAACATCAGACAGGAAATTTGCACTTCAATGCTCTTTGGAAGATCTGAAACATTTGCTTGATGTTTAGAAGCTTCCGCAGATTTAAATAAAATTGAGCACAAGGTTGAGTTCTGCCAAGGGGATTGCCGCAAGATCCCAGCGACATCTGCACTCAAGAAATGCACCAAGATCTGGCCGAGCGGCGCAGGCTCGCGTGCAATCCCACAGCTCAACACCTACTGCGCGTGGCGATCCTCTGACCTGAGTTATGCTGGCTCCACGTCAGGCAGGCAACCACTTTAAAGTAGAGTGGTCGCACGAAAGCGGCACGCAAGGAGCACGAAAATTTCACCCCCACTTTTTTCCCCCTTCGTGCGGTCTTCGTGCGGGGTGCGCAGAAATTTTTTTTTCGTGCTTTCGTGCGATTTTCGTGCGCACGTTGAGGCACGAGAGCACGAAGAGCACGAAGAACTAAACGGCCAGGTGGCGCTACTATCTTTCTCTTGCAGAGTAATAGGAGTTGTCGCTCAAAAACAGCAAGTAAGGAGCATAGGAATTTCACCCCCGCTTTTTCCCCCTTCGTGCGGTCTTCGTGCGGGATGCACAGAAATTCCTCCTTCGTGCTTTCGTGCCACTTTCGTGCCGCTCGCAGCGCCATTCGTGCGCGCGGAATAGCACGAACACTAAAAATGGCACGAAGGCTATTTCGTGCGACCACTCTACTTTAAAGGGAAAGAACTGCACGGAATAAATATTTTCAAAGATGAAACTAGCCCAACTTGGCCCTCGAATGGAACAACCAGCGCTCATTTTCATAACTCTTATCAGACTTGACATTTCGCGCAATA
>Ga0209372_1000393_pt1 | contig 23036 bp, 15 predicted proteins | sample AgamicAtPe_FD_187170 | JGI IMG/M metagenome (GOLD analysis project Ga0209372, IMG submission 187170) | Agave microbial communities from Guanajuato, Mexico - At.P.e (SPAdes) (version 2) | ecosystem: Host-associated > Plants > Phyllosphere > Phylloplane/Leaf | place: Guanajuato, Mexico | collected... | reverse complement strand
TCTGCACGGCATCCTGTCGTTTCAGTTTACCTCCTTGAAGACATGTTATAACAAATCCGACTGTCAGGACCAATACCAAAAGAGCGATGCACGCATGATTGCCGTAATTGTCGACAACAATGGAGCCCACGACGGAGACGAAAATTCCAAACACCTGTCCAGACATGTTCAATAGAGTTGCAGAGAGGCGCTCGGACTTCGGATAGCATATTTCGACGGCATAATCGAACGAGCAACAGAAGTGACCTGTTACAGAGAAGCCGAAAACTCCGACTACTATACACAAGACGACCTGGCTACCCAGTTCCAGCGAGCCAACGACTGATGCCATACCTAGTACTGATAGTAAGTGTGTCCAGACGGCAGTTGCCTTATACTTGTGATATTTGTCCAGCAAGCAACCGACGAATATCGATCCTAACATGCCGAGTAGGATGAGAATCAAGCCGGCATTGCTGACTACGTCAATGTTATTTTCCCATCCCTCTGCACCCATGATCACTTGATTCAAGATTGTGTGAAAGGCTATATTCGTGCCATTACTAATCCCTACCGCAATCAATAAAGTCAGGAAATTCTTGTCAAGAACGAAACCGCCGACCTCGTCGATTTTCTTGGACACCTCGACAGCCCAACTCGATTGGTTGTTGTCTGTCGCTGTCTCCCCGTTGCGACCTTGTTGCTCTCCCTCGGCCTTCTTGGATTTGCTGATTGCGTTGAACCTGGCAAGGCCAGGCGGAAAGGGTGGCTGCTCGTCGAATGATACGACGATCAGGAGTGTGATGATAGCCGAGATAATCGCAAGTCCCAGAAAGAGTCTGAACAGGCCCTGCTCGATGGCCAAGCTGTCGTTTATATCGTCTCCAACCATTAGACTGGGAACGATGAATCCTATCGCTATGCCAATCTGATCACCAAGAACACCGACAGACGTAGCGAAAGCGACTTCGTCATCTGGAAACCAAACGGCGGCCACCTGAGAGTAGATGCTGAAGAAGAAAGGCTCTGTCAAGCCAACAAGTAGATGGCCCACCATGCCCACGTAAAAGCCATCCGGTCGACAGCTGAAACACTTGATGACGACACCCAGTGTTGTGCCCGCTCCGCCAATGAGAACGGAATTGCGAAGGCCGATTCTGCTCATTATCAGGTCCACTGGTAGCGCCAAAAGGAGATAGGTGACCATGAACAGGATGGTTGTTGAGTTGACTGCCAAATTGCTCACGCCGTAGAAGCTCGCGATGACGTTTGTGATGCAGGCGTAGCAGATCCACTGGAAGGATTTGAGGGTGTTTAGGGCGACGTATAGAAAGAGTATGAAGTATCGTTTGCGTGTCGGCCTGACGACGGGCATCTGCTGGTGGGCTTGTTCGTGTTTCGAGCTGAGTGAGGGAAAGGTGAGGGTCTTTTTCGTTTCGAGCGAGTCCATGGCTGGAGGTTTGATGTGCAGCTTGATGTTGGTTGAGGTGAATAACTTGTTCGATTTGAATGGACCATCCGAACATGATTTGCATCACATGGAGCTGGCAAATTTAGTTCTCGACGGCGGAGGAAAAACGACGATTCGTGTTTGATGGTGTGGGTTGGGTTGGATCAGGTTTGGTTCGCCTGAGTATCGCAACCAGAGTCATCTGCTGTCAGAGAGCAGCGCTAAGAGCTCGGATTTATTGTCAGCAAGATCATCATGGACGAGGCGCTACAGCAGATGAGAAAGTTTACCAACTCGCGCATAGCGGTCTGAGTCTCACCTCACACAGTGTCTAATAGATGCGGTGCAACTTTGACGATTTGTAGCTTTCTCCGAAGGGGCAGCAAATCGCTAGCTGAAGAGCTTCTGAGGTCCGATCGGCTTTGTAGCAGACCAGACCTTCCAAACAGTGTTTGCTACAATCGGATCCAGTGGTGATCGATGCTCAACCGAAACGCTTAAGGTCATTAACAATTCATATGTCAACGATTATGACGGTTTTTTTTCAGCGGGATGTGTTAATTTATTGTCCCAACGCAGAGCCCAGGTTTCAATCAAGCGATCACCGATTGTCTATTTAGAGGCTTAATGTCTGTTAAGCTTGATGCTCTTCCCTGTTGCTCCGCTCACTCCGCCATGACGAATGACAGCTAACTTGTTTCAAGTTTACATTTGCTCGGTTTGCTAGGTGACTTGTAATTCGTCCACAAAACTAGACTAAATTCAGAGCTTTGCAGAGCTAACTTTACCTGCGAGCCACTAGGTGTCGATCGCGTTTTGGCGCTTCAATTGCGTTTTGATCATCATCGTCACCGCAAGTCCGACGGCGATCGGGAGGGCAAAGAAGGCGTTAGCTACCAGGTTGCCCTTGTTATCGACGATGAAGGATCCCGCGTAAGTCAAAACAACCCCGAATACCTGTGGTCGCGGGCGAGCCAATTAGTTTGCGAGCGTCAACTTGCGGAGCGCACTTAGTCGATACTCACTTGGGCGGACAGATTCAACAGGCCGGCCGTCACACTTTCTGGCCGTGGCCAGGTTATCTCGTTCGACATCTCGTAACCGATCAGGAGATATCCAGTCATGAAGTAGCCGAGCAGGATGACGGTCATGTAAATTGAGGCGACGCTCTTGAGCTCAAGAGTGATTGCAAAGAGGAGCATGGAGACCAGGCTCAGGGCGTAGAGGCCAGTGTTTACGAGCCGGTACATGTGCGTCTTGTCCAGTATATAACCCGAGACAACGGAACCAAACATGCCCGAAATCAACATCACCCGTTTCGATCCACCTCAAATCACACCGCATATGTTCAAAATTTGGATTGGCCAGCACAAAGTCTCACTCCTTGTGGCTTTTAGTCTCGATAGAATTGGCTTAAATATCGAATTAACTCCTCTCGGAATCATTGCTCTTGATTGAGAGTTCGATTATCTTTGCGATCGCCATCATCTTTTTGCTTCAAAAAGGCCTCAGTCTGGAGACTTCATGAATCTAGTGAAAATCCATGATAGATTACCCTCTGGCGCCAAGGCCGACACATCATGACAAAAGTTTCATTCGAATCAGGCGAGGATCGGTGCACCCTGAACTTGTTCAGTTGCCAACTAGTTCAGGCACCGCTTAGACCTCCTTCATGCCAGTAAGGTGAAATATCTTTTCCAAATGCCCTTGAGCAGATGGGTTAGCTGTGATAGCTCCGGATTACATGATCAAGGCTTTATTGTTTGTTCTCTTGAAACAAAAACAAATTGTTCGTGGCAGCAATGGCAATAACATTCTCCTTTGGATGCCAAGCCGAGTATAAAATTTTCTTTGTAAAGTCTAGACTATCCACACTAATTTCGTCTTTTTTCTTCTTATTCGATGGGCACACTTTTCTTGGTTTCAGAATATTGTTCTTGGCAACTTCTTTTGAGGCCTCAAGCATGATATCTCGCTTTGTATAGCGATCGCAAATCTTGAAAAAGTTATTGTATGAACCTGTCAGAATATAATTATCTGTACCATCGAAGCAGCATTCGAACTTGTCAAATATGTATTCACTTTCGTACAAACTGCATAGTTTCGAACGGAGAAACTCGTGCACATGATAACACTCAACTGGCCTTGAGTTCATGTTTATATCCCATACTTTAACAGAAACAAAATCACGTGATATAAGGTAACGACCGTTGTTGCTAAACTTGATGCCTGATATACTGGAGATGATCTCGCTGAAGAAGCTTCTAATAAAAGGGTCCTCAGGTTCTTCAAAAACTGTGAAAATTTGATGGTAGTTATGGATGGGAGAGTGTTAAGATTGCTGAAAACTAATCGTGCCTCCACTACAGAAGGTACCGTTCTATCTGATAAGTTACTTACTTTTGGCATGTTGATCGCAAAGAGCTGAAGCTCTCATATCGCATAACCTGATAATACCTCTACTACTACTGTAGACGAAAACATTGCAATGGTTTGGATGAAACTCGGCCGCTGTTATAACCTCAACCAATTCCTCCATATTAACAGGTTTAATATCAACTATGTTAAAACTTTCATCAGTCACTTCTTGGTGCCATAAATTAATTCTTAGATCATCTGCGGACAAATAAGTCTCTTGATCACTATTGATTGAGATTGAATTAATGTGATAAGTGTGAGCATTGGCAAATATCCTCCTCGGTGTAGCTTCAACAGTTAACTCTGTTGGAACAACAGTGGGTACACGCAATTCTCTAATGGGGCTTCTAATATGTTGACCAAAGTCGTCTTTAAGGTTGAAGCCATCTATCCTTCTGTCACGTTCTGCAACTTTCCATAATTTAATCGTTTTATCATTTGTTGATAATAGAAAATGGGCTGGATTTCTTCGCTTCAACCACCTAATCTTGTTGATCTTCTCTTCAATCTCTAAGCTTTTTAGGTAGTCGAATTCGGCTTCATGGCTTTGAAATGTTGAGTAAACATTGTATTCACATTTTCTGAAGTTGTTTGTTGTTGTTGCTGTTGCTGTCGGCGATTGGTTGCCGTCCTCTTGTGATATATTGTTCGTTGATGAAGATTGTTGCGTTGGCGGTGGGTCGGTCGTTGATTTTCTGGGTGTATGATCACGGTTAAATATAACTACTCGGCCTCCTTTATCACCGGTGGCCAACAATTCGCCATCGTGATTGAATTCAACGCAAGATATAATATCCGATTCGGTTGAGTCGTTCTCTAAGCTGCCCTTAACTTGTGCGAATTGAAACTGTAGCGGCTCCGCCATGTCAATTAGCGAGGTTATGTTTTATCTATTAGATTTTGTGTAGGCAATGAGTTGGTTTCAATTGGCGCATCTATCACTATATCAATTTAAATAATTTTCTCTATCCCATATCGTGTTCATATTATACACTTGCCTGCCGTTGTAGCCCGCTCATGCTATGTGTTTGCCTGCCACCCTCTCGCTCTATCCATCTCTATTGGTAGCTCGCTTGCTCGCTCACTCGCTGCTCGTCTTTTCCATCGAGTCCTATCAATGCCAAAGTTTACACTCACGCAGAACGCTCTTCTCGGGCTCAATCAATGCAGATTTACTTTGTGTACGCGCGTTAGCGCACAAACCGCTCCAACACAGCCGCTCGCAGGAAGCACGCGGTGGCGCCATCCGCGAGGAACCTCGGCGGTTTTGAGTGGCCCAAAGGCACATGTACAGGGTGAGATTAAAATTGTTCCATCCTAAATTCCAAACTTATCTCGCCAAAACGCAATTATCTGGTTCTGTTCCAAAACCGACATATTCAACAAACATGGAAAAACTCACCAGATCGCTGTTCAGACTGTCCAGGATCAGTCACCTGAGGTTGCAAGCGGCGCCGCCGATCACTGCCTACTGGACAACAGTGCGCCACTACAACACCAAGCCTCCGGCCTCAAAGAAGGTTGAATCCTTCGCGAGGCCAATTGGCGAGATTCTTGACAGAGAAATTCACGAGGAGACAGCAGAGCTTAGCCAACACTTGACTACCGACCAATTTCCAGGGTTTAGCGTGGAAACTGACGACTCTGATGTCAAGCTAACTAAACAAATCGGCAACACCACAACCACCATTAGGTTTAGCGTTTCTTCATCGTTAAACGAGTGGCCAAGCGAACCTCAAGATGATCAAAATCAAGCAGAAGGAACGAGTACGAAATTAGTTAGTATGCCAGAATTTCAGGTTCAAATCAGCAAAAACAACCAAACTCTTGAGGTGAGCTGCTTCTTCGAGGAGATGGAGCTAGATGAGGAGTCTGGCGAACCGTATGCTAGCGAGCCCATGTTTGCTATCGACGAGCTGGTTATGTACGAGGGCGAGCCCAAGGAGACAGAGTTTGCAGTTAGTGCCGAGTACTTCCAAGAGGATCTCCAGGCTGCACTGATACAGTATTTAGCCGAGCACGGGGTCGATGAGGAATTTTCTAAGAATCTAGTCGCCTTCGCAACAAGTTATGAGAAGAAACAATACGTTGGTCTCATGAGGCGTCTCAGAGGTTTTGTCTCAAAATAATCAGCCCACAATAAGTCGACTTAGCTTTGCCTCTAGTGATAGCAAGCTCTTTATGAATAAAAAACAATCAACTAGCTATCAAAACTTCCCTCCTTCATCAAACCTTTTCCAATCCCCAACATTGATTTGCTACTGTAACAACTGACATGGGCAAGCCTCGAATTGCGGTGAGAAATTGAGTTTGAACTCAAAGTAGTCGCTGACGGGCCATTCTCTCTGAAATCACAGATCGACCGGGGCAGTGTTTCGGCTGTTCAAGAGCTTTAGAATCCATCGTTGATGGAGAGAATTGATGTTGCCTAACAAGCGCTCGTTCATGAGCAGCGGCAAACAAGTTCCCTGCATTAAGTTGCCCGGTGTTCGGACACCAAAGTTCGAACTTAAAACTATGGACAGTTGTTCTAACTTCGAATTGAATATTTCAGTATATCTTAATAATTTTCGCGTCTCCTAAATTTCGCGAGGATCCAAAACATGACAAGCGCAAATTTATTTGGGGCACCATTTATTTATTTGATATAACAACCACATCGAATCTCATGTTTCGTAATCAAAATGATTTATTCGCTTGTGGCAGTTGCAGTAATCTCACTTGTTGGTCATCGAACAGTCGTTAGCCAAAACGATGAAGATACTGGATTGTTACAAGATTTGAATGATACAAGATTTGAATCTATACTTAATCAAGATCACTACCCAATCGAGGAATTGCATGAAAATCCACGATGTCAGCTAATGAATATACCGTTCTGCGAAAATGTTGGCTACAACAGCACAATGTTACCTAACTTTCTTGGACATCAGACGCAACAAGATGTCATACATGAAATTAATATCTACCATCCGCTGATGAAAGTGGGCTGCTCGCCCGACTTGAAATTGTTCCTCTGTACAGTCTACGCGCCAATTTGCTTCGATCACGTCAACGGAACTAGACCATTATTCTTGTTTCCTTGTAAATCACTTTGTGAATCTGCTCGCCAAGGCTGCTCCACGCACCTTAAACAGTTTATCAACGATTGGCCACCAGCTCTGCAATGCGATAAATTTCCGGACAAGAAACGAGATACCGGTGTCATTTGTGTTGGTAAGGACGAGGAAAGTAAATTTGCTCAGAATGGTATTGCATCAAATGACAGGTCGGATAGCTTTAGTTCGGAGATAAAACGCGATCTTGGGTTTGTCTGCCCAAAAAACTTTGAGGTTAACTCTTATAAACTGCACCTCAATGGTAAAACCTATAACAACTGTGCCATGCCATGCGAAGATGTCCTACTCGACAAGAATCACACGCAAATTGTTCGAATCACAACCGGAATACTAGCTATCGTTTGTCTTCTATCAACTATCTTCACTTGCGTTACGTTCCTACTCAATACTAAGCGATTCAAGTATCCTGCCAGACCCATAATCATCATAGCGTTCTGTCAGCTACTAGTTGCTGCCTGTTATCTCATCGGATTCATCACAAGCAACAAAATATCGTGCAACGATCCTGCAGAACCGCCAAAGTCATTGCCAAATATGCGAATGATTCGCACAATAACCATGGGAAACAAGAAGGGTAGCTGCACATTGCAGTTTATGGCGCTGTACTTCTTTCAGATGAGCACTATATTCTGGTGGCTCATGATGACGATCAGTTGGTATATGATCGCTCGTCTAAAATGGGCCCCGGAGGCTGTTAGTAGTGTAGCCCGTTACTTCCATCTATTCTCATGGACAACTGCGGCATTGCTAACGATCTATCTGTCTGTTTTGGCGGACATAGAAGGTGACCCACTTACAGGAACTTGTTACGTGAGCGTGTCAAACCAGGAATCAATCAGAACCTTTGTTGTCTACCCGACACTCATGTGTACTATAGCTGGATGTCTGTTCCTTAGCTCAGGATTTAAGTCTCTTTGGGACAGTAGAGAAGCTCTTCGTCGAGAGTATGGCAAACAGACCGATGAGCATCACAAACTTGTTGTTCGCATAGCCCTATTTTCTTTGTTATTTGTAACGTTCACCGTAATCCTTCTCTATTGTCACTACTACGAACAGAACAATCTCAACTCTTGGATGCTCTCCTGGCTATCGAATATTTGCAAAAACCGTGACTACTCAATCCCATGTCCTGTTAAAAACTTTAGCAACCTTGCACCCCATTATTCAACCTTCATACTCAAGTATGTGGCCACCATGGCGATAGGTATAAACTCGGCACTTTTTGTAGCGGAGTTTTGTAAATTTAGGATGTAATTAAACTGCATGTAACTTTTATTCAACAGCTACTTTCCAATCAAGTTTGCCCTGATCCTCGATAGCTTAGCATTAATTGAGTTGGCCAATAAAGCTATATGGTTTCTATACCAAGCTTTGTTATATTCTACATGCCTCTCCCTGCTTAGGTCCAAAAAGTCCCTGTAAAACTGACCTAGCTGATCATGGGAGAGTGCGGCGTCCTCGTGCCCGAAGTGCCTCTCTATGTAGGATTTCTTCTCCCGGTTGAAGAGCTCATTATTATGGGCCCAATATTTGTTATTCCAATCCTGAAGGGACTCGTATTGTATCCTGTAGGCACGCTCTTCAGCAGTTTCATCACAACGTTTCACTATATCAACATATCTCAATCTGGATAGAATTTGCGGTTTGCCAACAATCCTTCGTTCGGTTATTGACCTGAAAGCCAACCAAAATCTGTAAGTCGCCATAATTTAACAAATGACTTAATGATTAGTGGAATCTTTGTGTATTCTGGTGTACTTGACGATCTTCTTCTTCAATTGACCAGGTGAATCTTGATAAATGTTTCTTCTATCTCTGGCCATCGCCTCATAGTTATTTCCGTATTTGTTGATATAATACTCTAGCTCCTCACACATAACCCGCCCGAACTTGAAATTCTTCTTTGTAGGCCTGTTGGCCACCTTCTCAAGTTCACGAACGAACTCACTTGTCCTCTCGACCTTCTTCTTCTTGCTTTTCTTGATCTTGTTAGGGTCGGCCACCAATCCAACGTCCTGATAGAACCTCTTTGGGTGTTTTAGGTTCTTCTGCAGCTGGCTCATGATTGCCCGCCTGAGATGGGCGCAGTTAGTAAACTACCTGGTTCCATGGACCGGTCGAATATGGATTTCTATTTTGTTCTCTAAAATGATATTGAAGGTGACGCACCGCAAGACGCGTCACACGGGCATGTTTCGTCTTACAAAAACGAGCACTGCTTGAATCGCTGATCGAACATGTATGAAAATTTCAGTTGCACGCGTAGAGTCCTCGACATCCCATGGCTACATGGGCTAGCCTCACACTCTAAGATTAGATTAGATAGATTGTAATAGGATTTCCTGCGTTTCGGCAAGATCGATGGAAAACAAACCAAAGCCGGAAGCGATCTACTTCTCTGTTCAGCCGTCCTCAACAAATTTTTCTCTCAATAGGATGATCGTCAATCGTCATGCAAGTTAGATCAAGAATAGATATTATCGAGAGATAGATCAATGTGAATGAATGTAAGCGTCGTATTCTGGGGCGCAAGTCTATAAGTTCGCTTTTTTGGGTGAGCGCTGATTTAGATTAGTAACCATGTTCCTCAACAAGTGTAGCAATCAACCTCTGAACTTCGTGTGAGTTGCTACCCAAACGAAGGCAGCCAACCTCGAGAGCGCCAACGGGATCAACCATCTAAACTTGGTGGCTGATCCAACCAGGTTAGAAGGGAGGAACAAGGAAGAGTTGGCATTCAGACAGGAAAGAACGTCGAGGCTTCACTGTGAGTGGTTGTCCATTGAGTTTGGTCATACGTCTTTCTAGGATTCATTGTCGACTTCAACCGAGAATTTTAGACCTTTAGTTGACCAAAGAACCGATGATGAATAAGTGTGGTTTCTGTACTAGAAACAAGGTAGAATCAGAGAGGAGAACAAACATCAGGGCATCTCATTTGCTGGCCGCAGATGGCAGAGTTTGGCCAAGCTAGGGTGAATGTCCCGGGGCAATTTCTCTAACTCTCTTAGTTTAGGAATGCTCCTGAGAGCTCTTCACCCCAAATCGAAGTCCATTCGCACTTTCCTCTACTGAGCATCCCCTAGAAATCGTTCCTCCTAGCATCGGCAACCACTAGTTGATTGGCCAGTAAGTCAAATTGCGTCTAGCTTAGCCAGGCTAGCACCACTCTGGTTAGCGTCGCCTGAACTCCTCTCAGGCGGGGCGAGAGGAACAGGTCAGAGTTGGGGGCAGTGGCCATGTTTGCAAGCTCGGATGTGGCCGAAGGCTGACAGACCGCGTGCTCAAGCCGAGTTGCCGAATTTACCTGGCAAGCTTGCAAAATGCAGCCTGGCAAACAAAGTATTGATAGTCAGCAAAGCGGATGGCCGCTCAGATAATGACTACGCAGATGATCATTTGTGGAAATGGCCGCTCGGTGCATCGGTTAGCTGGCTTGGTTTGAGGAAAAGTTGTTGCTTTGAAGGAGCCAGCTAAGAGTGGCTTCGGTTAACTGGAGGCTCGAGCTTATTTCCATCCTATCTTCTTTTTCCGCCTGTTAATTTTCACACACTTGCGAGTGCCGAGAAATCCAGGTCAGCGATTGTTGTTTGCCGAAACTGCCCCTAGCTGGACTGGCGATTGAAGTTGCGCCGGTGCCGGCGACAGCAGAAGCGACAGCTCGCCTCAAGTGGCCGGCTGGCTCACCTGAGGCGGGCCAACTGTCTAGCTTGGCATTGTACGGATGGGGTGGCGCCTTCAGTGGGATGATGCCACAAACAAAGTGACAACCAACGGATTGGTCCCGAGGAGAATGGTCCAGCCGGCGTCCGTTGGCTGGCAATTTGGCTCGGATGCATGTGCAACTTAGATTCATAAATCACCATGATAAGCAGAGAGCAAGATAGACGTCAAAGAGGGTAAACATAAAGATGCAGAGCGAGAGGCGAGGCTTGTTTTGACACTCGCATGCTAGTGTCATCGCAAGTATAATTCCTCTCACGTTCCCTAATGGTTGATGGATCTTAACGATGAGAGAAAGAGCTCGCTAGTCAGCTTCGGCCAACTAGAGTTCTCACGAGTCTGGACTTTTTTCATTAAAATCGCGAGATTGTTTCCATATTCCTGGAACTACAACGGCTAATAAATGGCATGCAAATCAAGGTTGGCTTGAAATTGGAGGCAATCTCTCGATTCTCACCGAACATTGCAGCGACGGAGACGAGCTCAGGTGGAGCCAACCGGACAGGTTTGAGTCTGATTGTTTGCCATCCACCTTCAACCTCCTCCTCCTCCCACTCCGGCAACCAGAGTGCCGAGCCCACAGGAGCGGCGCTCAAAGTGTTTGCAAATTTGATTGCCTGCCGTCATCGTGAGCATAATGGTGCTCGAAATTCTGGCCACTCAATGCAACCGTTTAACCCGTTTCATGCGAAAACAACAATGCGAAACGGGAGCAAATCTCGTCCCACCTCATACCTGGAAGCCTGGTCCGCTCGATGGAGCGCGAGATGATACCTTTGGTTGGATTTGGAATGAGCGCTAGCGGATGGTGCGATCAACCTCGGCGCCAGCACCACTGCCGCAGCCAACTCGCTGGCTCAGACGGACAGGTCGGTGGGCTTGCAACTGAATGAGGAGGAGGAAGTTTGGCGCCCGTTTTGGTTGGCGGACGCCAAAGTGGATGAATAAGGAGAATGTCGGCCGACGAGGCAAAACCTCCAAGCAGCGGCGGCAGTGAGTAAACTGTAAAGGTGCCGGCTGTTGTTGTAGCCGCTACTGATGTCATATTGTTTGCCAGCTGATTGATTTGCTATCAAAATGCGCTACCATTGTCGTCCCGTTAAAGTCGCAGCAAAACGCTAACATACAAACACACTTACAATATCTTGGCCCATCGATCACGCAAACTGGGCGCAAACCTGCCGGCTCGGACGAGTCCAGTCCAGTGCGGCCAAGCTAAAGTTGACTAGAGCAGCCTGAAGTAGACTAAGCTGGACAGGAGTGAGCCAAACTGGAAGCCGAGGAGGCTCACCTGACAGGCCGGCCCTTGGAGGCAAACTTTTGTTGCTTGGGCGGCAGCGGCGGCGGCGGCAGATAGGCGAGGCCTTCTGGGCGCAACTCCAGAATCCATTGAGGATCTTTTTAGCCGGTCGGGGCCATTCAATCACTGGCCAACTTGGGCAATCATTGGCCAAGCCGACCAATGGGCTCGATTGATGGCCACTCGGCCATCGTGATCACTCATAGCCGCTGAACTTGAATATTTTTTCCCCACTAGCGCGAGGCAAGCTGGCCGAGTGTCCAGTCGGGCTTGCTCTTTGGCTCACTAGGGCTCGTCGGTCGGATGGCCGGCCGGCCAGCCAGCGGGCGGATCGAGCAAATTGTGAGGTGAAAAAACAATGGACTTGGCGGCTCATGTTGCCCGGCGCCAAATTTAGGTTAACCCCTCGGATCTCGCGGTTGATCTCAATCCGTTTTGGCCGGCGGCCAAGTGGGAGAGTTTTGTCTGCAACGGAAGCTGGCCAAGCCGAGTTGGCCGGGCCAGCTGGACGCGCTGATTTGTGGCCACTTCCAGCGGCCGATCCAGCTGCGGGCGAAAATTAAATCCCAAATTACAAGCTGCGTTTGTCATTCAAGCCGCCCAGTCGGCGGAGAACAATGGAAGCCCGCAAACTGGTTTTCAAAGTTGCCTATCTCCCCCCTCAGCCTCTTCACCTCTCGACCTCGCAAAACAGCGTTCTCAGCCCGAATAGGGGCGCAACAGGCACCTGTGCGCTTGACCTGTCTTAAAACTGAGAGGAGCGATATGGGCGCAGAAGACATGCGGATGGAACAGGAGACAACAATAAGTTCATTAAGGTTGCAACAGAAACTGGTGCGCGAAAGTTGGGTTTAGTTTGGTTTGCTTGTTAGCGTTGTTGTTGTTGTTGTTGCTGTTGTCATTTCTCTTCGCCTCCCCGCTCTAGTCCTCCTCCGAAAGCTCAAAACTTTGCTCGCCCGAAGGTTGGTGGACGGAGCCAGCTTTATTGATTTCTCCTTCCCGCCACTTTTTAGCTCTAAGCGAACGAGCAAAAGGCAAGTTTGAGCCAAGGGGGAGGCTTGTTGTTTCGTCCTCCTTTGTTTGCAGCTTCCTGCTATCGGCCACCTCTATCACAATTCTTCTCCCCCCTCAACGGCGGCCAGTTGGCATTTTGTATCACTCTGCTTGGCGCTCGGGCGCCACTTTCTGTTTTGGGTTCCACTAAAATTGATTGATTCAAGCAGAGAGTCGCTGCTCGAGACCAAGTGTTGATCTGAGAAGTTTGTTGAAAACTTTTCGTCGAACAATCTCAAACTGTTGCACCTGATTCGGCCGCCCTCCTCAGCAGACTCCCCTTTGCCGCCCAGTTCGGGGCTCAGGTTTTCGCGCCCATCCGAGTCGTCCATCAGCGCAAAGTCGTCCGAGCGCCGCAAACTTCGGCCGCCGCCGCCAGCCGATTCTGCTGGCCTCGTCTCGGCCGCGGCGAGCGCTCTCACCTGGCGCCTTGCCGAGTTTGTGGCCGAGCGCTGGCTCGAGGCGCTGGAGGCGAGATGAGTGCCGGCAGTCAGGCGGCTGCTGATGCCGCTCGAGGTGCCCGTTGTCACCGTGGGCGACGGCTGGGTCGTCAGGCTGACGCTTAGCGGCGATAGGCTTGCGCTCGGCTTCGGCTGCGCCTGGGCCGCCGAGCTGGGACAGGTGCGCTGCTGGCGCTTCTCTGCGCTCGTCTTCGATAGGCTGGCCAGCACCGCAGCCGACGGATCATAGTTGGTTGCGACTAGAATTTTGCGCTTGCTTTGCGGTGCCTGCTGCGCTTTCGATGGCACGCCATGTTTGCCGCCCGCTTGGCTCGCCGCCGCCGCCATCCGTCGCGCGCTTCCGGCGGCGAGCGCCGGAGAGAGGGGCGGCTTTGGGAGTGGTCGGTTGAGCAGGTGCGACTGTTTGCTCAACTTCGGCACCTTTATCAGGCTTTGGCCGCCCGTCGACGCGCACGAGTGGCTCTTTGCGCCGGAATTGGTCGCTTTGCTTCCACTTTGGGCGCCCGCAAAATTTGTCTGCCTTTTACTGGGCGAAAGCAGTCGGCTCGTCTCGCTCGAACAAACTCTGGTCGGCTCGTTTGCTCGCTCGCGGCTGTTTTTGATCGCGGCCTCATAGGAGGAGGTGGAGTTTGTGGTGTTTGTGGAGCCGGCTTGCTCCAGTTTGAGTGCCGCCCGCGAGAGTCCCTCCGGCCGACTGTTGCTCGGCTGGGCGGCGAAGTTTGGAACCTTTGCAACCTGCACGGTTGGATGCTCGTAGTGGCGCACCAAATCCGATCTGAGCGCTGCAATTCGTCTGTCTCGAACCAAAATGGGACCCTCAGAGCTGAGAAACTCGCCAACCAAGTGGCCGCCAGTCTCCTCCTTCCTCGTGCCCCTTTGGTTGGACGCAAACAGGGTTGCAATGGGCGAGCTTGTCACCCTGGCAGCAGCGGCAGTGGCGCCACTAGTCTGGTTCGAGGATTCCGATCCGCTGCCCGACTTGCTGGCCCGCGATCTGTTCAACCTCCTCTGGCCTGAGTTAAGTCCAATCAAACTGAGCAACTTGTCGCTGCCTCTCCGCTTCTTTTCGCCAACTTCAGTCGGCTTTTTCGTTCCCATCTCAGCTGCTGCAACGGGCCGCTTTTGCTCCAGCTCCCTCTCCTCTGCCGACACGGCTTGCTGGCGCTCCTTTCCATAGTAGCACTTGATGAAGGATCTCGACGAGACGAAAGCGTCGCCACCCTCGTCGCTGCTCCGCTTTGCAAGACGCCCCCGGCTCTCGACTCTGCGCTGATCCGCCGAGTTCGGCTCCAGGTCGTCGCTTGCTGAACCGCGCGACTCCTCCTCGTCGGAAGTGGAGGAGAGCGAGTGGAGGTCTGAGATTGAGTTCAGGTATCGGGTTTGCATGAAAGCGGCCGCCTTCTGGTGCGCGAGCAACCCCTTGCCGCCGCTCGCCAAACCGTCTTGGGCATCGTCCGAGCCGGCCGTCTGTGGGTCGTCGTCGTCGATGAGCGGGGCCTTCGTAAGTTGGGGCGGCTCAAAGTAGGCCGCCTGCTTCCTCTGGGCGCCTTGCAAAGCTCGAGCGCCGTTGTCCTCGTCGAGCCGACTCCTCGTGGGCGCGGCGCGCGACACACAATCTAGCGCCTCCTCGATTCCAATTGCAGTCAGCCTGCGGGCGTTGTTTCGTCTGCTTCCGCTTCCGTTTGTGGCAGCGGCGGCGGCGGCCGCGTATGGGCGATGAGTTTGCTCTTGGCTCTTGGCGAGCTCAATGTTGCGCTCGCTATTTTGCCACACAAACACCGGCTGCGGCTGGCTCGGCTGTCTACGCTGCCGGACAATCGGCACAAAGGGGCCCATTTGGTCCGGCTGCGCTTGGTTCTGGCGCTTGCTCACCGCTCTTGGCATCTGTATCTGCGCAATCAGCTGGCCCGGCGACAAGCGAGGCGCTCGCATCCTATTCACCCTGTTCGAACTGCTCGCGCGGCTCAACTTGCTCTGATCCATCGGATAGACGCCGAGCGCAAGCGGCTGGTTGCTAAGGTAAGGCAACAGGTGGAGGTTGTTCATGGACAGTCTGAGCCGATGGTCCAGCGAGTGGGGCTGCGAGCCGACGTAGTAGGGCCGCGGGTGGAGCGGGCGCACGGTCGCGCCCAGGCCCACGGGAAAGGTGTCGCCGGCGTGGTACTGTCTCTGTAGGTTTGCGAGGTTGCGGGCTGAGTGGGCTTGCGTCTGGCGCGCCAGTAGGGAGTTCACCTGCTTCTGCGGCTGCTTTTGGGCAACATTCTGGGCATAGGCCATCGGGTAGTTGAATGGGCGCGCGCTTGTTGAGCTGGCCACTTGCTGCTGCTGCTGCTGCTGCTGCCGCTGGAGGATCCGCTGGCGCTGGTGCTGCTTGAACTTGTCGTAGGAATACGCCATTGACTGGTTGAAGGGTAGCGATTGCGGCCTCCTCGAGGCCTCAGCCAACTGGCGAGCGCTCCTATGGGCGGGAATCTGCTCGTAGATGTGCTCCTTCTCTGCGCCCAACCTGTCGCGCTTTCCAGCAGCCAGCTCGGCCTCCTCCACTGAAATGGGCCGACCCGACGAGGAGCAACCAGAGCCCTGATTTTCGGGGCTCCCGATCGTGTCCACGCCCGAGGAGTTTTGTCTCTTCGCTCGCAACTTTGGTTGCGCCTCAGAGTTGAGGTTGCTTAGGTTTGTCATGCTACTTGACTGACTAGCTTCACTGTTCAAGCTTGCGGTTTCGTTCTCGTAGTCGCTATGCGACTTTTCTCCCCACTTCTCAAACCCGTTCGACTTGGAGCTGCCGCTTGCGCTCCCTTTTGGCCTGAGCTCGGCGCCTCCCATTTCCGATCTATTATCACTTGTCGCTTGGCTAATGGAATCGCTCTCGCTAGTGCTCTTGCAGGTGCCACTTCCGGAGGATCCATTGCTTGAGTTTGAGGTTGAGTTCGAGGAGGAGGAGGAGGAGGAGCAGGATGAGGGTGTGGATGGCGAGCGGGCGGATTGTTTCTTGGCGCGCCCGCTGCTGCTCTCGTCGGCGGACGCTGAGGTAGGTGACGCTGAAGAGGAGTTGGAGGGGGCGGATTTGCTCGCGACCGACGAGACGTCGTCGTCGTCCACAAAACTCTCAATGAGATCGAGCGGTTTCCCTGAAGCCGGCCCAAGGCGACCCTGCAGCTTCCCCTCCTGCACCCGCCGCTCTGCTCCAGCCTCACGCTGAGTCCTCAGACGGCCCAGCGAGGCTGAGGCGGACTGGCTCGGGTAAAGGATGGAGGTTTTCGTGAGTCTCAGCGCAGGTAGGGTTCGCGTTGTTGCTGCTTGGCGCTGGTTCACTTTGGCCGGGTCCGTCGGCCCCAGATGCGCGCCCTCTAGTGTTGGTGCTTGCTTAGGTCGGGCGCTGCTCGCTTGCGCGTCGGCCTTGTTCAGGGTTGAGGTTGAGTGCGCTCGTGGCAGGCGAAAGAGTTGGCTGCGTTGGGGGCCGCCGATCAGGTAGGCCGGCTTGATGGGCGAGCCAAGCTCAGCTTTTGCGTCCAAGTTCATGCTCTCGACTCGTTTCAAGTTTGGCCGCTCGTCGCTCACAGTTGTCACCTTGATTGGCAATGGGCCCTGTTGCGCCTCCACCCTGGCCGCAGCCAGCTCGCACGGCCTCCTCAGCTGCTCGTCGTCGGAGGCCACTCGCTGTCTCACTTTGCCTCTCACGGGCCCGCTGGCCGGGCCGATGGGCCCCGCGGCCGGCCTCGCCCTTCCGCTCGCGGCCGCAGACTGTTGTTGCTCGCGCTGCTCGAGTTGCTCGAAGTCGATGGACTTGATCTTGCGCAGCTGGAGCGGAAGTGGGGCCAGACCGCGAATGTAGTCGTAAATTTGGTCGATTTCCTCGTAGCACTTGGCCAACTCTGGCACGAGCCTCTCGCCGCCCTGTTTGCGTTCGGCCAAACTGGGCGCCATCGTTGCCGATGCCGCCGCCGCTGTCGTCGTTGTCGTCGGCGGCTGCAACTGCTGCTGGCGCCGCCTGAACCCGAGCTGCTGCTCCCCCAGCGGCTGCCTCCTCGCCGCCTGGCCGCCCCTGTCGCCCGCGCTTCCGTTTGCGCAGGAGGCCTCCAGGAGGGGGCCACCATCACTCTCTCCGGCCGGTCGCCTCTCTCGCTCGTTCGGGTTCGTTTGGTTGCTCGAGTTTGAGCCGGCGCTGAACCTTGAGGCGACCAAGTTGTGCAACTTGCTCAGGCTGCTCTTCATCTGAACTCTGCCGCCACCGGCTGGCCCATTTGCTCGCCTCTTGTCGCAGGCGGTGCCTTCGGGCGAGCTGGCGCTTGTGGCCGAGTTTGGCGTGTCAATGGTTCTGAGAAAGTTGTATTGATTTTTCATGGTTAACTTGTGGCGACTGGCGCCGCTTGGGCCTGCAACTCGCTGTTTGCAAAGGGCGCGACGAGCATCTCTCTCCGCTCTCCTCTCTTGGCTCTGCCGCCCCCGCTCGCTCTCAGCTGGCCGGCGCCTCAGACTTGCAGGCCGCTCGCAATGATCCACTTCTCGCACCTGGCGCTACTCGTTTGTGGGCCGATGAAGTTGCTGCCGCTGCTGCTGCTGCTCCTGCCGTTGGCCTGATTGCGGCCGCTCGCATTGAACTGGAGAGGCTAATGATTATCGCACACTGGCAATGCCACTCGCCGACAGCAGGATCTCGGCGGCTGAATACGAGCAACTGGCAGCCAGCGCTCAGGTTAGCCGGGCGCTCGGCAAGCAAAGCATCAAGTTTTATATATATTTTCTCTAAATGAATTTGGTGGAATTCAGCCGGCTGTTGCGCAATGGAATACGTTTCGCTGCTGGCACTGCCGCAGAGTGTTGCCGCTTCTATGGTTGTTGTTGTTGCTGCTGCCGCCGTTTCTGTTAGTGTTGCTGCTGCCGCTCGGCCGCCTGTGCTGCCAATTGGGCGCTTCGGCCCGCTGAATCTTGTTTGCCGGCCACCGAGAGATTCAGTGGAAATTTGCTCCAAGCTTTGCTCGCTGGACGGATGGCGGCCGGCTAGCGTGAGAGACAGTGCGCGATGCGAGCCCTTGGGAGGCTCGGACGGCGACGACGACGACCACTGGCACACACGCCGCCCAATCAAACACAATCTCGCCCTATCTACGCTGGCCTCGTCTATGGCCGACTCATGCTAACTAACCCGAAGCCAACTCGCAAGGGAACTCACCATGAAAAGCCGCGAATTCTCCCCCAACCTCGGCCGGCCTGAGTCGAGATCCTCAATGGAGATTAGACGGGGAGAGAGAGAGAGAGGCGAGCAAGTGCGCCGCTCCTGCCAACCCTCCGGCTCCAGGTGGGCTGGCCTGAGTTTCCTCCCCTGCTGCCACTGCCGCCGCCGCTGCGGGCAAGCCACTCTGAGCTCAGCCGACTCCGGATCCACTGCTGCCGCTCTCGCGCAAATGGTGCATCCCTCTCTCTCTCTCTATCGCCTTTTCTCTGAGCCAACTCCGGACAACTTGTGGCTTCTCTTCAACTTGCGCCCGCTCGCCGACTCCCGCTGGCCTCTGGCGCCGCCGCCCGAGCTCGCAGATCCGCGGCCAGACCCTCTCGCTTCTGTGCACTTTGGCCCGGCGTCCCAGTCCAAGTCGGAGTCTCAGCCTGCTCGCTCTGCGGCCAATGTTCAATGTTATCGGCCGCCTCCGCTCGCCCGACCTGAGACAAGTTGGCGGCGCTTCCACGTCTCAGCCCAGCTCAGCCCAGCTCGGCTCGGCCTGGCTCAGCCAAGCCCGGCTCCCTTGAGTCTCGCGTTCCACTTGCCTCCCATTGCGAGAGGCGCGCGCATTCAGCAAACACCAGCCGGCTCAGCGCAAGCTAACCGACTGCCGACTGCAGACTCAAACTGCAAAACCAGGACGACGCTTGGCTTGGAGGCCTTTGCAGGCGCTCCGCCCGCTGGCTGGCTCGCCACTTTGAATGGGCCGGCTAGCAGGCCGAACAGGCGGCTCGCTAAACAGGCGAGCGAGCGGCAGTCGCGTTAGGCCGCCGCCACTGCTGCTCACCTGCCGCCAATCTTGAGCTTGCCGCTCGCTAACTCGTAGGCTAGACCAACGTTTGATGGCGGCGAAATGAGACGCAATGCAATTGGATGAAAAGTGAGCGAGCAAGCGCTTTCTGGGCTAACAGCGCCCGCAAAGCTTGAGGATTCGCCCGCTCTGTGCGCAAATCAAAATTGCACCTGTCGATCGGAAGGCGGCCAAACAAAACGCTCGCCAACCAGCCAGCCAGCCAGCCGCAAAGCTCAACCTGCTCGTCCGCCTTTGTTTGCGCTACTCGGGGCGCCTTGCCTTTGCGACACACGAACTGGCCATTGATTTGCGCGCGGCCAGTGCGAGCGAGCAAATTGCACTTCCTGGCGGCCGGGCTGCGAGCGCTTGGAATTGGCTCGCCGGCCTCTCCCGGCCAGACGCGGCCTGTCTTCCTGTCTGTGGGCTCGGCGGCCGCGTTCGAATTAGCGTGCGCCGCCCACTCGGTCTCGATAATGCACTCCGCGCTCAGGCAAGCCGGCATCACTTTAGAGCAAAAATAGAGCCAACAAATGGAATTGCTGCCCTCGCAAAGGCGATGTTATAATTAATCAGGTTTAGCCAAAGACAATAAGCCGCCAACTCAGATGGCAGCACTTGAAATGGCCGGCCCGCCTTCTGAGCGGCCGAGCGGCTCGTTTGGTGCTCGTTCGGTTGCGCCCAGCTTGGGCCAGCCGCGCTGGTGGCGCCGATGAGCAACAAGCGAGAGCCGGCGAGCGCGAACAGTTTGTTGGCCAGGCTAATGAAACCGAAGCCAAGTGACGAGCCTGGTTGAGGCTGGTTCCGCCCAGTGAGCTTTGCGCTCGTTGTGACGCGCGAGCATGACAACGGTGTGCCATTAACACTGGAGCCGGGCCGCAGATCGGATGCCAAGTCTCTCCGTGGAGGCCTCGCAGAGTATCGCGCCCTCTGCAGGCAACCTTGGCTCGGCACCGCCAGCTGGCGGCCAAGTGCCCCGAGCGCGGGCGGCAACTTGCAACAGGTTGGCCCCTCCTTGCGCGCGACGGGCGCCAGCTGCGGGGCCTCCCCTTGGCGCCGCTGCAGACTTGCGGCAGCCCGCGCGAGTTCAGGGCCGCGTCGGAGGCAACTGGATTGCGGGGGGCGGAAGTGTGCGCCTCACCTCGAGCGAGAGCGCTGAGCCGGCCGAGGCCACCTGTCGGCCTCCGTGGGCGCGCCAACGAAGGCTCCCTTTGGAGGACTCTCGGGCGTAGCAACCATTAGCCGCTTTGCTTTAGAAAGGCGCCCCGAAGTTCGAGTGTCGATTGCGGGCGCAAACTCGCTAGTTGGCCGCCTTGAGTGGATCTGTTTGCTCAGCTGGAGCGGCTAGAGGAAGTTAAGGAACGAGCTGGGAGTCTTAGTTTGAGTATAAGTCGGCGAAAATTGTTGCCAACAGGCGATGGTTTTCAATCATTGTTTTGCCATCGACTTGCTCGCGCCTCCATCGAGTCAGCCAGCAAGCTAGTTAGCTTGCCAGTTAGAATCGCGCAGTTTAAATTTGCAAAACATGATGGATATTGTGCATGTATTTGCCATTTCAGCCTGAGCCCCCTTCCCTTCCCTTGCAGTTGACTAAGCTGTTGTCTCTCTATCTCTGTCGCTATCTCAATCTCAGGAGAAAGAGCACAGCTCTGAACAAGTTTCGAGCCTAACAGAAAGCCGAGCGAGCGAGAGGATCCAATGGCTGCCCCCGTCCATTGCGCACGCCTTCCTCCAAACCCTGAACGGCATGGGAGCCAAAGGACGAGGCGGCCCCATCTGCTTTGGCCGGCCGGAGTTGACAGTTTCCGTTAGGCTCGCGCACGCCTCGCTCACTCTGATTGGCAGCCGCCAATTTGGCCGCCCAAGTTCACACGCGAGCGCGCCGCCTGCTGGCTGGCTGGCTGGCTGGCCGACTGGCCGGCCGGCCGGCTCGCTCGCACCAACTTCCTTCTTCACCTGTCGCCTGGATCTGGATGGCAAGTGCGCTGGTTCAGGCGCAACAATGCCGCTGCCTCCGCTTTATCACGCCAACTTGCAACCGCCAATTTCGTCCCGACCTTCAATTTCGCCCAAAGAAGCTGGCGAGAGTTTGCTCGCAACGCAAAGATGACGTGGCTTAATTATTATGCGGGAGGAGCAGCCGCCACTCGAACGGAGAGAGTCTCATAATTGAGCGGAGGTGGCAGCTTGAAGCCAAACTCCAGCTGCGATATGGATCCGCTCTCAGCGGCCAGGAGAGGAGGAGCCTCGAGCGGTTTTGTTGGTGGGCCCGTTGCCGTGGTTGCTGCCATTGATACTGGGACTGAGACCGACACTTGGACTAGGACTTGGACCAAGAGTCAAGACAATGGCGCCGCCACTCTCGGGCTGGCTGGCCCGCCGGCCACTGAATCCCAGCTGAAGGGCCTTGTTTGTCTTTGCCTCCCTCGCCAATCCTTAGCCGATTTGGCGGCCCACTCCAGAGGTTCGTGGGCCGTCCCAGCTGACTGGAGCGGCCCGGCTCGATCGGGTTCGCACGAAACGCGCTCTGAACCTGAACATAATTGGAGTCCCTCTTTCCTCGCCAAGTTGGGAGCAACAAGAGCCCGCGCCCGACATTACTTAAACCGTTAATAATGTTATTAGCGCTCGCGCTCGTATATCCGTCTGGCCGCCTCGAGCGGCTTTTTGTGTGCGAGAGTATTTAGCCAGCTTGGTGATACTTGCTCGCCGCTTGCTTGCCCAAACTAACTGGTTAGCTCTATTTATAATCCACCACTAAACAAGCCAGCTCGGCGCAAACGACGTCACGAGAGCGAGTTGGGCGCTCTTGACTTTGGCCAGCCACTCACGAATTTCAACAAGCAACTCGAGCTTAGCGAGCGCAGCCTCAGCAGGGATGGAGGCAACACAGTTTCAATACCTGCCGCCGCCGCCGCCGCCGCCTCACCCTCATTCCTAAGCCAACTTTCTCCGGCTACACTTGCTTGCCCAAACAGCAGCCCGAGCGAGAGCAGAACAAATCCTTGGCAACACGATTGTAATATATTACGAAATTGGCGAACCAAATTTGGGCTTCGATCGAGCTTGTCCGGCTGATTGTGGTGGGAATTTGGCATTGCTGTTTGCCTTCTGGTTCCACGAATCGCCTTCCACTCGCTTTGGCCCAAAGGAAGCAAGGAATGGGCGACGAAACAAAGACTTCTCCCCACACTCTAACGCACACACAATTGCATTGTCTTGCCTCTCATTTAAAACTGGCACATCAGCACCAGTTCCAGGTGAGCGATGGCCTCCTTTGGGGGCCACCACGATTGGATTGTTCGCGCCAAATCTCGGCCGCCGCATTCATCGATTTCCAATGGCGGCCAACTTGATCGAAAGGAGCCGCCGCTCGCAGTTTGTCTGGTGCCAGAGTTGCAACGTGCTCGAACAAGAGAGAGAGAGAGAGAGAGAGAGAGAGAGAGAGAGAGAGAGAGAGAGAGAGAGAGAGAGAGAGAGAGAGAGAGAGAGAGAGAGAGAGAGAGAGAGAGAGAGAGAGAGAGA
>Ga0209372_1000392_pt1 | contig 23065 bp, 14 predicted proteins | sample AgamicAtPe_FD_187170 | JGI IMG/M metagenome (GOLD analysis project Ga0209372, IMG submission 187170) | Agave microbial communities from Guanajuato, Mexico - At.P.e (SPAdes) (version 2) | ecosystem: Host-associated > Plants > Phyllosphere > Phylloplane/Leaf | place: Guanajuato, Mexico | collected... | reverse complement strand
GTTGCGAGCAATTTTCGAATCAGTTAATGTCGAGACTTCAATAAATCCACATCTAACTCAACCCAATCTAAATATCACTCTACTATCCAAATCAGAACCACTACCTATTGCGGTAACGCTGTTTGGTATTCCGAATACCCAGAACACCCGTTACAGATAATCCAATCATACATAAGCCCGAGAGTTGTAAATTTGTGTAAATTACACCCGCCCTGGCTGTGGGTCAAATTTGTTTTCGGCGCGCTGCAACTCGGATGTGTATTCTCGTTCACCTTCGTTTTGGTTCATTCTCGATTCTCACCGATGGCGATCCTGAAACTGACCAAGCCAGTATCCGGCGAATTTGAATGTGAGTATGTGCCGCCGGATAGCGAAGGAAAACCGTCGGATCAGCGATATCGATTTGTACGACCATGCGAGAGATACGAGGAGCTTGAGAAGGCTTGTAAATCAATCAGCGGCCGTGTGAATCAATACTATGTCTATGGAGAACTGATTGATTGCAAACAACACCTAGCTAACTACAAGTCATGTATGCGATTTAGGAGAGAAAGGAATTTAGAGCTCTTAGAGCCAATTATCGCTTGGGAGCAGAATCTCATAGAAACTCGTATGAACACTGTAGAGCAGAATAAAGCATGGACAGCAAGGGACAGTCCACCAGAGAATTTTGATAAACCTCTGCCGGAATTCATCACGAAACGACATAAGTCATCCTTATTCCACGAGTTCAAGAGCAATCGATAGGTTTGGGTCGACGGGCCAAAGATGCAGCGATGAAAGCAATTCGGTTTATGTGGAACATAGCTCTATGGTGGAAACTGGTTTATCCCACCCAAGTCAAAGATTCAGTTGCAGATATGACAGAACGCAAGTCATATAATTTTCACAGGATGTTGGATTCTTGAGTATGTGTCGTTCAACAGGAAAAACCTGGAGATCGTATGGCTTTCCTGCCTCAATGAGAGCTTTGATTAGCGATATAGTATGGGTAAAATGGACGTTCTCGTCCATCAATCCATGAAGTAAGAGGAGTCTGTTTTCTCTGTTGAATGATGGAGAATTGATTAGTATGAATCAAGAGGTCGGGATTCAATCATATAATATAGTACTTACTGGTCTGGAAAGAGATGGGCGTAATTCAAAACGTTACCTTTGAAGTAACCGTCCGGATTTTCGTTAGGCATACCCATGAATCTTTCGGTGTAAGCTGTGTCATAGAGCAACCAATTTGTAACCGGTGCACCAGCTATTGCTACCTTGAAGACCTTCGGATACTGAGCAAGTGCCATCAAAGCCAGGTAGCCGCCATAAGACCAGCCTTTGACTGCGACGCGATCAAGATCTATGTAGCCTGTATTCTTGGCTAACCACTTGAGCACTTCAATCTGGTCTGCTATCTCCACCTGTCCCATTCTACGATAAGTGTGGGCCTCAAAAGTGACTCCCCTCCTGCCTGAACCCCTGCAATCGATGAGAACTACTACATAGCCCTCGGAGGATAGCAAATGTCGTGTCGGCTGTCGTAAGCTCATGAAATTGTTCGAGACTAACTGTATTTCTGGGCCTCCGTATACCTCTAGGACAGTCGGATAGCGGACACCAGACTCCATAAACTCTGGCTTGAATACGGAACCATAGATCAAGTCTCCGTTGGTTAGCTTACAGCAAAACAATTCAGGTTTAGCGAGTCCGGGTAAGAGGTCCGCTTGACAATCGTACATTATGGAGGGTCGTGTTCCTATAGACTTGAGGTAGTCGAAATGTGATGTTTCAAAGAATGAATAGTTGAAAGAATTTACGAGTAGAAGTGCAAGTCTTCTACTATCGGGCAGTCTACGTGAATCACGTCGAAACTTAGTCGGTGGTACCACAATGTTGACGAAACCGAAGGGCGGGACCGATGTGTTACTCTGGATATTAACATATACCGAGCAACTTGCATTAAATGCTATACTGCACTGAGTGTAATTCAATTCAGTCAATCGGTGGACCTTAGTTTTAACATGCGAACTGTGGCGTCTATCCTCGATACAGTCCGCGTAGCTAAGAACATAGAGCTGTCTCTCCAAAGGCGTATCACGGAGCCCGCAAAAATATACGAGCATTTCTTCCTCATCGACCCAAAGGTCTTTCTCATTTACTTCCCACTGCCCTTCAGTGAGCTGCTTTTTTGAGATCAATTTTGTAGGACTCGCTTTGCTCCCAATCTGAACCTTAAACAAGTATAGATGTCTGAATCCGGTTTCCTTACTCGACCATAGAAATAATAGCTCACTTCCCTCGACAAGAGGCTGGCTTTCAACTCTGGAGGAGGGCAGGAAGTACAGATTATCATGAGCACTTATCCAATAAGATTCGCTTTTTTCTTCATGAACAATTTGCGGCTCAAATGTTTTTGATAAACTTATGATTGCTAAGACTAGATGAGTTTGTGATCGATTCAAAAGCTGGCACCAGATAGCCTCTTGTCCTAACCAGCCTACCCGCACTAGATATTCACACTCAGGGAAAATATCCCTTAAATCAGGGGTTATTCTATAAGTGACAACATCATGGATAACCGAGTCTCGAGCTGAAACTTTGAATTTGATGATCCCCAAATGGGAAATTGCATTCTGTGTGCCAGTTTTGGGGTATCTTTGCTCCTCTTTGGTGCCATCCCAGCTAGATATACTGACAATCCCGACATTGGATTGGTCAGTCTCTTCATATAATAATTGGTGCTCGCTAAAGTCCCCAACATTGTTCACTACGTAGTAATCTGGTTCAGGTTTCCACCAGAAACCCTCAAGACGTCCGAACTCTTCCCTTATCACATAGCTGGGGCGACCTACCAATATGGGTAGAGCGTCTGGATTACACTCGTCTTGAGAATCGTTCGAAATTCCATTAGGTGAGGACGAACAAGGACTTCTGGTGATGCTTCCCTCAGCTCGACTTGCTAAAGGATAACGATTTCCGGTGCTCGTGAGTCTCACCTCCTGTGAGGTCTTGATGTTGACGCACCAAATATCACCATTACAATGATACGATATTAAGTCGGGGTTTGATGGGCATATTCGTAAATCAGTCTTGGAATAGTAGCATTCAGTTTCGATCTTATAGGGAGCATGTGGGGCTTTGTCTTGTTCGGGATGGTCGTCGAAGTAATAAATGAACTTGTTGATTGCGAAAACAAACCTTGAGTTCTTTTGGTCGTACTCATAAGATCCAACATGGGCAAAGTTTTCGACAAGCATATTATTAGGATGTAAGGGTTGAGTATTGAGAATCTCATGCTTGTTATTGTAGCTACTGCTACTACGAGTGCTTGTTGGGAGTTGATGCTTTCCTAGAGAGGTTGATGGTGATGGCTGATGGTTGGTAACATTATTTTTGCTATTGGCTCCGAATGTCAATTGTCGCGGATCACTGGTAGGGCTATCACAGTAGTAGATGAAATCGTTTAATAGGAAATAAATTCTAATATAATTAACATCGTTCTTTGACTGCCATTCTTGAAAATGGAAATTTGTTGGAAATCGTTGTGTTATATCATTTAGTCTTCGGTGCATGTTTCTGACCGAATCTTTTAGGTGAGGCCATGACTTAAGAAGTTGTCCGCGTGAAAACAGAGGTGGAAACTGTGGTAAGGCAGGTAGGCCGTTTGTCGATATCCTAAATAGATTAAACAAACTCTGGATTTCTGCTGAAGTATATACATTGGTTAGCTGTGATAGGTACGACAGGTTCCGAAAGTTTGGCATATTTGGTGTGAAATTCTGAAGGTTCGTCAGATTTGTCGTCAAGTTGTTGGCCAAATCCGGTAGTCGTTGCTGAAAGTTGGGTATGTTGAATGATGGTAAAGCCGGAAGAGAAGGGAGATTGGAAAAGTTTGGCATATCTATATGCCTGGAAATACCAAAATTTCTGATCTGGGGCATGGAGAAACCTTCAAAATTGAGCAAGCCGGTTAACGGCGATTGTAGGGCATCACTGGGGTTTAACTCGGATGACGAACTCGAACCTTCGGAGGAAGACGAAGGCGAAGATGATGATGATACGGGCGAGGAGATCGGTGAGGACTCATGGTTGTTGGACAATAGATTGTCGTCAAAGTTTGCGCTCATTTGACTGCAAGCATTCGATCCGGGAAATTCTTTCTTGCACTTGAGTTTGCTCCAGGTCTTCGATCTCAGACACAGATCCTGAAGGTTAGAGTATAATGAGGAGTTATAACCTGTCAACCAATAGTTTGAGCGGTCTAGGCAATAGATTTGAACGGCAAAGGACAAAACAGGTGCAGCATTTTGAAGACTACCAGTGTAGTTACGAGCAGATGATACCCTGATGGTAATATCATCGACTGAGGCGAATCATCAATAGCAAGAGTTAGGTTGGTAATGTGAGTAGAGGTTCTAGAAGTATGGAACAATATAGAGGATCTAGATCTTTATTTTTGGCTCCTATGAACAAATATCGGAGAGGAAAATTGCCTGGGGAAGTAGGACATTCTTGGACGATTCCTCATTGCACATTTAGTGCGCCCCCTGTGCAAAAATCACGTGCACAAGGTGAAAGAAATTCTAGTGAGCGTATCGAGACTTTATTTGACGACGTGATTCTATCATTTTTATTTTAGTCGTGAGCACATACGCACACGATGACCATACAAAGAGATCCTCATGCTTCAATCTCTCTCGCTTTTTATTTTTTTTTCTTCAAATCTGTACAGTCGCCGACCGTACGTACCGTCGTACATGAAATGCCCGAGAATCCCGGGTTGTATCCTTTTAGCATAGAGATGGGTCGCCTTGAAGAGACTCTATCCCCAACAAAAGACGTCGAAAGGATTTGAAAAAATCGCAATCGAATACTACCTTATGAACCAGAGTATTACTCCTTCTGGTTCAGCAAGAATGAGTCACTCACCTTTAGGAGACTTCCTTGCTAGCATTGTGATTCACGTGGACCACTCCCGCCATAAACGAGGAAAGGGTGCCAAATCAGAGGAGCTGTAATCCAAAGCACATCAAGTCATCTGTGAACCAAACGCATCGTAATTACAGCAACTAATCTAGCCAAATTTCACCACCTATCTGGTATGAATGCTCTATATGCACCAGCGGCCAGGTTTCTACACAACGAAACAGTTGAGCTGACAAAAATCCCTTGGAACAGCTTCAACTAAGCTCAAAAAAGCTGCCAGAAATCTAGAAACAAAGCGCTTGCCCTCTAATTTTCTACTGACAGTCATGTTGGCCAACTCGTAGGTCTGTTCCTAAAGACCATGACTCCAACTATAAAATCATCTTCATTAGCACTAGGCCGCTTAATTGCCGGCTTTAGACATGAAGATGATCAGTTGTAGTATAGATCCAAATTATATTGGACCTGGCCGAACTAAGTGGGCTGCAGAGAAGTGTCAGACATACTTAAATGCACGCAGTCAGTAGCTAAGTTATTAATTGTTCCATCTCGCTAGAATAAGGATCGCTATTCCCCCTCCTACTGTCAACTACAATCGGTAAGCATTATTTCGTATCATGAACCAAAAACCCTGCGCAAGGGTCGTGATGACTATGCGCGAGTAGATAAAAGCATGAACTATGTATTCTACTGTTCATACCAACACATGTTGTTTGGTTAACAAATCCTAATCAGATCAAAGCACAATCAGTCATCTAGGTCTTCGCTCAAGCTTAGTTTTGACGTACTAGTCTAATCGTGACATCCTTTACGTAAGTTGCAAGCGCATATTTGAGAAAAACTTGCAACCATCGGCTAACGTACCATCTGGCTACAATAGCATCTAGAAAGATAGACCGAGATTAAGTTAACATTAGAAGTCAGGAAGCAAGCAGGCGATAGTTAGGACTATGAATGATGTTTAACTTGAGCGACAAACATCGCTCCTTTCTCAATAACAACTGTAGTATTGATGCATTGGGATACATATGAAGCTCAGCCAAGTCGCGATTGGGCGCTAGCACCTCTCAAGTTTGAACAGTACCAATCTAGTGCAACAGTTAATTAATTTGACCTATTGCGTTCTCAAGAATCGAGACTCTTTGGAGGGCAAGAAAACCAATATCACAATGCCAAAGAAAACACATAGCAACTCAATACTAAAAAGTAAGCTCAACGAAAAGAGTTGTGAAACAGAGTTGCCAGCAAGAACAGGCAACAATGGTTATATATCCACAAAGATGAACGGTCTTAAAAGTAATTCTAGCTCGGGTGAAATGCAAATTCCAGATGTTAAAGTTTCCAATATAATAGGTGGGTTGATTGCATAGACAACGATTTGCTGGCATGCTCTACTCGATCTGAAATGCTGACACGAGGTAATTGCACATTTCTCTCTAGGTGATTTTGGTCCATATCAAATAACAGTAGTCATATTCGCTGCCTTACGTGCATTGTGTTGCGCAATGGATGGCTTATCTGGTCCGTTTCTTAGCCCAAACATAAAACACTTTCAGTGCGAAATATGTGACATATCATCGCCATCATACTTGGGACAGAGTTCCTCAATTAACGTCACCACACAAGGCGTATGTAGTATATACTATGGAAATACGGTCAAGACACGTTACGAAATCGACCCAAGCCAATGCTACTTTAACAATGCCGAATCTCTACGACCAGAAAGGATTCATTGCAACAAGTGGTCGTTCAACAACACTTACAATGCCAGACTGATGAACTCTTTAACGATCGAACAAAGTTTAGTGTGTGATAGGGAATGGCTAAAATCACTAAGCAACAGTATGTATTTTGTTGGAGCAACATTCGGCCTCCTATTCTGGGGCATCATCTCAGATAGATATGGGCGCAAGACAGCCTACGTCTGTTCGCATTTCGTAACCCTCGTATTCGGTTTCAGCGCTCTATATGCCGATTCGATGTGCACTTTCATCTTATTGAGGTCAATCAATGCATTTGGAATGATTGGAGAACTCATACCTCGAAGCATTCAAGTAGAGACTGTGGCCACGGAGTATAGATTCGTTTGCTCAGTCATATGTCAAATCGGATGGGCAACTGGAATAATCTTAGTTCCCGCTTTGGCATATATTAATCCGAGTTACAGGTTCATACTATCGATTCCTGTAATCATTTCCGTCGTAATGTGAGTCAGCCAAAAATTGTTCTGCCTCATCATGCTCGCGTGACTACGGTTACGGTACTAGTGTTACCCATGCTAATACTTCCTAACCACAAATTAGGTTACCCTGGCTAATCTGGTTGCCTGAGAGCGCTAGATGGCTCATTACAAACAAAAACTACCCTAAGGCTAGGGATGAGCTCAGGAGAGCCGCAAAAATCAACGGAAAGCTGACTGATGACATAGATTCAAAAATCGAACAATTCAACCGACAGGTATTACGTGAAGAGGTTGGCTCTGATTTGGCCCGCAAAAGGATCGGCGTTGGTCGGTCGATACTCGCTATCTTTACCAATATGCATTTATTGAAGGACACAATGTCGGTGTTCGTGTTGCTCTTTGTTGCTGAAGTTGTCTATTTTTCACTAACTTTAAATGTTGCCGATCTTGGAGGATCCTTGTACATCAATTATGTTATCAGTGGACTCAGCGAGTTGGTCAGTATTGCATTTTGCGCTTTGATACTAGCCTATTTATCACGCCGGACGTGCCTATCTCTATTATTGTTGGCATCAACAGTTTCCTACTTATTGATGGCTCTGGTCAACGTCTATGAAGATTCTCTTTCTGTAACATTGATCTTGGTCGTCAATGCATTTGGCAAATTGACAGCTATTGGAAACCTGATGGTGATCATTCTTGTAAGTCAAGAAATATTCCCGACAGTCATCAGGCAATTTGGGACGTCCCTATGTATTACAGTTGGTAAAGCCGGTTCAGCCGTCGCTCCTTTCACACACGAACTAGGCCAAATCATAGGTCATTCGTACTGTTTTGCCATGTTTTCTATCATTTGTTTCACCTGCGCCTTGGTGCCATTCGCTCTGTCTGAGACAGGAAACAGAGAGTTGCCCGACACTGTGGTTGATGTCGAAGAGGGTGCAAGCAGACTTAGGAAGAAGAGGACAAAGAAATTGAAGCAGCTTGATGCCAGTGATTATGTCGCCCACTATGAATCAAACGGATCAATTAGGAAATTACAGGATATTGATGACATGAATAACAACCACGAGAGAGCCTACCAGGCGGTCTTAGATTCAGATGTTAACAAGCTGGCTCTGAGGAATCTCTCATATAATCATCAAGACTTCGTCGAAAAACCGCAATATATCACAGAGGACTTGAACAACAATAGTTTGGATCATAATGGCATGCTCGATAAGAACCTCAAGAATCCCTCTCACTCCGAGATCGAGTCGGATACTGAAGATAGGACAGACGATCCTTCAACTAATACAACTCCTCCAGGCGACATTAAGGATGCCAGTGCCAACAAAATTTGCAAATTTAGTCACGAACAAAAGAAACGATAACTAGGAAATATGAGGTAGCAAGAGAAAGCTAATCAATACGACTGGACTAGATCTATGCCAGATTTCTGTCTATTTTGTTGAGTGTGATAGTGTGTAGAATAAGCTAAGCCCGTTATTCGAAATAACAATCGACGATTGAGAGCGAGCAGGAAGTCTTTATTAACTGCCTAACGCGAACAGTGTTGTCAGTGATAATTTTAGTATTCAGTCCAATCTAATCAACCAATATAACACTATTATCGGTTGAGCGAACGTTTTAACTATCAGAGTTTATTAGCAAGTTAGATGCTGTTTGTTGCCAGTTGTCAGCCGTCGTTGCACAAATAGTCTCTAACAATGGAGTTGTGTCGCAACAATCAAGAACTAGCTTCACGGTAGCCTTATCGGGTCGAACGGGGTTATCATCATTCAATCAATAGTTGTTCCAGTAAAAACACAGCCAGGCAATTTCAGGGACCTAAGATAAAGATTGAAATGTCCACCTCATCGGAGCCTCTGAAACTACAGAATTGCTCCTATCATCCTTGAATTTGTAATTATGGCGTTCAATGTTCTTGGCACGTATCTGAGATTCCATGTACGGTTCACCTTTCGGCGTCTGCATACGCGATCTCTACGATGGACTCTTTTACATCTCTCTCACAGTCGCCAAATTGCTTAGTTCTGGCATCAGGTTTGCTCTTAACATCTTTTGGTCCTATTTGGTCTGGACCAGACTTCCCGTCGATTGATGGAGGCTGTGCTCACCACAGAATGCGGGAATCTCAGGTTCCTCTCCATTGGTTGGTAGGATTCTCGCGTGGGACTAGTTTAACGGATTACTCTAATCCGTCCGTCACATCCTAAACATTATTAGTGGTTTGAGTAAAGAAGGTCAGATAGGTACGATAAGCTCGATGAAATCGGCGACAAGCGAAACTAAAGCGCTGAGTGCTGCCAACTAGTGGTCATAAATGAGCTAATTATGACTCCAATTGAAATTCAATCTCATGGTTGATAGTCGCTTGACCAGGGGGAGAGAGAGAGGGAGAGAGATCAGCAAGCACCGAGGGTAAAAGGAAGGTTTGTTATGGAGCGTCTAGTTTGGGTATTTAGACAAGGAAGCTGAACGTCCGCGAGAAAGCTCATTTTCTCTAAAACTATCTCTTGGATGAAACAATTTGCGCTCGAGTGTTCCTCTGAATGATGGAAGACTAAATCAAACTCGCCTACTTCGACCTTTATCCTGATTGTCGCTAAATAAACCCCTCAAACTGTAGTTGCAACAAAACAGTGCCAGTGGTCACCTGGTAGACGAAAAGTGAGTGAACTTTGCCCGTTGAATCCTTGCTAGAGTCAAGGTTCTGGTGTGGCCTAGTTGGAAATCCAAGTATTGCGTGCGTTTTCTCGTCTTGTGACCAAAATCGCCTAGTTGTCTCGTTGAAACCTGGCGAGTTGGTGAGTTTTCACCTGTGCTCAATGTGGATAGTGTGAGAGAAAGAGGGAGAGAGGCGAAGTAAATTCAACGAAAGTCTTTCTCGCGCTACGTTGCAAACTCTACTTGAGCTGTTATGATGTTCACTCTTAGCAAAAGCAGCGAGACTTTGGATGGATCTAAAACTTCTCTCAAACTGAAACAGGGACAGAAGATACATAGGAGTGGAGAGGAGCGATTCGGAGTGGGACAAGATTTTTATTGGCTTCTGCTGGTTGTTTAATTATGGATTCCAAATCGGCGTCGCTAGTTTTAATTTGCATCTCAATTGGACTGTTACTGCTTGGAAGTGATTCGATCATTGATGCCCAAGAGATAAAAGGCCTTTCGTCTTCGTCCGAGTCATTTTCGAAGGGCGGAAGTGGTATTTTATCACGATTCAGAGAGAATATTACCTCCGTTCAGCGACAGCAAGCGCAACAAGTTAGCAAGGAAGATATAAGGAGCGTTTCCACGATAGTTCAGCAGCCTGCAACTGTGGAAACATTCAGGAAGGTGGTGGAGGAATCGAGGACTGAACAGAGGAGTAGCAATCCTGAGCCCGCCATCTATGGATCCGTCGAGGGCGCACCTGGAATAGACTTTCCAGCTTACTCCAGCATCCCGAACACAAGATTCACCTGCGAGGGAAAACAGTATGATCCAGGTATGTACGCCGACGAGGAGACTGGCTGCCAGGTTTACCATCTCTGCTATCTAGGTCGGCGAGAGTCTTTCCTCTGCGGAATTGGAACTGTCTTCAACCAGGCAATCATGAATTGCGACTTCTGGCACTCAGTCGATTGCTCAAAGTCATCGCAATTCTACCATCTAAACACGGAGTTCGGAAAGGCTTCATCGGAGCCGGCTGGTCAGTCAAGTTTCACCAAGCAAGAGGTTAGTTCTACATTCAAAAGCCGTATTGTGCCACCATTGTCGGTTCAACGTTTAATCGGAACAAAGACAAGTTTCAACGAAAGGGTCACCAGCGAAGCAGCCATACGGACCAATTTCATCAACCAAGCAGAATCTGAGAGTTCCTCATCGTTCAATAAGGTAAACATCCAGTCTAGACCAGTAGGAGTGAAAACCTCCTTCAAAAGCGAGCAAATAAGTAGGATTGGGGATTTAGTTTCGCCTGGCCGACAAATCCAGTTGTCACGAAACCAAATGGCCAGCGAGAGTTCAAACCAAGTCAGCAAGACGAGTATGCCTGGAGCTTCTTTGCAGAATTCTACTTTAGAAACTGGAACGAAGGTACAGAGTTCGTCTCAGTCGCAAACGCTGGATAGTGCGGCAGAGAAAGCATTCGAGGCAACGAGGGAAACTTTGCCGGGTGTAAAATCCAACTTCCGGGACAAGTCCAACTCCGCAAATGAAATCCAATCTAGTTCCAATGACGGCGGATGGAGACCGTATTTTAAGAGCAAAGCCACCACCAAGAAGGAGCAACGAGAGCCTAGCGCCGCCCCGACCACAAGCGCCCCCTCCAGGCCGCCCACAGTTGCTCAACCAGACAAAGAGCCAGTGTTTTCCAGCGGTAAAGAACAGTCAGGGACTGAAAACGTCGAGGCTACAGAGGTACCAAAGACGCCCAAAAGCGGACTGCCACCCAATTTGAGTGGCCAGGGTGAAACATCTTCCATGTCGCCAAACACGGAAAGCGAGTCCGCTCCCTCAACGCGCCCAGCCACCAGCCAGACGCCAGAGCCCACAACAGGATCGCCGAGCTCGGCCACTGAAACTGAAGCCAGAGAAACCACACTGCCGGCCGCGAGCTCTGAGCCATCATCTGGTGAGCAAGCTGGCTCAGGCGATGGCACCGCAAGCACAGCAACTAGCGACGACCAAACGTCAGCAGCATCGAGTGAGAGCCAACAAGACGGTAAGGCTACCACTAAGGACGACCCAAGCAGCTCAGTTGAGTACGTTACACCCACTACAACCACTGTAAGCAATTCGGGATCCTCGAGTGGGCTCGAAAAGCGGAGCAGCAGTCGGGGACGGGTGAACCGTGTTTAATAATAAAGATACTAATCTAAAACCACGATCGCCTCAGATGGGTGGCTCTCTCGACGCGCTGCTCGCCCTTAACATACTGACTCTGTTTCTAGCTATTCTGTCCACAACTTCTGGCCGAGTGAGCGAGTTTTCCCTCATCTAAGGTGAGCCGAACCATTACACGTGCCGCCTCCAGGGCAGGTATCTTGGAAAAGAGGAACTCCGAGTTCAGGACGCGCGAGTGCAGATCTCTCATCAGCTGGTAGATGAGAGGTCCATTCATGAAACTGTCAGGTTTCAGTTGGTCTAGCGGCTCGTCGAGGAGGCTGTTAATTAGGATGAACGAGCTATAGGCGTGTTGTAGTATGCTAATGTGATGGACTATGCGCCTGTAGAGGGTTGATGTTCGATTGCAGGCGATATAGGTTGGTCGCAGTTTGCGCAGTAGGTGGACCGCAGCAGCCTCATCGTGGGAGTCCGCGTTCAGGGACTTGTTGCTGAGAGCTGCATAGTTGAAAAAGACGAGCAATAGGGCGTCGACGAATTGGGTCACAAGGTCGAGCTCTGTTTCGAGAGCGGCGAACCTGACTAGCAAGAAACAGATCGTGGACTCGTGTACTAGTGAGCCTGAGTACAAGCTCGACATTGAAGCGCTCATCTGATCGTACTCCCCGCTCGTGAATCTGAATGTGGCCATCACGATCGACCTCTTGAGCGCCTGGTCGAGCTTGATCGCCGTATAGATGTTAAGATTTTCCAGCGACCCATAGTTCTCTAAGTGGTCCAGTGGCTTGATCTTGATTCTATCGTATCGTGTATCAATTCGATCGTACACTTGAATGGCATCCATGTCCGATCTGAGCCTGTCGACGCATTTGGGTCTCAGAATGGCTAGAGCCACCGAAATGGGCCGATGGCTTACGAGGCTGGGCGAGTCGGCCCGATCGTCGCCGAGCACAGCGTGACTGTAGGCCGTGGCGCGAAATATGATGTCCAAGGCCCAATGGCTTAGACAGCGCTCCTTGAACATTCTCTCGAGATAAGTGGAGGGCATTTGATCTGGCGGAGTGCCCGCCTCTGCCCCAGAGTCAGGGTAGATCTTGCAGATCTCGTCTTTCAGGTTGAGGCTGATTGTGCTGGTGCGCTTGTGCAAGAGCTGCTCGATCGAGTCCCTGGCGGCGACTGGGTCCTCAACATCAGCTTTCAGTATTATTGCCTCCAGAGCCTCCTCGAATGTCTTCCCTCTAAGCAGATCTAACAGGCCGCCAATGTTCCGTTGCCTCGGAGTCTCCATGACGAATCGGTTATCAGGTGCGGGGACAAACTCAACCTCCAGACCCTCTGGAAACTTCCTCGATCTATAATAGTTGTTTGGCTCCAGCACGACCAGTAAGGAAATGTTACGCGCGTCTAAACCTGGCACATTTTTCATCAACAGATTCCTGCTATTTCCTAAACAAAGAAAGCTGCGAGGCCGAACTGGCTTCAGCTGGAAATCGAGCAGGAAGTTCCTGGCGAGATTGAAGTGTCCCTTAGGCAGATCGAACATGATGAAGTCACTGTTGTTCGTTAAGATTGGGCAGTTTAGCTTCCACGCTAGCTCGGCTATCTTGATATGGGCGTCGTCAGGACACTGCACTTTCTCCACCCCGAGCGAGATGATCACCTGCCCATAGACCTCGTAGAGAATCGGAGGCGAGATGAACTTCCCCGTCCGGAAGGCCTCCATTGACGACTCGTATCGTTCCTTGATTTTCAGCTCCTCGATTGCCGAAAGAGAATCATTCCCTGCCGGCTCTCGGTTCACCTTAGATCCGTCAACCACGACGATGGGTCGTATTTTGCACCAGTTGAGTAGCGCGAAGAATTCTCGCACCCACTTGCCATAAGCAACCATGTCGCCGGCGTAGTTGTCGCATTTGTACAGCTCTCTATTCTGCCTGTCACATAGAAAGTCAAACAGTTGGTACATCAGACTGGTTGAGTCGATGACCAGGTCGGTATTGGATATTTCGACTCTCTCAAAGAGCTTGTTGGCGCGGAGAAAACTCTTCAACTCTCTCACTCCCATCGTCTTGAATTCCTCACACACCTTTCTCAGGTGGGTTAGTGTGATGGGCGTTTGTTTGGTGGATGCTTAGGCATCAGTGATCTGCCTTGCTGTCTCTTTGGATGTCTTAAGGATCGCTTCACGGAAGATGATCTGTTTGCAATCCTAGGGCTGGACGCAATTCGAGTGGCAAGCATTCGCATTGGTCGCGAACGTTGACAGTTTGGATCCGACCCATCGGCCGTTTGGATACCAAAACAATCAGAATTTGAACCCACGAGACCAGGCGCGTCAATTGATTAGGTTGCAATACGAGCAGAGAAGGCGCAACATGAGACGCAAGCCACGAGATCTGATTCTATCATCGGTCGCTGAAGGAGGAGGCCTTTGTGGCTTCAATTAGAACGAGATGTAGTGCGCGGCAACGCCGGATGCATTTGATCCCCTGAACGAAGGCGAGCCGACCGCCCAATCCCGCATACAACTCTGGGCGCCCAACAAAATGCGCACATTTCAGTGGTGGCACCCTCGTCAGACACATCTCTAGATACCTCTTCGCACTACAGAAAGCGAGAACACGAGCCGAGTGGCGCATCGTCCAGCTTTGCCCGTCCGCTGGCACTGGCTGAGCGCTAGTCGAGGAGGCGAGGGGCAGAGAGAGCGGCAAAAGCACCCTAACAAGAAAACCATAACAACCTCTGTTTTATTGGGGGCTACTTGGACAGCATGTTCGAGGAGAGCTGGTGAAATAGACGCGCGTTTAGGGGACTCGACTCGAAGACAGTCTCGCTCCTCTTTATCTTAAGCCGGCCGCGTCCCTTGTCTTTGTCCTTCGCGTTACTACTTTGGTCCCCGCTCGCACAACTTTGATCGTTTCCGTTCTCGCTTCCATCGCGATTGGACGACATGGTGTTGAAAGATTGTTGCAACAGTTTGTTCGACGAGTGGCGCATAAAGATGCGCCTCGAGATGTGCCGAAAGTCCTTGAAGCTCTTCCTGTTTGATGAGCTCTTGGCGACCGGTTGTCTGTCGGCGCGTTGCTGCAACTGCTGCTGCTGCTGCTGCTGCTGCAATGCGCCCGCTGCCTGTTGGCCCACCGAGCTGGCCGACTCGGAGCGCTTCTGCTCGGAGCGCAACTTTGCCTCCTCCGCCAACCTGAGCTCCTCGAGCTCGAGCTCGCGCTGTCGCTGTTGCACCAAATAGGCGTCCAGTATTTGTTGGCCAACTTGGGTTTGGGTCCGTTCAAGGGCAGACTGATGCTTGTTGGCGGCCGATTTGCGTGCGCCGGCCGAGGCCGAATTGGAGTGGCGCTTCTTAATGGAAAGTTTGTGCGATAGGCGCACAACTCCGCCCAGAGAAACCTGCGCCAGGCTGCCCTTCCTCAGCTTGCTCATCCTGCCCGCGGCCGGCTCGCTCTGGCCGGTGCCGCCGCCGCCGCCGCCGCCACTTGCCCTTGAGCCCCTGCCTGCGCCGCCCTGGGCCAGCATCTGTTGCGAGCCAAACACTCCCGACGAGGAGTCCTTGCTCGCCTTTCGGCCGCTCCACTTCCGCTTCCTCTCTCCGCGCTGCTCCTGCCTATCGTAATCCTTCAGCGAGCTTGGATTCGGCAGAGTCATGCGTCTCGATTGCGACGGTTGCGGCTCAAAGTTTCTCGGATCAGCCTGTGTGAGTTGGAGGAGGTAAAGGTCAGCCACCTTGCGCTCGCCCAACCCTCTTCAAATCTCTATCTCTCTCTCTCTCTCTCGCAACGACCACTTACTTGGTAGGCGAGTGCGCTCAAAAATATGCTATCAGGAACCACGTGCGTGGGGTAGATTTCGCTCAGGAGCAGGTTCGTGGGTATTTTGTAGAATTGGATAAAGTCTAGAAAGTTTTGCATCACATCCGATATGTTGGTCAGCTCGAAGGAGCGGCAGTAGTGCTCGCACCAAGTGTAGACGCCGTTATACTTTGCATACTCGTCCGCCTTGAGTCCGTCCCTCGCCAGTATAAGGCGCACAACGTGCTCAGGTAGAAGGCCAAAGGCGTTCAACTTGAAGATCTCGTCCGCGTGAGTGTCCACGAACTCGAGCACCTGAGAATTGAACGCAAATTTAGTTTAACCTTCGCCCCTCGTTCCCATTCAGAGGTGTTTTTAGCAAGAAAACTGACCTTTTGAACTATCGACTTGGTGCATTTGTACTGAATGTAGCGTTCCGCTGTGGAGAGAAGACTGCAGACTGCGCGCAGACACGGGTTGGGTTGAGTCGAGTAAGCCGATTAGCGGGTTAGCCTTGGCCAGACTCAAGTTTAGGTTTGAGCCTCAAACTCACCTGTGTCCACTGTTATGCAGCAGGAGACGAACCTGAGACAGGCCTTGCGCAGTTGCTCGAGTCCGTAGTAGTCGGCCGCGTTCAGGAGTCCTGGTTTGTTTGGCGCCCATTAGTTTTTGGGCCTCCTCGTTTCCAAGCCGAGCCGAGCTCATGCTTTCAGGCCGCCAACTTACCCAGTAGAGTTCGCGCTTGCAGTAGCACGCAACCAGTATGAATATACTCAATCAGTTGTCTGAAGACGTCTGGCTCGAATTCCTCTATTATCATTGTGGTGCTCATTTGGGACCAAGACTGGGGCGAGTTTTGTTGCGGGCGCCGGATTAGTTTGCAGGCCGATGAAAGGAGACACTCTCGATCTGGCAATCCAAATGAACTATCGCACAGAACAGAAGCAAACGGCAACTCACCATCTTGTCCAGGTAATTCGAGCTCGAACGGTTTGCGCCGCCAATGGATTGGTTGTGCTTGATTGAAGGATCCGAGGCTCGTTTTGTGAACATGCGGCTCAGCCGACTTCCGGCGCCAACCTCGCGCACCGAACTCTTCTTGGCCTTGGCCCTCTGAGGTGCGGGCGCGGCAACCTGTCCAGGTCCAATGATCAAAGGCTGTTGGCTGCCCTGGCTGGCTTGGCTGGCCGACTCGCGTCCATTGCTCGTCACGCTAACTCGTCCACCAACGCGGCTCGTTCGCTCCAAGCTGGCGCTCTGCTCCTCGTTCGTAACCGTCGAGCTAGCGCGCAAGAGTTGCGCGTTGTAGCCGCTCGAGTTTGAGGTAACCGACCATTGCTGCTGCTGCTGGCTTGGCGAGCTCGAGCGGCCGGCCATGGGCGAGCTGGACCTGCCCGCGAGCTTCCGCTGGCTCGCCTGCACCGCTCTCGGCGAGGAGCCCCGCCTGTCGTCCGCCGGCAGCTCCTCCTCCGCCTGCTGCAGCTGGCGGCTCACCTTGCGCACTCGATTCCCGAAGAGGATCTTGTGGAAAACGCGGCTTCTTGCCGCCAAGACGGACTTGACCGCGCAAACTGGCTCGCGCGTCTCGCCAACCAGGAAGGTTATGTCGCACAATTCTGGAAGCGAGGCGAGAAACTTCATGTCCTCGCCGAGGCCGCACTTGTTGTCGTAGATGTGCTCGGCCAAGTCGGCCCGTCTTGCAGCGGCGGCGGCCGCGGCTCGACTGTCGCAATCCTCAACCAGCAACTCGGTCTCGCCAAGCTGCTGCTGCTGTTGCCGGCCGAGCAGGTTCACGGGCGACGAGGAGCCCATGCTGCCGGCCCGAGTGCCGCCGACCCGCGAGGGCGTGGCCGAGCCGCCGCCCAACAGACTGTCCGCGTCCGAGTGCTGGGTTGCGGTGCCGCCACTTCCGCAGGCCTCGTTTTGGGCCTGTCTGCTTTGGGCGTAAAAGTTGCTGGACGAGATGAAGTTGTCGGCGCCGAAGGAGGAGGAGACGGTCGAGGCGTTGCTGTACTTTTTGGTGCTCGAAGCGGGCGCCACGTACTTCGGGCTGGGCAGGTGGTGGGTTGGGTAGGTGGGCGTGATGCAGCCGCTGAAGCTGCCCACGATGAAGGCGCCCGGTTGCTGCTGCTGCAAGCTGATTGCGCTAGGCAACAGCGACAGGCTGCTCGGCGGAGTTGGGCCAACGCGCTTGCTTGCGGGCGCGACTGCCACCTGTCGTCTAGCCGCCTGAAGCTCACCTTGGCCAGCTGAATCAACAGCCTGCTGCTGGCCAAGGGCATCCGCGCGACCGCTCACGCAAATCTTCACCTCGGCTCCCCCTCTTTGCTGCTGCTGCTGCTGCGCCCCATTGTCGCCCATTGAAAACTTGCGCCCGCTCGACTCGCGCGGCTCAAGCTCGTGCCGCTCCGTTTTGTTCTGGGCGCCCTTGCTCTTGTGCTTGTTGCGCGCCTCCTGCTGGCGCCTCAGCTTGTTCTTGAGATCTCTCGCCATCCTGTAGGAATCGACCGACTGTTGGCGCTTGACCAGCTTCTTGAAGTTGCTGCGCAACATGCCAACTCCGCTCGAGGCTGCCTGCGCGGCCTTCTGCTTGCCGCCAAGACTGTCGGCCTGAGCGCCGCAATCCCTGGCCTTGGCCCTCTCCAATCGGCCCTTAGTTGGCGCCAAAGGTTGCTGCAGCGACTCCTGCTGGCTCTGCGATGGCCGCTCAAGTTGGTTGCTGGAGCTCCTGGCGGCCAAGCCGACGATCGGCTGCGACATTGGCCGCTCGAGCGTCAGTTGGCGGCTCAGGTGCGGCCGCGGCCGCGGCCGCCGCTGCTGCTGCTGCTGCTGGCCTCTCCGCTCGCTTTCGTCCCCAACAAGCTCAACCCTCGCAACGCAAACCTCCTCCTCCGCCGAGGACTCCTGCTGGCTGCCGAGCTCGGGCAGCAACGGCGACGAGCAGAGGGAGGAGGAGGAGCCGGCGAAGGGTTGGATGAGCGGCAGTAGGGAGCGCTCGCCGGGACAGCCGGCTCCGCTCTGAACCCCAAGCAGCTTGTCGCTCCCACTTGGGCCGCCGTCCGCCGCGAGCTCGGGCGCGCCAAGTTCAGCGCGTTGCTCGCCCGCTGGCGCCGATTGTTGCTCTTGGCCCCATTTCGGGCTCAATCCGGCGCTTGTCTCGCGCTGATTGGCCTCCTTGGCGAGCTCGGCCCTCTCCTCCGCTCCAGCCAGCATCACTGCGCCCACCTGACTCTCGTCCGAACGCTCGCCAGCTCGCCCAGGCTCAAGCTCAAGCTCATTTGCATAACACTCTCCAGCTGGAGCTTGAATTTTCAACTCGCCCCAAGATGATCCACTTTGGGCCGCCCACTTATCTCGGCCGACTTGCGCCGCTTGGGGCCCGCAAACAACAACAACAGCCCTCCGCTTTGCGTCCGCCAGCTGGCCGCCCCTTTCAGCCAGTAATTGGTCGCCGCCGCCGCCGCCGCCGCCACTATCGCAATCAAATTCAATCAATCCGTCCAACCCAAATCCCTCGTCTCGTCGCGCCCCTTCCGCCGCAGCGGCAGCAACAGCAGCGGCCTCCTGGTGCCTTATCTTTTTGGCCTCCCTCTTATCGCTCATGCTTGATTTCTCCCCTCCGCCCTCCGTCTCCTTATCCCCGCCAAGCTGCGCGCTCGAGCTTGTTGCGGCCGCCCGTCCAGTTTTGCGCCGCCGACTGAACAGGGGCGACACCAAGAGGCCCCCGAACAGTCTGCTTGCGCGCGCCCTCTCGCCAGTGCAGGCCGCCGCTGGCACGCGGGCGCATTGCATCAGCTTGCTCCGCTTCACTTCCGGTTCCGGCGGCAACTCAATCCGCTCGCCTGTGCCCAAGTGCGAGTCTGTCTCAAACGTAGCGCCTCTGTTGCTCAGGTCGCCCGTCGTGGCTGCGCGCTGCTCCCTCCTGCGCTGAAACACGCTTGCAATCTGCCTGTACGGACTCGAGCGCTGCCCACCGCTTGAACTCGGCTCGCTCGCGCCAAAACCTCTCCGGCTTGAGCTCAACGGCGACAGGAGCGCCGATGTTGAGCTTGAGATCGTTCCCATGAACCAGCGGCGGCCCACCTTTGGCCGGCCTCCAGGGTCACTCTGCTCGCAAACCTCGTCCGCTGAGGCTGCAAGCTCAGCCTGTTTGCTTCCGCTTGTGTTTGCGCTTGTGGCCGCTGGCCGCGCTCGTTGGCCGCCGCGCCACTTGCAACCCGACAAACTAGAACCAGCGGCCCCCAAGCCGGCAAACCTGCTCGCCAGGTTGGACTCGCGGCCGCCAAGCGCGCCGGCCGACACAGGTCGCTCGTGTTGCTTCGAGGGACTGTTGCAGGCGGAGCCGCCCAAACTGCGCATCAGGTTGCCCCATCGCGCCAGGAGCCTCTGGCCGCCCCTCTGCTTCGGCCGGCCCCTCGACTTTTGGCCGACACTCTCCGCTTCGCACTTGTTCGCGCTCCTGCTTTGGCCGCCCGCCTCACCTGCTCGGCCCTGCTGCTGATCGTGCAACCAGGTGTACTGTTGCAGCCAGAAGCCGTGCGTTATTTTGGCCGCGTTCTCGCGCGCGTCCAGCTCGGACCCAATTTGGTCCGCGCCGACCCCGAGCGCTCGCTGGCAGGCGAGCTCATCGCCAGCGCCAAATCCCGTCGCCCTACCACTCTCCTCCTTCTGGGCCCTCAAAAGTCTGCCCTTGTTTCCCATTTCTCCCGCTCGCTCCCGTTTCGCCTGCAAACTCGCCGGCCGAGTGGCCAACTAAGAGGCTGCCTGTGCAACCATCGGCAAAGCCACCCTTGGCCGCCCGTTGTCCATCCGAGAGGGCTGCGCGCCTTCGCTCGCTTGGCGGCGCTGCGAGCGCTTCCAACTGCGCCCATTGGTTTGGTTGAGTTAGATTTGGATTGGGTTTAGTGGACAGTTAGTTAGAATTTTGGCCCCCTTTTGCACAATGATAATGGACTTGTTGTGTTGTGCCGCAACTCTTGGGCCGCTCTGAGTAAACACGCCGCTCGCTGGCAGGTTTTGGTTTCAACAAATGGGCGCCCCCGTGTCAGCGGGTGACGGAATGATGGCCCATTTATACACAGTTTCTAGGTCAGACAGGGGCGCGTCTGTCGCCCATTCAACTGGCTCGGGCAAGGCGAGCCAGCGATGCTCAGCGGCGAGCAAGCCAACCGACTGGGGGCCAAAAGTTGGGGCTTGAATTGAACAAAGCGGACTCCACTGAAATTTCAATGACTCCTCCGTCGGACAAACCCGAGTCGAGCCGCGCTTAGGATGCGCGCGCGCGCCCAATCCAATTCAGGGGGCGCAAAATGGGCGCCAGAGAGCAATGTTGCACTTGCACATTATACCGCAGCCAGGTGAGAGGCGATCGTGTTTCTAGCCTCAGCGAGACGACACTAATGGAACTCTTCACGCCCACAAGAGGGGCGCTCTTATCGAGGGCCGCAATCTGAGTTGGCGCAATATCGCGGCGGCTTGAACACGCAAACAACAACAACAACAACAAGGACGGCAACAACAATGATGATGATGGCACGTAATCGACGACATATCGCGCTCGCGCCCGAAACACAACTCCAATGCCGGACACGAGCCACTCAAAGCGGCCAAAGAGACCCAAGAGAGCGAGTTTCAGGCTAGCGGGCAGGCGGGCAGGCAACAATCAATTGGATCAAATTTTTACTTCGCCCTGGTTCAATCTGATCAGAATTGGAGTTGCGCGAGCCCACTGTCAATGTAATGCAATTTCTGCTCACTTCCAAGGGCAAACTTGCGCGAGCCATTTCTATTAACGCAGCCAGCACGCTGAGTGAATCAATTTCCTGCCCGCCCCACCAAGCCAAAGCTCGCTCCCCTTCCGCGGCTCCCGTTTGCCCGACCCTCGGCGCCCACTTCCTGTCTGGCGGCCCCCAATTAGGCGCCGGAAGAGCCTCGAGAGCGGGCGGCCGCTTGGATGCAGTGCACGCCCCTGCGGCCGCCGGATGGGAGCGGGCGGCCCCCTTTGGGCCGGTCGCAATTGTTTGCTCGCGAGTTCATCATAATTCTAAACAGTCCCTTTTCTCGTTTCCTCTCGCTCAAAGTTTGAGCGCGAAGGAGAAGCAGCGGCGGGCGACTTCAAATAAATTGCACGCTCCACCGAAAGTGTGAGCCTTAGGTCGCAAATGTCGCTAGGCGCGCTTGCTCGCTTGCGGCCGCTGATTTTTGCTTGCGCGCGCGGCAAAGAAAATGAAGGGGAGTGAGCGAGCGAGAGCAAAGCTCGGCTCGTTTAGCTGCCAAATGGGTGGACTCAAATGGGCGAGCCCATTTGTTGCCACACTGAGGCACCAATGGAGGCGCTGCGTCGCCCTCTGCTGAATCTAGCCGCCCGAACTGCAACTAGACTGGCCCGCACCTAGCGCCTTTGGCCGACTCCAACTTCCGGCCGCGTTGGATGCAACTTCCGTCTTGTGCGCCCTTTTGTGTGTCTGTTTGCTTCTACTTGCAGCGCTTTTAGGTTGAGCCCAATTGAAATAAATCGGCGCAAGCAAATTATGTATGCAAAACGGGGGCGCCGGTGGCCAGCTAACTGGGCTTAAGCGAGCCAAATTGGCGCGCTTTCAATTTTGTAGCGGCGAAATTTAGTTTTCTCGCAATAACGAGTGGCCATGACAGGTACGGTTGGCCAGGTAGGCTGGCCAAGTCTGGTCTCGTTCCCGACAACAAATGGGCCGATTTTGCACGACTTGATTCCGCGTGCGCGAACAATGCAACCACTAACGTCTGGCACGTATTCAAACTAGCTGGCCTGGCCAGCACACGAATTTCGGGTGGACGAGCCAGGGCAAAGGTTCAGGTGAACTGGAGCGGCCAGCTCACACAATTGGCTAGTGATTGATTGCGCCAGTGTCATGTGGAGCAGTGTTGTTGGCGGAAGAGCTCGAATGGGATTCAATGAAAAAAGTGGTAAACTTTGAACGTGCAATTATTGCCCGACCCCAAGTCGGCCCACCCGCAATCTAACCCGCTGCAACGTTGTTTAGTGGGCTGTCCGACTAGCCACGCCCACTAACAATTCAAAGTCCGACTCGGATAGCGCTGCCGCCTAGCGCCGGCCAAAACGGACAATCAATCTGCGCGCTTTGGAGCGAGAGCGGCGCCAGCTAATTCGAGCTGTCTAGTTTGAGCTCGGGGTTCCTGCTTCCGGCGGCGCCATTCCAAGCCGACCGCCAACGAAAAGTTGGCCTCCGTTTGTCGGCCGCTGGCAGGTGATTCACTTTGGTCGCCCCCGCTCGAAGCCGGCGAGAGCGTGGCAGAGTTTGCAGCCAGCGGCGAGGGCCAACTGAGTGTCCTGGCCGCC
>Ga0209372_1000390_pt1 | contig 23185 bp, 13 predicted proteins | sample AgamicAtPe_FD_187170 | JGI IMG/M metagenome (GOLD analysis project Ga0209372, IMG submission 187170) | Agave microbial communities from Guanajuato, Mexico - At.P.e (SPAdes) (version 2) | ecosystem: Host-associated > Plants > Phyllosphere > Phylloplane/Leaf | place: Guanajuato, Mexico | collected... | reverse complement strand
CTGTGGTCGCATCGGCCGCCATATCATCTCTAGTTCGTATCGCACAATTCAACAGTGATATTGTAAAGCGATGTACCAACGAGATTCAAGAAGCGTTAAACTCAGACTCGCCCATGGTCCAGTATCATGCCTTAGGCCTATGTTACACCTCTTGCAAAGATAACCAAATCGCTTTGTTACGATTAATCAGTGACTGCATAGAGCAGGACTTAAGATCACCACTAGCCATCTGTCTCCTGATTCGAATCATATTAAGCTTTATCAATGACAACTGTGGTAAAGAGAGGCAAATGTTCTGTAATTACATCAAAAACCATCTCGGAAACCAATCGGAAATGGTAGAGTTCGAGGCTGCACGTGCACTCATTAATATAAAAGACCAAGATACAAAGGCTGCTGCTGCTCATTTAAGAAATTTTCTCTCGTCTCCCAAGGCCTCCCTCAGATTTGCGTCCGTTAGATCCCTGAACGAATCATCCACAGCCTCCAAATCTAATGTTAGATTCTGGAGTGTACACCGAATTGGTAGCGTTTGTAGGTTGCACCTGTTGAACAAACGTTACCGATTTGGTGACCATATACTCGGCATATTAGACTTTTCCAACTCAAAAATAACCTGTGCCAAGTACACTGTTATGTTACAATGTGAAGAGACCCAGCAATGCGAGATTAGGCAAGAGTTTTCTCTAGGGATGAAAAAAAATGATTTCATGATAACAATACCCCAAATTAATTCTGAGGCATCTGTTCTACATTGCGTTTTAAGTTTCTTATTTTACATCGCCGATAAAAACTATCCCAAAACACTATTTGAAGATAGAGCTGGCACAATAGAACTAGGACCTAGCGAGCTGGACATCAAACTATTTAGTTGCGATTTTCCAATCGCTATGCATATCTAATTAATATTTGGCTGCTGCTGTATTATCTTTTGGGGTAGAGCTCGACAGTTGTGACTTGTATAACCTGCGCCAACATCTGACCCATCTATGAGCAAATTCATGAGGACACTTCGTTTTGTTGAATGACTTGTGTTACTATCACCATCACAACTGTTGTAACTATTACAATCATAAATACTATTGCTGTTATAATTGTTATTGATATCACTGCAGTTATTATTGTTGCTTATGTTATTGTAGCCAATGTTGTTGTTCTGCTCTAACGCCAACCTCAGACAATAGGCTTCCGTTGAATCCGAACAATCAACAATTGCATTCGTTGCGAACAAATCTACTCCAGAGGTGTAGCCACCATCGCTATCAACGCCGAGATCGCCCACAAAACTAGTTAGCGTTTCTTGGAAGTCATCGTCGTCTTCTTGGTTTGGATTTATTTGAAATGGGAAATTCTTTTGCTGTAAATCTATCTGATCTAGGGGACACTGATTGATCAAAGGCGAACCCCTTCCACCGCCGCCGCCACCTGCTCCACATTCGCCACTTCCACTAAAATAGTCGTACAATCGCGTCCCCTGCTGATCGAGGAGAGAGAATCCATCAAATGGGTCATAGTTCAGTGATGAGGAGGATGAGGATTGCTCAAGTTCGTTGTTAATATTGCTAGTGTTCGTACTATTGGCTATCAAGAAGTACGAAGAATCCATCTTGTCGTCGAAATTGTTGAAATGTATATATGATTATTATTTGTGTATATGGTTTTAAATTTGGTTGCCGCTCAATTGCTCCTGAAAGTGAAGTTTTGATTCAACTAGGTGATTTGTGTATAAGTTGATCGATGATATGAGGGCATCGAAGTTTGAGTTTTAGGCTCGTCAAGAATGAGAGCAGTATATCGTCAATCTAGGAGCTTTCGCTAGCTCGCTGGAGCTGCCTAGCCTTTGGTGATGGTGATGGCGGCAGAGGCGTCAATGTTGGCAAGCGAGTGAGCGAGCAAGTGGGTGAGTGAGTGCGAGACAGCTGCAGTGGCGGCACCGGCAACAAGTGGCAGCCAGTAGGCCTTGCCTCTCTGATTTAGCCGGCAAGCTAGCGGCCTGGCCGGTTAGTTAGCGCTGATTGCGCCCGTCTATGCATGTGCTTGTGAGCTCTCTCTCTCTTTCTCTCCCTATGAGCGATTGAGTAAGCGAGTGGGAGCGAGATCAATAGTAATTGAGACCGGGCGACCAACACGCAGATTGACAGGCTGTTCAAGTGCTGCGAGTTATCAATCGGGATACAATGGTGGATATTGTTGGCGTTTGTCGCTACGATTTGCTTCTAACTTGATTCTAACCAAAGCTTGCGCTTTTGTTCACCCTGATTCAAGATAATTGCATCTGTTTCTGTGTCTGCTCCACGTTTGAGGGTTTGCAGGCTAATCGAGTCTCGGGGATCAACGGTTGGTTAGCGAGTGTCGAATAATTTGGCTGGCTCGCGAGCTGAACGGTTCTCGGCTGTGCGGCTCATCGGATCCGATGGCAGACTGGAGATCAATGAAAGTGCTCCATGCGAGTATGTTTGTTAACCTAATAGCTGGTTCAAGTAGCCATGGCGCCGGCTTCTTTAGTGAGTGAGTTTATGTTTACGTTTCAACGGCTGCGTAGTTTATATCACTTGTGACAGGATGAAAGTGAGCCCATCCAAAAACGCTTTGCCGACTTCCTTTCTCGGTTTGCTCTTCCAAGGCAATTAATTTCTGAAACGCAAATGAAGCCTTCGCTCTGTTTGTCGCCTTGGACTTGCTATTCGCGAGCTATATCGCCGGCGTCTCCACTTCACAGCATCCTCTCCTCCCAGAATCCGCTATCCTCTTACAGCTGCTAGCCCTCGGCTCGCTTGCACAACACTCTCGATGAGTTAACTAACCGGCTCCCCTCTTGTCATTCGTTCAGTCGCACATTCACCAACAAGATGTAGCCCTAGTGCCCTGCCTTTGTCAACGCCCACTTCGTGCTCAATGGTCGCTTGGGTGGAGTGTGTACAGGTTAAGGCCGATGCACCACAAAGTTATTGCATGCAATTGTTTTTGTCTCTGAGCCGCTTGCTGCTGCTGCTGCTTCTGCTGTAGCTTGGTGGTAGTTGGACCAATATAAGCGCAAAGCGGTGGTAGTGGCACAAACAAACTGAGCTCCTGGCGACGGGCGAGCGATTTGCTGGCAAGAGAATCTGATGAGGGTCTAGTAAGGATAGAGTTTGAAATTTTACTCCCTCCAGGAGCCCATTTGTCTCCTCGACGATGAGCTCTCTGTCGCATCCGAGTTGGCAGTTCAAGTTGAGCCCCTCGGCAGACAGATGAGCTTGCAGATGAGCGGGTGCTCGTTTCATCCGGAAGGCTAGACAAACTTTGGAGCCAAAGGCGAAGGGGGGGGGAGGTGAAGAGTGAGCTATAGCCTCGTGCGCTAAATTTTGTATCTCTTATTTTTAGTCTCAGTCTGGCGCGCCTCCTACCGCGGCAGTCCCTTGGGCGCCACTATTCCAGTTTACTCTTGGACTTGGGAGCCATAATGCAGTGCACAGGCGCGGAGACATGGAAGGAACCACTCGATTTAAGGCGCCAATCAAGAGCTCAAGGCCCCGCGCGTGAGTCGGAGGGGCCAATACTACTGCCGAGGCCGAGAGGAAGAGACGGAGGGGGGGGGCTTGGCGTGTAGGGGAGCATCAATGGTATTTACACGGCTCCCGCACTACTTGTCTTCCCGTTGCTATATCTCCATCCGACAGCTCGAATAGAGCCATGCACCGCTGGCGGCGTCCGAGTGGAGCGACAAAAGTGAAGGAAGTTGGTGCTGATGCCTTTGTCATCGTCGTTGTTTGAGAGCGAGGGAGAGAGGAGGTATAGCGGCTTCAGGTTGACGGGATTGCCTTATCAAGAAAGCTGTAGGGCGCAGCCAGTAGGCTAAGAATTCATTGGGGGACTAGAATCAGCTGACTGGATCAAGAGCACTGGGCAACAGTGGCTAATAGAAAAGGAAGGAGACGGAAAATCTCGGCCGCTTAGGAGGCGAGTGAGGCTCCTCGACTTGCTTGTGCTCCTGCCCAAGCTCGAGCACCAACTTCATTCAGGAATCCAGCTATCAGTTGTAAAATGTCGTCGCTTTCAAAGGGAGAGGGAAAGAGAGCTCACCAACTTGAGGTTCCCCTAGAATCGACCGAGCTTTTAGCCTCTTGCCATTGAAGTTGACGATGAGGTTTAATTTAGTGCAAAACGAAAGGCTTGTTTGATCGTGTAGTTGTGCTCTATGTCCGATAACGAGCTCAAGTGTGTGAGTTTACAAATAACAATGCCGTACATCACAGTACAGAGATTATCTCAGCTTGGAGGCTCGACTGCCAGCACCAAAATGCAGGATCCTCGCAAGATTAATTAAGCGGTACATTTGGCAATTGTTCCTATCTCTGTTCTCTTGGATCCGCGAGAGAGCATGCTGCTCAAAGGCATCAAAACTCACTCGCCTCCGAGGAAAACTTCCTTTAGTCCCGACTTGCCAAATCTGCCAGAAACTTGCCCGCTTGTTGCTGGATCGGCTATCTGCTAGGTATAACGAGCTTATTTTTAGGCACCAGGCCGCTAAGGTAACAGAGATTTTCGATAGGGGCACTCGTTTTCGTCTTTGATCTGATTATCTGCATGATCTCTTGGTTGACCATAAAGGTGGGCGGCGTTTACAAGATTGTGCTCGACAGAGCAAATTCAAAGTTGCAACCAGAACCCACAAAATCGACTGCATTGATTACGCAGATGGTCCAAGAGGCGACTCGGATGGTGAGAGAACATTACTTGGCAGAAGCTAGCGCGGATGACGGGGACTTTCCGAGTACAGAGGCCTCTTAGATCGGATTTAATGTTCGTATACATGGACTTGGTGGGAATTAAAAATGAGAGCATTCAGCATTAAGTGTAAAATAGCTCAGTTCATGGCTCGAGCAAAGGGGACAAGTTTTAAGGCAAGCCCTGTATTTTTTCATCGATACCTCTGGACTTTGTCCACTTGAAGGCCTTGGATTTGGCTAGACAGCGACGTATGTAATTACAGAGTCTCAACAGAACTTTCGATAGATCCATTAAAACTAGCACCAATGACGAATACAATATCAAATAAACCACCTCTCTGGCGGTGATCGGCTCGATGTCGAAGAAGTCGTTTAAAAAATTCAACTTGATGATGCATAACTGAATGAGCGCGAGTATTAAGCAGCAAAGGAGCAAATCCTTATTACCTAGGAGCTTAAGTTCGAAAACTGTCTTTACCTGTGCAGTTTTGAGCGTACCGGAATTGATTGTGTTAGTCACAACTTCAAGTCGCCCACTCGGAGTTAATGAAACTTCTAGCTACTCACTTTTGAGCGCAAACTTGCAGCGGCGAAGATGGAGCACAGAACGAAGCATGTAAAAAGGATGCACCTTGAATGGGGATCTAGTTCACCGTCGTTGAGCTAGGATGGTTGAATTTATCTCATTAGTGTGCTGAGTTTCAGAGAAAAAGAGGTCTAAGGAACCAGGACAAAGATACTAACCATATAGTAATAGAGGTTTCCGTTTACGCCAACGAGGATGAGAGTCAATATAGTTAGAGTTCCCAGGAGCGATGCGCTCAGTATTGGCTCATGCACATTTCTTGGGTTCAAATGCAAGTCGCTCTCGGGAATCTTCTCTACACCAAGAGCTTGTGCAGGCGGTCCGTCGGCTAAAATGTTCAAGAATAGCAACTGAATCACTGTAAATGGGGCGTCAATACGGGCCGCAAATGACGCTGTAACTAGACAAACTAATGAAAGGCTAATTGATATTTGATATGACATGAAGCTGTGGATCTTATAATAGATTCCTTTGCCCTCTACAACCGCCAAAGGCAACAGGGAGAGATCGTTCTCAACCAGCACAACATCCGCTATCTCCTTGCAAACGTCGGCCCCAGAACCCATCACTATGCTTAAATTTGCCCTTTTCAAGCTAATCACATCGTTGACCCCATCGCCGGTCATCGCCACTATCTTATTCAGTCGCTGCAAGCTGCTCACTATGCTTGCCTTTTGAATGGGATCAACCCGATAGAATACTGTCCTGGAATTGATAAGTTGAGCCGCACTAATTTCGTCAATCTCAGAGCTAAGCAACTCTTGCAATTGCTCGCCCGACATAATAAGCTCCTCGGTGTTGCCCTCAATTAGACCAAGACTGTGTCCGACAGCAACGGCCGTCGCCTTGCAGTCTCCGGTGATCATCTTGATGTCGATACCAAAGTCTATCTTCAGCTTACTCATGGTCCTCGGAATTCCCTCCCGCAATGCGTTGTTGATTCCAACTATTCCAACAAAGGTTAGTTGGTCTAACGAGGGACCTGTTGCTAGAGCAAGTACCCTGAGCCCTTGAGAGCCAAGGGTGGTGCAGATTCTCGAATAATCTAACCACATTGCCTCATTCCTCGGTTTTATCAGCCCGCAATCGTAGTAATTCGAGCAGTCATTCAGAACATCCTCCCAAGCTCCCTTGACATAGAACATGGGACTGTTGACTTGCAGATCTTGACGCTTGCATTGCACCACCATGCGTCTAGAACGCGAGCAAAAAGGCACTTCACCAATCCTCTCAAACTTGGTTCTCGAATCACCGAATCCCATCCTAACAGCTGCATCCAAGATGGCACATTCGGTTGCTTGGCCGATGTAATGACCAGCGCCACCCTCAGGAGGGTTATGGTCAAAGGAGGCATTATTGCACAAAGTCCCTACCTCCATGAGCCGGCCAATTGAGAACATTTTGCCACCAAACTTGCTGAAAGTCATATGCTTCCTATTCTCCTCATTGTTCAGCTCCTCCAACTCATTACTTGAGACTGAGTGCAGCTCTGAAGTGACTATATCAGTGAGAGTCATGTCGTTTCTAGTTAAAGTACCAGTTTTGTCTGCACAGAACACCTGAATACAGCCGAGAGTTTCTATACTGGTCATGGATCGTACGATGATCTTTTGTCTGCTAAGTCTTAAAACTCCCAAAGCCATAATGACAGCAACAGCGACTGGCAAGCCCTCAGGGATTGCTGTCACGGCCAGCGAGATGGCGTAGTAAGCAACCTCTAGCGGCTCCCTGCGCTGTATGATCCCAAGTATACTCATTAGTGCGATTATTGAACAGGATATAACGACCAGATGGATAGAAAGCTGGTCGATATTCAGTTGAAGAGGGCTTCTTGGTTGGACAGTGCTTTTGAGCATCGAATAAACTTGGCCATAGCGGGTTGATTTGCCAGTGCTGATGACTATACCTCTCGAGTGGCCCGATTCGATCAGCGTGCCCATCATTGCTAGGTTTTGATATATGAGATTTGTGTCGCTTGTTGGAGTCAACTCACCGCTCAACACCAAGCTCAGTTTCTGTCTTGTAGAGGCGGATATTTTAGCTTGTGATAGAGTCTCACCTGTTAAGTTGGATTCATTCACCGTGAGCGAAATTGAGTCGTACAAACGGACATCTGCTGGAACTCGCTGACCCTCTGTCAAGTATACTATATCACCTGGGACTAGATCCGATGATTCCATTTCATGTGTCTGAGATTCGCGCATAACTTTACAAACGTTTGGCATTCTCTTACTCAATTTCTCTAAGCTTTTGTCAGCCTTGGACTCTTGGATATAGGAGATTGAGCAGACAATTAGTATAGACACCGAAACACTGATCGCATTCTCATATTCCCCCAAGCTGGCACTAATGACCACGCATATAAGAAGGATCTGTATCAAGGGGTTAACAAATTGACCTAGGAAGCTAATCATGTTTTTGACAATCAATCTCCTGACGGCATCCGAATTGTTGGAGTTATTCAGTTTGTTTGGCCCATACTTCTTGAGTCTCTCGCGGGCTTCGAACGATGTCAACCCTTTCTCCAAGTCTGTGCCCAATATTTGGGCGACCTCCTCGAAGTCTAATGTACTGGCTTGATTGTGATCCATGATGTAAAAGTTTGCTCAAAACTAAACTCCTGAATAAGAGTTGGCGGCCAGCCGGGCACGTGTACTTTTCTCCTGATTATATTAGGCGTCCATGACTATCCTCATGCAAAGAAATTTGATCTCATTCAGTGTTTGTTTCGGCATCAAAACAATACACATGAACTCTCTCTCTCTCTCTCTCTCTCTCTCTTTCAGTCGCAAAAAGCATCTCGAAATGCGAGATGTGTCGCTGGAGATAACTGATGGTAGGTGATGTTGAGCTTGGCGAGCATAGAGCTAGTTATAATCCGGGAGGCAGGTGGACAGGGTGCTTTGAACCGCGCAAGTGTTCTTGCCCCGTTTAGCATGATCCGCAACAGCAACGATCGCCGGCGATTGGCAAGCGCTCAATTGTGCAACAAAGCAGCAACGTTTTGGGATTATCCAATCGGATACATCTGTTACAGCTTAACGTGTTTGAACTAAAATGGACACGAAGATGTGAAGGTTTACAAATTTTTATTGTTCAGCCCATCCTCCTGTACAAAGGCTTTATTTCCATAACAAGCCAGAAGATTAGGGCACAACTAATACAGAGTAGTTTTTTGGTGCTAATGCTAAAGTTAAAAATTTGTTAAATTAAAAACTACGACCTGTGCTAATTGTGACCTACTCGCGGCAATAGGCTCGATTAGTGTACGGCCTATTGTGGTCGTACATGGTCGCTTGTCGCTGTAGAGATTCTTCCAACTTCCTCCGTTTCCTCCTCTGAATCATGCACGCAATCATTATTATGATCATGGTCATAAGCAAGAGACTTGCTAACGAAATTGCTATGGCAAATTTGCGTATTGACATACAGAAATCCCGTTCTGACTGTCTATTTGTTGGTGCCGCTTGCTGCTGCGACCCCTCCTCACTGGTGGCTGCCATCATCATTGGATCTGAATCGCCGGCGGATGCTGCCTCAAGCTCGCTTTCATCCACATGCAAACCAGAATAAACCTCGATACTCATGGCTTTTGGATTGACATCCTTTGCCTTAAGCAAATCTTCGGAGGCTGTCGCATCAAATTCGCCTCCATCAACCCAGCGTCGATGTCTACTTTGAATGTCATTGCTTCCATCTATTGACCTGTAGTTTTGATTGAATTTCTTGTCGCAAACAGGTGGAACATGATTGCAGCCACCTTCGCGGAAACACAATCTGACATTGCATTGATAGTATACTGACGAGGTGTATGGGAACTTGTGCGCCTGGAAGGTTACAGAGGCTCTAGTGAGATTTTGAGCATAAACAAATTGTGGCATTATTTCTCCGTCTATCGGGCAGCCAAAATCGTCTAGCAGTGGCTGCTCGCCCCAGTTCATTCCATCTCGAACTAGACAGTTCGTGACTAACATTCCATAGACATCTTGATCGTCGAGTGCAATCACCAAATGTAGTTCATCTCCAATTCGAACATTCTCTGCTGCCACCTCGTGGCTGAGATCGTTGGCACTGTATATTTTCATTGTGCATGACGGCATCGAGGCAGATCCAATGACTGCTGGCGTCGATTGTGTCAAGTTTACACTCAACTGTTGCTCTTGGTTAGTAATTGTTCGTTCTTTCGTCTGATAACGACATCTAATATGATAACCGCGCCCTTGATTAGTTACTAGACGCCGATGTGGTTGCACCATAACTGTATTGAAATATTCTATCCCATCCTCCACCTCCGAGCTCATGGTGTTACAAGATCTTAGAGGAAGGTGGTAGGTTATGTTTGCCGCTGTTTGATGATACTCTGTCATGCAGGTTGAATTTTTGCTCAAACCTTTCGGGTAAATCATTCCATTGAATCCGTTGTTTGTATTCAAGGTGACAACAATGTTATCGCTATTGCATTCGATTTGTATATCGTTTATTGTGTCCCCAAACTGTCTGCTATTTAGGGGACTTTTGTGAGAGACTGTCTGCACCATAGGTGAGCTTGGTCCATCTTGAACATCAACGGGGCTGAGCGTGGCTGACGAAGAGTTGGACGAGTAGGATGCTTCGGCATATGATTGTAAATTTGAATAGATCACTAATGTTGCGGCGAGAGCCAATGAAACAACAAGAGAATGACCTCTCTTGAGCGCGTTCATCTTGCTCGATTTGTGTTGGTCTTTTGCTTTTCGATGATTTGATCTAGTCCATAGAACTTATACCTTGAATTCTTTGTGGTTGTGGGGAAAAATGACAGTTTTGGGTGTTAGATTTGTCACTAAATCATTTAAAACTGAGGGCAGCCATCTTCATGTACCAAGTGTGTGTTTTGATTGATTCTTTGGTATGAAAAGTTATAGGCGGTTTGATTGCAGTTTACTATGATGCGCACGCTCATCACACCAACTCAGTTCGCTAAAGTTCGCTACAAAAATCTCAAAATTCACAAACAACCAACAGTCATCCGTTTGACCTTCGGATATTCCACATAAACGAAGCTTGAAGATTCACAAGAGATTGAAGATCATCCCACAAACAAGAGGATTTATTAGCTATCGAAGTGGACTTATGAACTTGGTGACGTTTGACAAGAGTTTGGTGAAGCATTGAATTTTTGAACGAACGACTGACTTGTATCGATCGTTCTGATCTGCCTCAAGTACTCTAACGACCATACAAAGCATGTAGATTCTATCGGTGATCAACTTGTACCCTCTACTCTCTCACCGAAGCGTAACTAATAGTAGAGATCCTCAACAGGCAAGCACCAAACCTCCACAAACCGAACCAATCCACATCTAATCCGATCTGACCAGTCCTGAAGTTCAAGGAGAAGTTCGAACTTGTCAGAGTAGTTCACACTGATAAACTAACAGAACTTGTTGGCAAACAACAAAATCCCTGGGCGTTGCAGTGTTGGCGCACTTTTTTGTCGGAAACTTCGGACGCGCCATGTAGAAGCCAACAACAGGTGGTGAGATTTTATCTTGGCTCGGAAGTCTGCGTATTGGGCGGGCAGAATCTCACATTGTCCACTAAATCCTGAACTAACCACAGCAGAATTCTCTCATTCGAACTTAACCTGTAGACTCTGAATTTGTGTTGCGTTCTCTACGGTTGAATCAGGTAAACAGAACAAGACTAGTGGAGCCCTAAGGAAGAGAGGCGACGACTGCGCATTGGCGGTTTCTCCAAAATCACGAGCTCAGGTGCAGTGTGCGATTGTATTGGTGTCTTTTTTAACCAGCCCTTTCGAGAGACAGCACCACTAAGGTTGCATTCGAGTGGGAGTGTCTTGTGGATCAACGAGAATTGCTAGCATTGAAATGGCCGAATGAGCTGTGCCAGAAGACCTTCGATGCGCCAAAAAAGTATGGATGCGCGCACTTGTGAGATCTCCATCCTAACAGCAGATCCTTTCGACCAGACTCAAATCGTAAAATGAAGGAACCACAATCAGCGTCAGTACGCCAACCACAATTCGAGACTCCCAGTCCTAATCGTTTTATGAATTTCTCTAGTGAATACTGTAGTGGTCCATAAGTAAGGTGAGATGAGCAATTTGTTTCGGGCCCTGATAGCCCGCGAGAATATTTGATAATTAAGACGCTAAAATACGGATTGGATCTTGCTGGTCCAAGCCTGAGCGCCGCTGCCTCCTAACTAATAATGGACGCAGCTTGGTCTTCATGCTCCAATTATATCAGTTGTAGAAGATTAGCAGGAGAATCGTGTATCTGAGCAATGATTATCGAGCCGATTCCAAGTCGGAGTCTTCCTAAATTAGGGCGAGAAAACGAGACTTGACCAGAGGGTACAAAGATTTTTGTGCGAAGGCTTCGAGCTGGGTAGTAACCAGCCTCTTGTTGTGCAGCAACAAGCTTTCGAGTCCATAAGGCTACGGAGAGGGCTGGGGCCAATCTGCGCGCAACAGGCAGACACAATGACATCAGAGGCTAAACGAGTGCAAAAGGCATGCGGGCACTCAAGATCGCAGCGGGTCGAACCGAGCTATCGATTCCAAAGATCTATCGCGATAGAGGCATTGAAATTATAAGCTTGTGCTTCCAACTCATTCCCTTTCAAGGCTAGTAGTACTCACGACTAAAATAAATAAATGAATGAGATGAGGATGAGGAACGAGCCAACAACAAGCGACGCTCCTACCGTTCAAAGATTCGGGGGTAGGCAGATTATTGTATCGTCTACACTTCTATGGCAGGCTCCCACTCGCTGAGGAAGTCTGCGGGCATTCACACAGCTAGAGTGAAGGGAGCCATTGTGGAGTAGATTGAAGGCCAGCCCTGGAAAGCAAGAGACGGTGGAAGAAGAAGGAGGAGAAGGAAGCAATTGGAGAGTGGCGAGGACTTCTTTTGCGCTCAAGAACGCATTCTGGCTCAGAGTCAAAGTTAACTACAATGGCTCCACCAGTTACCACCGCCGCCGCTGCCGTCATCGTTCTAGATATATTTGATAATCGTCGTCTGGAGTCTTGCCCAGATTTGGGACAAGCGGTCAGCTCAGACCTCTGTTGTTGTAGACTCGGTTGGTCAGCACCACTCACTGCACACTTGTAGTACTTCCAGCGATGTTGATTCACTTCACCTGTTGTGGCTGTGATAAGTTTGGTAGCGAGGGGAAATGAGAGAGGTAGCAATGGAGAGAGAAAACTCTTCATGGCCAATTCCCCACTCAGGATCAGAGGCGGGAATGTGTGAGCTTACATGATGTATGTGTGTCAATCCGGCTCGGCTTAGTCCACTTTTGTGCTCACCTAACAGGACAGCAAACTTGGCAACGACATTCCCTCGCTTGGTTTTCATTTTTCCTCCACAAGTTGTCGGCTTCCATTAACATCGGCCGCCATTGTTCCCTCTTATTCTCGTTGCTCTCTAATGCCTCAAAGAGATTGTGTCGAGATAACTCTCGAGGGAACGCTTGAACACAAATCGAAACTCGAATTTCTCTGCGCCAGAATGGAGGCCAACTCTCTGATCCGATACTTTATGGCACAAAAGATAACAATGGACCCTGGCGAAGCAATCAATCACTTTTTTCTTGGGCGCAGATTTTGGAGAGCCAACTGACCTGAGCAACTGATTACCGCTAGAAAGCCACTTACCTTATGTTATTCAATCAGCGCGGGAGATATTGAATGGAGGACCTGAAGTAGCTTGGTCTATTGGATCCTCTCTTGATGGACTTTCCCATTTAACTGGAAGATTCTCTCTAATGGAACACACCTAACGAGGCCACTTGTATCCAAAATTGCGAGTGAATTGTCTCGTCTCCAATCATCTTCGCTTCAATAATCAGAATTTCTCACCTCCCCCAAAAATGATCAAACGAAATTCATAGAGCAAGCCAGGTTCTTTAACCCTCTCTCTCTCCCTCCCCACCTCAACTCTTTTGCTTACGACGGATTTCCATTTTGGTCCTGAAAACAAAGGAATTGGCGAGCGCGCAGTTTAATGCTTTTCAGAAGTAGCAGCTTTTGGTCACGAATTTGTTATTGCGGGTTGGACTTGGAAAGGCTTGATTGGCACGATGGCAAACAAACATGCCGACCAACAACCCACGAACGTTTGGCGAGCGCGCTTACTTATGGCAGAATTCAAGTGGAGATGATAATCTTGAATTAAGAATTACTAGCTGAATGGAACACCTGCTCATGACAAGTGACTTACAATGGCGGTAGAAGGCGAGACGAAACCTATCGAGTGGGTAGCGAGCGTGCGCGGATATGAATAACAGGTTACCTGCGCACGTTCACTTGTTAAGGGGTCGATTCTTCGCAGGCTCATGCGTTCACAAGGATAGTTGCCTTATATGGCAACTCTAGGGGTTTGCCGACTCCCAGGCCTCTAACTAAAAAGCCCGTGCTAGCACAAACCCATGCAGCTCACCATTCATCGCTACCTAAACTCCGCGTCCGAACGGATGCTGTTTTCTCCGTCCCATTGTGTTTGGTTTAAATGCTACATTTGTTCAAGGGGATGGGTGCTAGTCGAAAGCATTGTGACCTAGTCAAAATTCAGTGGCGCTGATCAAAATCCGCGAGATTCACTCCTCGAGAACCTTGCTGCCACCTAACAGGGGAATTATGCGATTATTATCGAAGTTTTATTTTTCGTCAGGATAGATATTTGATAGATATACTCTTCGTAATGAAATGAATTATAGAAGTTCAAACTCATGATTAAGGTTATTAAGATTTTCGAGATGTATGGTGTGGCCAAATAAAGAGGCATTCTTACGTAGCTTTGAAGCAAGATCATGATGCTTCGATACGTAAGAGAGAACTCTTTATTTGGAAGTAGGGTTCGTTACATTAGTTTCTGCCATAGGGCTCAAAGCGCCTTTGGCCACCAAACCCGCCCCCACCTGCCGCTCCATACGATGGCTTAGTAGGGCCATAACTTCCGCCATTTGACTGGTGGAATCCGTTCTGACGCCCTCTAAAGCCACCACCGAAACCACGGCCTCCGCCGCCGCCACCCATCGGATTTCCATACCGTCGACGCTGTGGACCAGCATTTCTCCCTATTGGAATCATAGCCAACAATTTTGGATTGATTTGTTGCTGAGCCTCACGAAGAACATCGACCAAATCGCTCGCCTGCTTTGCGTTATTTCTTGTGAAGAAAGTGTATGCAGTACCGCGCTTGTCTCTACGACCTGTACGACCAATACGATGGACATAATCTTCGCTGTTGTTTGGATAATCGTAATTAACTACATACTTAACATCATCCACATCCAAACCTCTAGCTGCAACATCGGTGGCTACAAGAATGGTCGAGTTACCATCCCGGAATTGTCTTAATACATAGTCTCTTTCTTGTTGCGATTTATCGCCATGTATGCACATGGTCGTCAATCCTCTACTTCGCAACTGCTTTGTAACATCGTCAACCTTCTTCTTGGTCTCTGCAAAGATAATTGTTTTGTTTTGTACCGATTCTTGCCTAATCTCTGACAATAATTGCATCAATTTTGGCATTTTGTCTAGTTCTTCGCAAACATCTATGATTTGTGTAATGTTGTGATTAGCTGTCAATTGTAATGCTCCTATGTTGATTTGCACATAAGTTTTTAGAAAATCTTCAGCCAGTGCACGAACCTCTTTGGGCCAAGTTGCGCTCCACATAAGTGTTTGCCTGTCTTGATTGGTAATTTTTGAAATTATATTCCTAATTTGTGGCTCAAAACCCATATCTAGCATACGATCCGCCTCGTCCAAAACTAGATAACTAACATCGCTCACCGATAGAATATTACATTCCATGAGATCTATTAAACGGCCCGGGGTTGCGATAACAACTGCCGGTCTAGAGTATCTGCATTCTCTTATTTGCGGGCCCTTTGGAGCACCGCCAAATATACACACGGATCGATGGTAGTCAAACTCCTGACAGACAGTTTGAATTTGTTGCGCCAACTCTCTAGTAGGTGCGAGAACCAAGACTGTTGGTCCCTCGTAGCGTCCTCGATTGTTGTATTGTAGCTTATCTATGTGCAAGAACCCTGGTAAGATGTAGGCCAAAGTTTTTCCTGATCCAGTTTGTGCAATACCGACCAAATCTCGACCGGATAATGCAACTGGCCAACTCGTGGCCTGGATGCAAGTGGGCTTAGTGAAGTTTTGTCTCTTGAGAGCGTGCGTAATTCTTGCTGGCCATTCAATATCGGTGAGCTCCATTGCGGGCCTCGGCACATCGGTGCCTCTAATGGTGATGCTGTTACTTCTGAGATACTCTTCTACTGGATCCATATTGTCTGTTGACAATTGTGTCTTTCTTTGCGAGATACGAAGTCTGTTTTGTTTTGGGTGCTGGATTTAGTTTAGTTATTGTAACTAGCGTTGGGATTTCAAATGGTTCAAATGTGTTCGCGGCACAGTGATGATAATAGTAATAATAATAATAATAATAATCGTTCGTTTGGGTGTAGCAGTGATAATGATGCTAAGTATTGATCATTATCGATTAGAATGGCGCAGGTTGTAATAGGAGCAATAATAGAGGGAGCCCGTGGTTTCGATGTAGGTAAGAAAGCTAGCCGAGTGTATATATAAAAATCCGAAACGCAACGAGGCGCGGATCCAAAGCCCTCGGCCTTCGAGGCGAAGAACGGCAGCTATGGAGAGCGAGCCAGAGCCAGAGGCAGGGCGAGAGCCATAGCCGAGGCGAGCGACAGAGCGGCAGCGGCAGAGAGTCAGAGAGAGACTTTAACAACCACGCACACGCAGACGGTGGGACGCGCATCCACACACAGTGCCGATTGTGAGCATGCTTCTCTCGTTTGCTGGATGGCCGGCTCGGCTATCCGACCAACTGACTGACTGGCTGCTTTGCCTACTGCGAGAGAAGCGGACTGCTGAGCTCTGAGGGGGAGGCAGTTGCGAGCATAATGCTGCACATCGAGTGCCTCTCCCCGCAGCCCTTCAGAGCCTCTGAGATCCTCAGCACGCTGCGGGCATTCGCTTGCGCTCGCAAGTCGCGCGGTTCAGCCAAGAGCGGGCGCGCGCATGCGCCACCCGGCCGCCAGCGGTAAAATTAAAAACCCAAGCGGTAAAAGTTAGAGGGCGCCAAGTGTGGAGGGTGCATTGGAAACTTCAGGGAGGGGGCATCCAAACCATTGGGCTCACTGCCTCAACTTCACATCTATCTCCAGGATACCAAGTGACTGGAAGGCCCGATGAGGGGGGAGGGGTTGGGAGTTGGAAGTAAACTGATTGGTTGGTTACAACAAACTTTGTCATCGGCCATCAACAAATCAGTTGTTGAGCAACACTCGTCGCAAGATGGTTGAAATAGAAGCCCGCCTAAGTGGCTCCATGGAGCCAGATGCGTCCAGCCAAGATGCAAGTTTGAAGTTTCGCAAAATTGGAGCAATGCTACGCGAATTAAGTGACCATTTTGCAAGGTAAGTTGCGCGCCTTTTCTCGTTCAAGTTGCAAAATTAGTCTTCGCCGAAGCAAGCAAGTCAGCATCTAACCAGATTATGTTTTGTCCCGTCTCGTTGAACTAAACCAAAACCAAAACTAAAAAACAAATTTTAAACAGGAGTCGACAGTGCACAGATTGCAGAAGGAGCTCAAGCTTTAACCAACCCGAAGCCACAATCACCGACATAATAGAACTCTCACACTACGACAAGAGAGGACTCATCATCCCGCCCAAACTAAAATGTTGCATCCGTCTATGTTTGCCGTCGCTCCATTGTTGCAGCAATCACAGGTTACGCGCTAGGCGACGACTTAACGTTTAGCCAAGCGGGGAGGAAAAACTTGGATGTATTGAAGGCGTCCACGTTGGCTAGCTTGTTGCCTCGGAGTGCCTCAAAGATTGAGCCGCTCCGTCCGTCAGACGAGCGTTGCGGGCACAACAGGCGGCGAGCTGCGACATCCCTGGAGCGCGAAGTGATAATGGCCTCCAGGTATCAGGTTCATAGAGTTCGAGTTTGCGCCCTCTCGTGTCGTCGCTCGCTTTGGGCGCCTTCAAAACGAGTGTAAAATAAACAATAAACAGGAGTCCACCAGACTCGCGGTCATTATTAGATCTCAAATCTGTCTAGTTAATTTAAATTGATCCCCGCGCGCAACTCCGACGGTGCGCGCATCTGGTTGGCTCCGGGTTTTGGGTTTTAAGTTTGGAGTCTTGTTTTCGGTTTTCGGTTTCGGTTTTGGTTTTAGTTTTAGTTTGATTTCGGCTCCAGGTTTGCGGGCAGGTAAGGCGGGCGCTGGGGAGGGTGCAGTGTCGTTTAGCCGCCTCAAAAGTGGGCGACTGAACCGAACTGAACCGAACCTAACCGAAGTGGAGTGGAGTGAAAACTGGGCGCGTCGCGCACGCAGCCGGCCTCGCATGTCTGGGCCCCAAATGTGAGCCAGCGCCGAGGGCAGACAATTGTGAGATTGATGAGCTTTTGCGCGCGCGCTAGCCAGAGCTTCCAGGCTGAGGCTTGTGTCTAGCAAGATGGGCGCTCGCTCGTGTTGAGGTTTAGCGGGCCTTTGGACGGGGGAGAGGAGAGGAGAGGAGAGAAGTGGCTGCCGATGGGCAAACGAATGGTCCCGCAACTTGGGCCCGAGCTGGGCCATCCGCAGCTGAGAGTTGAGTTGGCTGTCCCCTCGGCATGACGATGATGCTGAGGCTGATTTGAATGGGACGACACGAGGGCGGCGTCTATGCGCGCGCTTGAGGTTCCAGGAAGGTAGATAAGGGCAAGAGTTGCTATTAGGGGACTAGTTTCACTCAACTTCACCAAAGTCGGCCAAACTCAACAGTTGGCGCTGGAGCTCCAATCTGCTTTTATTAGTTGAACCCGGGCGGAAAACTGGGACCAAGGCTTTGCGCCCTCAGCCGGATTCGAATGTAACAAAATTAACGCGCTTCAAGCGGCCTCACCTAGTTAGCGCCGCTAGCCGCTTACAGTTTCCTGCCCCCAGCTCCAGCTCCCAGCCCCAGTGTTTGCTGGCCGCGCAACGGGAATCTGGCGACCCAGAGGGCGGCGAGAGGAGCGAGCGAGCGAGCGAGTTTGCCGGCTGACCAGGCGGCTGAATGGGCCGCTTTGGGCCCGATTAGTTTGGGCGCCACGAGTTAGCTCGTCCGGGTTGCGCCGCTCGAGCCTGGGGCCGGATAGGCGCAGGCAGGCCGGGCTGGCGCCTCGGCCGAGCTGCCCGCGCTGCGCCCATTGAGGCCAGTTCTCACACTTTGCCTCCAACAGTTTTGCTCGCCTCAAACCAAAACTAGGCTCGCCTAAGCTTTCTCCTACTCCAATTGTTGAAGCGCTTGATAAAATCAAACACAAGAAGAGGAGGGGGGGGGGCAAGCAGAGGCTCACTTTCTCCAACTCGGCTAAGCGCGCGTTTGCTGCAGCGTTTGTTGGGGGCGCCGCCGAGTGGCCACTCTCTCAGTGCGCACGAGCTGATGGGGCATGAAGATGGATTTGATTGCACAACTGGCGACGTGTTTGATTTGCTCCGCCCGTGTTTGCCCTGCGTTGGCCCGAGCAAAACTGGGTTGGCCGCGAAAGGTGGCGGCGTTTAGCGGTGCGCCGCCAAGCCGGGTTGCCGGGGTTTGCAGACGAGTGCGTTGCGCACTGGGCGCCGAGCGCAGAGATTTGAAGGCCACCACTACTTGAGCTCTTGGCGGCTGGCCGGCCGGCCGAGCGACGCCCGCCTGTCTGCCGCTCGAGTTGGGCCATCAGCTCGTCTCTGCCGCAGACGCGCTCGGGTTTGTTTGGACGAGGGAAAAGAGTGGCCGCAGTGTTGCCGCCGCCGCCGCCTCGCTCAACTCGAGCCGCGAACACGCCCAGCGAGCGGCAAGCTGAAAACCTGGGCAAGTTTTTGCTCGTTTGCGCGCTGAGCTCCGCTGTCAGTGGCCGGTGTGTTCAATTCATTATACGGCGGCGATGGGGCAAATTGATAGATTATGCATGACACGAGGGAGGCTGGAGCTTGGCCATGAGCAGCGCGAGGAGCGCACTTGAGCCCGAGCCCGAGCCTGCGCATGAGCTCGAGCTGGGACGGCGCACGCTCAATGGTGGCGACCTGTTGATCTGTTGGATACCGAAAATTTTCAATTTGTTGCCCAAGAACGCGACCAATAATAGTCGAGCACCACTGGAGACTGGCAGTGGCCGGCTTGTTGCACTTGCGGCGGCCCCAGGCTTGGCGCGCGGCCGGCCCGCCGCTCCAGAGCCGCTCCACCCAAGCGAGCTCTGTTGCGGCGACAACAGAGCTCGCAGGGCCACGGCGGCGCCCCAACTCCTCGCCTCTTGCGCAACAAAACCCAAGCCGGCCACAGGGAGAGTCAACACTCGGCTCGGCCCTCTACGGGGACGTCCGCCGCCACTCGCCGCCTCCACTTGAGATTGGCGGATTGGCGGATTTCGCATTGCAAACTGCGGAGGCCAGTTTGCTCTGCGAGCTCGCGGACGAGGCAGCGAGTTGGCCAGGAGGCCGTGCAAAAGCGCGCCCGCCGCCCTGCTCGCGAGCAACGCAATCTGCTCGCCGCCGCCGCCTCCTCCTCTTGCCGCAGTCGGCCGTTTCGAGCATTGTAAACAACATTATGGACGTTGAGCGCAACAATTGGCCAGAGCGAATGCAAATGATATCTGCGCTGGCATGCAAAGCTGGCGGAGAATCTCGGCCGCGCGCTAGTTGCGCAATCTGGCCGCTCGGCTTGCCCATTCGAAAGCGGCCGCATTTCACCACTCCAAGTGGATGGGCGCGCGAAAGGCGCCTGGCCCGGCTCCTGTTGGCGCCGATCGGCCGAAGCCAATGCGCGGCTGGCTCGTTTGTTAGCCGGGTGAGGCCGAGTTTTGGAGGCGGGCGAACAATACTGTACGCTCGGTGGCGTCTAATTGCATGTTGCTCTGGCCAGCGGAGGCGGCCGCGTTAGAGTTCGCGTGGCCGCGCAAGTGCAGAGCGAGGAAGCTGGCCGCCAATTGGCCAAGCCCCAGGCCTCAGCCGGCCGACCCAGGCGGCCCGACCGGCGCCTGGACAAAATAATCAACAATGTCATTGTGTGCTGCCCAGACTCACGCAGCGGCGGCGGCGGCGGCGGCGGCGGCGGCGCCAACACACTGACATGCACAAGCACACAAGCGCACACTGGCCGATTGGCTGTTGGCGCCCTCGCTCGGCGCCGCAATCTAGGCGGCGCGCGCAACCATCTGCGCGCTCGGCCAGTGCGGGCCGGCAAGCTAGCGCGGGCGGCCAAATGGGCCGCAGAGGCTAATGGTCCTGCGCCGGCCGGGCGGCGAGTGCAGCGCTTTCGTGGCGGCGGAAGGGGCGCCCCTTGTCATCGCGGGCGGCTGGCTCGGCGCGCGCTCGCCGCCCGGCTCCATCTGCGTCTCTCTCGTTTACATTACATGCATCAACGTTTACGAGCTTGCTGCCGGTAGGCTCTTCGTTCGGGCGCAAGGAGCCAGTTGAATCAATACTGATCTCTCTCTCTCTCTCTCTCTCTATCGCAGCGAGCGCGCCCATCACGCAGCCGCTCGCCCCCCTTCGGGCGCCAATCAAAATGCCCAGGTGCAGCCTGTTCGAGTTGGCTCGCCGCTCAGTTGGGCGCTGAAAAGGGCGCGAGGACACGAAAGCGCGGTAGTCGGCCGCTCGTGTGGCGTTCGGTTTCCAGCCGGCCGGCCGGCCGCCGCTCGTCTAGCCGGCCGGCCGACTTCCTTCCTCCGGCCGAGCCCAGTTCGAGCTGATTTGAATTTGGCAAAGGAGGAGGAGGAGGCGAAGTGGAGGAAGGAGGAGCAAGTGCAAGGCCAGAGGCAGGGGCGCCAGAGGAGCTCCAAGCTCCAAGCCGGGCGGACAGGCTCGGGCTTGGCCGCCAGGCGAAGGGCCAAGCTCGTAAACGATTACAGGCGCAGAGATGATGAAGCGCGCAGAGGAGCTAGCAAATCGGCGCCAAACAACGACAACTAGTTAACTGGGATCGCTCGCCCGCTCGGCCAGGTGAATGACCAGCGACGGGCCGAGGCTGGCCAAAGCCGCCTCGCTCGCTTTGGCCAGCCCGCGCAGCTTCGCCGAGTTCGCCTGTTGCAGCTCGGCGCCGGCTCGCAGCGAGGGAGGCCGGCGCGAGGACAGAGGGCTCCATCTCCACCTTCGCCTTCTACTTCGCCTCCAAGTCAAACTCAAACTCCGTCTCCATTTCCACCTCACCCGTCTGCGCGCCGCCCTGGGCCCATTGTGTACCTGCGCGCCGGCCTGTCTGCTGCGCCCGCAAGCCAACATCGATTGCGGCGCTCGGAAACGGGCGCCAGCCCCGCGACACTGGCCAGGCTCGGCAGCCAGAAATTGGAGGACGGGCGAGCCGAAGCCTCTAACTGGATTGGCCGAGTGTGTGTTGTTTGCATTAACTGGCCCAGAGTTCCAAAACAAGCAACACAGTGGCAGTCTAGCCGTCTAGGCTCGCAAAATTAGAAGGATATTTAAGCCTCTAAGCGTTCGCTTGAACGTCATTAGCGTCCTCATTGATTCCAATGCGAGCGAGCGCGTTGCCAAATTGCGCGCCCGGCAACAAACAAAACTCAATTTCAATTTCAATTTCAACTCTCATCTCCATTTGAAGCCACTTGCACCTCTGGACCAGATTGGCCGCCGCCGCCGCCGCCACCGCTAATAGCAGCCGGCCCACCTGAACTCCATCAGTGGGCGGGTTTGGGCCTTCAAGGGGCGAGTTTCGCGGATACATCATCACTGATTTGGGCCACTTGAAAAGCGCGCCAACATTTTCGCTCCCTCACTCAGGAAGAGCTCGCCTGGCAGATTACACACATTTTAACGCTGGACAAACAAAACACTCGTGCCGTTGGCTCACAGCCAAGCTTATTTAAACTCAGCCCACTTTTCGTTAACCAGAATCCAATCTTGGTTGCAAGCAAACTGAATCGAGCCGAGAAGAGGAGCTGGTCGTAGGATTTAAATTCCGGCAAAAATCATATCACCACCACCACTATTATGAGATAACAATCGAGCGAGCGGAGAGGCCAACGATGGACGAGCGGCCCAATTGTGTGCGCTGGCCTCCCTTTTTGGGGCCCAAAATCAGGGACCCAAAATTGAAACAAAAGAGCAAGAGTCGTCGCCAAATTGGTCCACTCCTCCGCCTACTTTTGCCCATTCTAAGTATGGCAAATGCGCCCTATGATGCATCTGGTTTGCTTGCATGAGACTCTTTTGGAGCCCAGGAAAGTCAACACACATGCTAGCATAGAAACACTCGGCACAATATTCAGCCTGTCACTATCTGCTGATCAGGAGGCCCTTTAATCTAGCCTACTTTGCTCTGCTCCAAGCCAGGAGTTAGAAATGATCCTCCGGCAAAACTTGGGCAGCTCCCGAATTGCACACAAACTTGGCACCAGGCGAGCTCAAATCATGGAGCTGTCAAGTGCGCTCCTTGCTCGCCGCCACCGAAATCCGGACAAACCCAATTTAGCGCCAGTTTGAGGGGGCAAACAATTTAATTAAAAGTGGCCCAGAAAGTGCCGATGCCAAGCCGGCCGCTCCATGAATCGCGCACCTTGTTTGTTGTTGTGCTTCAGCTGGACCCGGACAGTCAATCGGGGGGCAGCTGTTTGCGTTGCAGCCCACTGCCGGCGGGCGCTCCTTATAGGCTCCCCCTCTTCGCCCCCCCCCCGGCCGGGCTCTCCCACTGGCCCACTTGACCGGTGCGTCCGCAGAGAGGACATTTGGGGGTCTCAGTGGAGGCTATGACTGGGCTTAGAGGAGAGAGACAGGCGTATTGCACGGGATGGCCCCACTTGGAGGCGGCTCTTATAGGTGAGGACAACTCTAGTCGGTGGCGGGCTCGCTCTTGCCGAGCCTGATGAT